>CEQL01053025.1_pt1 | contig 16915 bp, 13 predicted proteins | sample 356281 | NCBI WGS metagenome assembly CEQL01 (sample SAMEA2621203, study PRJEB7988) | marine metagenome | biome: marine biome (ENVO:00000447); feature: surface water layer (ENVO:00002042); material: "saline water (ENVO:00002010), including plankton (ENVO:xxxxxxxx)" | depth 5 m
GCTGCACTGCCAAACATTCTTACTTTTTTCCAACCTTTGAGATCTTCTAAGAAATCCATTGAGGATTCAATTGTTTCTGATGCAGGGAAACCCGTGGTTATAGAGGCTTTGTTTTTTGAGTCTATATCTGAAACAGAAATTTTTGCATTATTGAGAAATGCTCCATGATCTTTTACGGCCGTATACATTTGATTATTGTTGAAGTTATAAATGACTCCGATTAATGCCTCATTACCTTCCATCAAAGCAATGGAAACACAACATTCATCTAAACCTCTAAAATAATTAGCTGTACCATCTATTGGATCAATGACCCAATATTTTCCTTCTGCTATTGCACCTCCGTACTCTTCACCTAATATTGGGATATCGGTTGTTTGCAGGCTTGATCTAATTAGTTTTTCAGTATCTTGGTCGATGATTAATTTGATATCTCGGCCCTCTTCTTTGTAGACAGCTTTTTCTTCTAATTTACTTTTATTTAGAAATTCTCCCGCTTGAATAGCAGCTCCTATAGCTAAATCGTTTAATTCATTTAAATTCATTTTTTAACGGCCTCCCAGGCATCTTTGCACATTCTTTCTAAATTTAATTTTGCTTTCCAATTCAGTTCATTATGAGCTTTGTTTGGATTCGAATAACATATAGCTACATCTCCTTTCCTTCTGTCTACAAAGTTTGAGATGATATTTAATCCATTAGTTTTATTAAATGTAGAAATTAGCTCAATAACACTTGTTGATTGTCCTGTTCCAAGATTAAAAAAATCTATGTTTCCAATTTTTTGAACTTTATCCATAGCTGCAATATGCCCTTCTACAAGATCAGAAATGTGAATGTAATCCCTTTCACCTGTGCCATCTTTAGTATCATAATCTTTTCCATATACATCAATCATATTTTTACCATCCTTAACGGCCTCAATCAGCTTTGGCATTAAGTTATTAGGTTTGTTTAAATAGTCTTCGACAACGATAGCCTCTTTATGTGAACCAACTGGGTTAAAATACCTTAAACAGATAGATTTCACTCCTTTATTAACAGCGTAATCCTTGATTAAATTCTCGCAAGCTATTTTTGATTGCCCGTAAACTGATGTAGCTTTAATATCGCTATCTTCAGTAAGTGGCTGATTTAGATTATTGCCATATACGGTTGCAGAGGATGAAAAAATGAAGAAACATTCAGGCTTCATGTTCTCAAGCAAATTTTGTGTTGAACCAAAGTTATTATGCATATATAAATCTGGTTTGTCTTCTGACTCACCAACAGACTTTAATCCTGCAAAGTGAACAATGAAATCAGGATTAAATTCATTTAAAACTTTTTTTATTTTTGAAACTTCGTTTGCTAAATCTATTTCAGAAAAGTTAAATGTCTCAGGGAAATCCGTCGAGAAAGTATCTATATTATCTCTATTTGAGTTTATAAAATTATCGATGCCATGAACTTCAAAACCTTTTTTTAAAACTTCATAGGTGAAAGTGCCGCCTATATACCCAGCAGCCCCAGTAACCAAAATTTTATTTTTCGTCATCACTTATTAAGAATCTAGGACTTAAGGAAAAATAAATCAACAGATAGCTTAATAAGTAAACAATGAAGATACTTATGAGTGCTGGAGTATTATCAGCAAAATAAACAGCAGATGCTATGTAGGGAAAGTTAAAGATAGTCAAAAAAATAATTGTGAGGAAGTGTCTTACTCTATCATGACGGAAGTTTAATGTTTCAAATCGCTGGTAAATTACGTGATGCAAATGTTCGGCATCAGGCTGCATCGCATCACCACCTGTAATAAACCTTCTTCTCAAAACGCTAAAAATTAAGTCTGTAAATGGATATGACAGGATTAGCATTACTGCCCACGGCGAAAGGTTATTGCTTTGTTGGGCTTCTATTAATCCAAAACAGACAATAGAGCCTAAAAAATAAGCGCCAGCATCACCAAGAAAAATTTTGCCAAAAAGGTTTAAGAGAAAGAATCCTGCTAATGCTCCCAGTAAAATATTCGTGAAATATCTAAATTCATCTGATAAAGGCAGATCTGCACCTGAAATATTTTCTATGACTTTTAATGCAACTATTATTGAAACTAAATAGGAAGATAATTGTCCATTTATACCGTCTATTAGATTGAAAGCATTCATCATTCCAACCATTGCAAAACAAAGAAAGAACAGAGCCATAAACTCGATTTCTAAAAAATCATCAAAGTAACCAAGATCTAAATCTGTAACCCTAATATCAGCAAAATAGAAAAATAATATCGGCACAGGCAAAAGCAATGCAATTCTTAATCTTGGATCTAAATTAAATTTCAAATCATCAATAAAACCAACTAAAAAAGCCGGTAAGCATAATATTAAGATCAAAAAAGGATTTGAGTTCCAGTCAAAACCAAATAAAAAAGTCGTAAGTATTGTTGATAGGTAGATAGCAACCCCTCCAAACCTAGAAATTGATTTTTTATGCAGTGTTTGAGCACTTTTTCTTACGTTTATATCGCCAACTTTGGCTGCTCTTTTGTCTAGATACATAAGACCTACACAAAATATAATGGATAAGATAAAACTTAATGGCGCATAGCCGATAAACATGTGTGAATTATAAACCTTTTTCGATAGTAGCTTTAATAAAAGTCATGAAATTGCCAGCATCAACGCCATTTATAACTCTGTGATCGTAGGATAATGAGAAAGGCAGAACAGTTGTGTCAATAAGACTTTCATTTTCAATTTTTGCAACTTTTCTTGCCCTTGAAACACCAATAATACCTACTTCTGGTGGGTTTATAATGGGTGAAAAACCAGTTCCACCAATTCCGCCTAAACTTGATATAGTGAACGTGGAACCTGTAATATCTTCTTTCATTAACTTTTTATCTCGAGCTTTAATAGAAATTTCTAAAATCTTTTCGGCTATTTGCCCTATCTTTAAATTATTTACATCTTTCATAACAGGTACCACCAATCCTTGATCTGTATTTACTGCTACTCCTATATTGATATATTTCTTTACCATTAATTTTCCATCATCTACTAAAGATGAATTCATGAAAGGGAATTCCTCAAGTGCAAGTGATGTTGCTTTAATAATGTATGTAAGTGGTGTAATTTTAACGGCTGAAATCTCATTTAAATCCTTTCTTTGTTTTTCAATCTTTGTTACATCTGCTTCCTCAAAATGTGAAACATGTGGTATTGACTGCCATGATTGAGTTAAATTCTTAGCACCAGCTCTTCTGATTTTTGATTGATTTTCAATTTCATAATCGCCAAAAATCTCCAAACTTTTTAAATCTGCATAATCAATTTTTTGGATACCGCTGCTTGAATGCACAAAATTCTTAAGATCATCTTTAGTGATCATCTTATTTTTTCCAGAGCCAATAATTTGTTTCAGATCTATCTCTAACTCTCGCGCTATTTTTCTTACTGCAGGCCCAGCATTTATTCCAGTAAAATCTTTTGAAGCTTTTTCAATTCTTTTTGATTTATCTTCAATGGGTGAGGTTCTGTTTGGCAAACTCTTAATTTCTTCTTTTTCTTCTTTTAGCTCCTCAATTTCTTCAACTTCAATAACAGCAAAAACCGTTCCTTCTTTAACACTATCTCCTTCTTTTACTTTTATATCTTTGATTTTCCCATCGAAGTCTGATGGTACTTCCATTGCAGCTTTCTCTGACTCTAGAACAATAATTGGATCATTTTTGTTGAGCTTGTCACCTTTTTTTACAGAGATTTCAATGATTTCTGTATCTTCTGCTTCTCCTAAATTTGGAATTTTTAGCTCTATCTCTATCATCTGATGTAAGGGTTACCTTTGTTGAGCTTTACCTTGTATTTAGTCTTAAATTTTTTTGCCTCTTTGTTATGACCACAGGCTAATAAAGCATTATAGGCTATTTGATTAGAGTCAATTTCGAAAAATTCTCTTAATTTTTCTCTAGTATCACTTCTACCAAAACCATCAGTACCTAAGCAAATATAATTTCCGTTTATCCATTTCCTTATCTGCTCAGAGTATAATTTCTGGTATTCAGACACTGCAACTGTAGGCATTTTATTTTCGAAGCAACTTTCAACATAAGATTTGCTTTTTATACTAATCTTATTTTTTTGATCAGATATAATGCCCCCTCTAGCTAGTTCATTGAAACTTGTAATGCTCCAAATATTTGCTTTAACGCCAAATTCTAATAATTTTTTTGAGGCTTCAATAGCAAAACGTAATGTCAGCCCAGATGCTAACAATCTTACATCCGCTTCTTTTTCTTTTTTAAATTCATATGCCCCCTGCATTATTTCGAAATCTCTCAAATTTCTTGGTCTTTCAGGATGCAGATAATTTTCATTCATTAAAGTTAAATAATAATAATTATCATTATTTTTTAAGTACATATCATCAATTCCATTCTTGATAATTGCAGATAGTTCATAATCAAAACAAGGGTCATAAGACTTACAATTAGGAATTGTTTGAGCTAAAAGGTGGCTGTGTCCGTCTTGGTGTTGAAGACCCTCACCATTAAGAGTTGTTCTTCCAGATGTTGCCCCTAATAAAAAACCCCTTGCTCGTGCATCTCCAGCAGCCCAAGCGAGGTCATGTATTCTTTGAAAACCAAACATTGAATAGTAAATATAAAACGGAATCATTGGCAAAGAATTATTTGCGTAAGAAGTTGCTAATGCAATCCATGCTGAAAATGCACCAGCCTCATTTATACCTTCTTCTAACATTACTCCATCTGCAGATTCTCTGTACCACATGACCTTATCAGCATCTTCTGGCTGGTACTTTTGTCCTTCTCTGCTATAAATTCCAAATTGTCTGAAAAGACCATCCATACCAAAAGTTCTTGCTTCATCGGGCACAATAGGAACTATATTTTTTCCAATTTTTTTATCTCTTAGTAATGAAGTGATAAGTCTTACAAAAACCATCGTTGTTGACATTTCTCTTTTTGATTTATGGTTAAATTCAATAAAGTGATTCTTGTCAGCTTTTAGATTTGCTTCAACAGGATTTCTTTTTGGTAAGAAACCTCCCAGTTTTTTTCTTTTAGATATAAGATACTTAAATTCTTTGCTTTCACTCTTAAAGTTCAAGTACTCTAAATTCTGCAACTGTTTATTATTAATAGGTAAGTTAAATTTTTTAATGAAATCGGCCAAGTTTTCATCTGAAAGCTTTTTGACTTGATGGGTAGTATTGTCTGCTTGCCTTGAGCCAATACCATATCCTTTAACTGTAAAAGCTAATATTACTGTTGGCTTATCTTTGCATTCATATGCATTTTTATAGGCATTATAAATTTTACCAGGATCATGGCCGCCCCTATTTAAGTCTTCAATCTCCTCATCAGTCATATCTTCAACTAATTTTTGAGCATCTGGATGTTTTCCAAAGAAATGCTTTCTTGTATAGGCCCCTCCTTTAGCTTTATAGTTTTGATACTCCCCATCAACAGTATTGTTCATTATCCACTTAAGAGCTCCAGAAGTATCTCTTTCAAGGAGATCATCCCATTTACGCCCCCAAATAAGATTTATAACATTCCAGCCAGCAGCCTTAAATATCGTGCCAAGTTCAGTTATTATTCTAGAATTTCCTCTGACAGGACCATCTAGTCTCTGCAAATTGCAGTTAATTACAAAAATTAAATTATCGAGTTTTTCTCTAGCTGCTAATGAAATAGATCCCATTGATTCTGGTTCATCCATTTCTCCATCTCCACAAAACATCCAAATTTTCCTATTTTCATCATGCTTTAATAATTTCCTTTGCTCCAAATATTTCATTACATGAGCTTGATAGATAGACATTATTGGTCCCAACCCCATGGAGACAGTGGGAAATTGCCAATAGTCTGGCATTAACCATGGATGAGGGTATGATGATAATCCTTGTCCATCTACTTCCTGTCGAAAATTATCAAGATGCTTATTTGTTAATTTTCTTTCTAAAAATGAACGCGCATATATACCAGGTGAAGAATGACCTTGAAAATACACCATATCTGATAAATTTCCACCTCTAAAAAAATGATTGAAGCCAACTTCGTATAGTGTCGCGGCAGATGAATAGGTAGATATGTGCCCACCAAGGTCTAAGTTTTTATTTGCTTTAAGTACAGTTACTAGAGCATTCCATCTTACATAATGTCTTATTCGTTCCTCTATGATCCAATCTCCTGGATATTGGGTTTCCTCATATACAGATATTGAATTTAGAAATGGAATTTTTAAAGACTCATTATCTAAAACTCCTTTATTATGTGCATGGTTAATAAATTCTTTTATCAATTCAGATGCATTTTCTTTTCCATTAAATAAGATTAAATTTTCAAGCGCATCAATCCAATCATTTAATTCTTCTCTGTCGTTATTTTTTTCTTCCATAAATGCGCGAACTTAAAATGATTTATTGATTTTTTTCAATTTACCTTCGAAATAATCAATATAATCCTCATTCTCTAATTTGTTACGAAGTTCTTCAAGCTTAGAGATTAGAATGGATGATTTATTTACCGAAGAAATTACATCATTAATCTTATCATTTGTCAGCTTTAAATTTTTTGAATTAATTAGAAGAGAATGTCTAGTGTTTGTAAAAGAGAATATTTCCCCGCAACCAACCTCCTTTGTAAAAAAAGGTATGAGATTCATCCTTAAACTTTCCTCCAATACGAATGCATATGAATCAAGTTTTGAAGGATAGATAAATAAATCGTATTTTGAAAAATCAATTTCATTCAATGGAACCCTGCCCATATTAATAATATTTTTATTATTCACATTTAAATTATCTTTTCCAAATATAAAGAATTTCAGTTTTGGATTTAATTCTGTTAATTCTTGTATTACATCAAAACCTTTCAGTAAAGGATTATATGCAATAAAAATGCACTTTATACACTCACTATTTTGTATGGAATAGTTAGATTTATGTTTAGCAGATAAAAGCTTTTTATGGATCCTGGGATAAATAACAACGCATTTTGCGGTGGTGTTTCCATATACTTTCTTGAATCTTTCAACTTCAATTTCTGAAAGAAACGAATTAGTTGAATTTGGGTTTCTGTAATGAAGAAACTCAATTAATACATAAAAAATATTTTGAGGGAATAAAATTTTCAAAAAAAATAAATTCCCAACATGTTTTAATGAATATAGATGGCATGAAGAGAACTGTATTAGATCACAACTTAAAGGTGCTATTGTAGAAAAAGATATTTTAAAATATTTTTTTTTTGATCTTATTAAAAAGGACGAAATAAAAAAAAATAATGTATTTTGAAGAAACCTATTTTTAATATTTGAAATAAAATTTAAATCTAAAATTGTTAGAAGCTTATGTTTTTTCTTCTTATCAATTAAGAAATTCTGAAAGGACTTTGTATGTCTACCTATACCTGTTTTCTCGTCATATGAGTTTGAAATTAATAAATATTCTCTATGCATAATTTATTATTTTCTTTAGATCCTTTTTAAAGTTTTCAGGGTTTCTTTGTTCAGCTATATTTTTTACGTTTATTCTAAGGCTTTTAACTTTGTCAGAATTATTAGCAACATCTCTAAAATTATGAATAGAAATTGAATTTGTATCATCAAAGAATCTACCATGATTGTTATTTACAACTGGTATAACTCCAAAATACATACTCTCAAGTATAGATAAAAGAGGAATTTCTTGTATTGAAAGTGATATTTCATATTGTGATTCTGCTCTTATTTTATTAAGTTGCCCATAACTTAAATCAGTTTTCATCTCGACGTTAAGATTTTTAAGATCATTAACAATATTTATTAATTTTTTTGATGGATTAGGACATATAATTTTGAGGTTTATATCAAAATTACTCTCAGTAAGATTTTTATGTAGCATTGGCCATAATTCAATTAATTTTTCTCTATCTTTCGATATACAATCTCTTCCAATAGATAGAAAATTTAAACTTTTACTATTAGGTTTATTCGATAGAGAATATTTTTTATCTATCGAAACAAAATTATTTAATACCTGTAATTTCTTATTATTAACATGAAAAGATTTTAAAACTAACGCTTCCTGACTTTTTTCAATTAGCATTATACTTGATGCATAACTGCAACTAATTTTACTTAAAAGGTAGTGAAAATAGTGCAAGTTGAATTTATTTTTTTTAAGATCTTTCAATATCAAAAACTCAAAACCCAAATAAAAAACCTTTGAAAATTCTCTTATTTCATTTAAAAATAATAAAGCTAACATTCCTGAATGACCAAAGAAAAAGAAATTTTTAAAGTTTTTCCTCTCCCTAATTAGAAATATTAATGTACGAATGATGCAAAGCATAAAGTCAAATTTAGTATTTTTTTCAGAGATTTTAAAAAATGATTTTTTAATTTTTTTTTCACCATTTAGGTTTATTTCGTAGATACCATATTTATCAAGAAGAACAATTTTCTCCTCATTTTTTAGAGAATTAAGTATTTGCTTTATGTACAATTCCATGCCGCCTATAGCATGGAAAACTGAAGTTCGAGTTGATATGAATATCATTAATCACCTGAAAATAAAAATATTAAATTTAAAATTATAGTAAGGAAAATAAATATCAAGAAAAATTCAAGATTTAATATATTTATAAATAAAAATGTTGATAAAAACATTGTGAAATATCCAACAACTGCTGTTTTCCTAAAACTTTCTGTGGCTAAAAAAACCATTGGATCAATAATATACGAACGTATTGAAATTAATGTTAATGAAACTAGGAGAACCAAGACTAATTGTTGAAATTCAAACGTATATGCAATTATCAAGAAAAGAATAATTAAAAATAAAAACCCATACCGAATTAATTTTGTGGAGTTTACATATTCTTTAAGGGCAACTCTAAGGGAATTTATTTTTGATAAAATTTTGAACCAATAGACTTGGAAAAAAACAATGACTATACCAACAACCTGTTGACCCAACAAAATGATAGACGCGGAATCAATAAATTTAATTGAAAGAAGATATATGCTTAAGCCTTCAAGATTTTTAATTTGGTTAAAAATAATATTTTTTAAACTACTTTTTGATAAATCAATCTTTTCAAAATTCTTAATAACTAATATTTTTTCAGTGTTTTTAATAAAATGAAGTATTAAATCATTCATCATAGGCAAGCATAGCAACACAGTTATTTGGTTTATATCTATATAAGAAAACAAGAGATAATATCGAATTACCTCAATTGGAATTCCGTATAAAGCTCTTTGAACTATAAAATTTTCCTTAGCAACCCAATAATCATTTGTGCCTTTGAGTAATAAAAATGTAGTAAGAATAAGTAAGCTGGTTTCTACTTGATTACTAATTAGGAAGAATATACTTATCAATATTAGTAGTGAAATATTTATATTGAAAATAATATTTTTGTACGTTTTAAAATCTGACTCAAATAACTTAATTAATATGGGTTGGCTTAAGCTCAGTAAGATTCCAGAAAAAAAAGTTGCTCCAATTATGTTCTTTGCCAGTTCGTTGAATTCACTCTGAAATATAATTACACAGGCAAAAATAAAAAGTGGTTGTGAAGCTTTCCCAAAATATAATGAAATTAAGTTCAGTATATTAAAGTATTTAAACATCAAAAATTTTTATTAAATTATTCGCAAATTTCTCATAAGAAAAATGGGTTTTGATTCTCTCTTTAGCATTTTTTGAGAATTCTGTTTGCATTTTTTTGTCATCATATAAGTCTATTATTGCTTTTTTTAGTTCATTTACTGAATTTGGCCTTACGGTAATACCGGTAACGCCATCTTTTGAGACATATGATGTTCCTGTACCCAGTTCAGTATTAATTACAGGCTTACCATATCTCATCGCTTCAAGCTGAACAACGCCAAATGCTTCTGCTCTTGTATTAGACGGAAAAACCATAAACCGTGAATTTTCAATTAGGTAGTTTTTTTCTTCCTCAGAAATAATTCTATCGATAAAAATTACTTTTGCAGGATTGTGTTTGCTAAGTTTTATTAAATCTTTTGATAGAGGCCCCTGGCCTGCAAGAACAATGGGCGGTAGTTCATGGCTATGATTTGAATATAAATTTATAATGACCTTCAGTCCTTTATAATCCACTAACCTCCCAATGAATATTATATATTCTCTAGGCAATCCTATTATTTTTTTTGTTTTAATATCATTATTTAAAGGTTTTAAGGGAATATGACAAATGTTGCATTTATCCTTATATTTCTTCAGAAGCTTTGTAGAATCTATAATATTTTGAGAGGTAACAATAATCTTTGATGATTTCTTTAAAGTGCTTTCAACTAGGGGGACTAGAAGAGCATATATTAATTTCGGCAACCCAGCTAAAACAACATCACAGTGCCAAGTAACTATAATTTTAGTATCTTTTGTTAATAAGGCTCCTACTATTGCACCAGGAATGAACGGAAAATGAATGTTTACTGTTCTTCCTTTGCAAAGCTTTAAAGAATCAAAAACATATCTAATTGATAAAATATTTTTAACAAAAGTTATCCCATTATAAAGTTTTACTTTGATATTATTATCAATTTGCTCTCTAGCTTTTTGAGATGTAGCAAGATGTGTGACATTTGTATATTTCTTGGAAAGTTCTGTAATGTAATCATCCAGTACAAACTCAATTCCACCTCTTACGTCTAAACTTGAGTGTCTTGATAGTATGAGAAGCTTTTTTTTGATTATAAATACCCCTTTAATCTTAATCTTTTAATTCTGGACGCATATGAATATTCGTTAATAATTTTATTTCTTATAGAATTATCATTTTTTGTGTAATTAAGATCACCAAGAATAGTTTCATCAAGATCAATAAAGTTTATTTTAAAATTTTTATCTAACCCATCAAACATTTTTATTTTAGTAGATAAGACAATGCAGTTTGCAAGTATATATTCAAAAAATTTCATTGAAAACATTGAGTCTGTGTATTCATTTTTTCTAAATGGCATTAGCCCGTACTTACTTTCTTGGCTAATTTTAAAAGCATTTTCAAAAGAAAGAAGACCTTTATATTCAACATTTTTTTGAGTTTCAACAAATGAAAGAAATTTATTATTTTTTATGGGTCCACAGAAAACAAATTTCTTATTTGAATTATTCAAAATAAATGACTGAAGTTTTTTCACATCAACTTTCATATCACTAATTGTGCCAATGAAACAAACTTGATCTTTTTTTCTAAATTTTTGTAATTTTTGTAAATTAATAAAACTTGGAATGCAATTGTTTTCAACAATAGCCTCTGGAAAATCATTCAATAAATTCTTATGTGTAACAATCACTTTCTTGAATTTTTTCTTAATGAAATTATTGAGTTCTGTTATTCGATTTTCATTCTTATGTACCTGTGTATAATCATCAGTAAAAAAAATTACATCTCTTTCAAAATCTAATTCCATAAAATCAAGCCATAAAGGCTGGAAACAAATGACTTTGTATGGCTTTGGGAAATTTCTAATAATTCTTTTTGTTATTTGATTATTTAATTCTTTTGGGAAAAATTTTTGCCCTAAGTGGGATTTGATTCTAATGTTTTTTTTGTCACTTTTTTTAAACCTTTGGAATAACCTAGCAATGTCTGATATTTTTAAATCACGATATGCAGGAGGGTTAATGTATAAAACATTATTATTTTGATTTGCTAATTCATGAGCCATCCACTGCGGATTTGTCCAAATACCTTTCCACTCTCCAAAACCTAAAATAATGTAGTTTTTCATGAACTTTGATTAGACAGTTTTTAGAAAAAAATTATAAGTCTCTTCAATGCCTTCTTTGACTGAATAGCTAGGCTTCCAACCAAGTTTCTTAACATTCGAAATATCTAGAAGTCTTCTAGATACACCCGCAGGCTTTGAAAGGTCATGATGAAATGAACCACTATACCCTATTACCTCTTTTACCATTTGATGATATTCATTAATTGTAAAATCAATGCCAGTTCCAACATTGCAATATGTAGGAATTTTTTTCGTGTTTTTAATAGAAAAACTTATAAAATCAACAAGATCCTTTACATACATAAATTCCCTTCTACCTTCACCATTGTTCCAAATTTCACAAGAATCTTGGCCTTCTTCTTTTGCTACATGTACTTTTCTTATAACAGCAGGGATCATGTGTGATTTATCAGGATCAAATTTGTCCCATTTTCCAAATAAATTACATGGGATGAGCGTTTTATATGAGAGTCCATACTGTTTATTACACATTTCTGTATATTTTGCAGTTGCAAGCTTCGCAAGACCATATCCTTCATTGGTAATTTCTATCTTTCCATTAAACAAGTCTTTTTCGTTCAGAGGATTAATGCCACTTGGATACATACAAGAACTTCCTAAATTTATAAGCTGTTCGACATCACATTGAATGCATGATTTTACAATGTTGTATCCGAGCATCATATTAGTTTCAAAAAATTCCACATTTGCTGCCATATTTGCATGTATCCCCCCCACTAAACCTGCGCAGTGTATTACTACATCAGGCTTGTTTATCTGAAAAAACTTTTCAAGCTTCTCGTAATCTAAAAGATTTAGTTCTGATCTTTTAGGCGAAAATATTTCATAAGAATTTTCTTTCAATAGATGCTCATGGAGGTTTCTCCCAACCATCCCTTCAGAACCAGATATAAAAACTTTCATAAAACTAATTTAAAAAATCATTTAGGTTTTTATATTTTACATTTTTAAACTTATTGGAACCCAAGTTTCTAATAAATAAGTCAAGTTTTTCTTCAAAGTTTTGATCATGATCAATTCTAGTTGAAATATTATCTAGCATTATTTCTTGATCATAATGACTAGAACTAAATATCAATATTGAGGGCAATGAATAATTCCTATTAGTTAAAAAAACACCAGAAGCATTCATTGAATTTTTATAGTATTCTTCTTCTAATCCAGATAAGTAAACTAAACCAAAATCTGAATTTGAAATTATTTCAAATAAATACTTTTCATCAACATGAGAATAATAAGTTATATTTTTATGCTTATACTTTTCAACGCTATTAATAGGATTTTTAATAAATTTTATGAGTATATTTCTAGAAATTAATTTTGAAATAATTGAATGTGGAATATTTTGGCTACTTTTACCCCAGATAACACAAGTCATTTCTTTTTGTATTTTAAGTTTAGTTTTTTTGATAAATTTTTCTTTGTCATTTATTAAATTTACATTAGGGAATTCAATCAGGATGACGTTTTGTTCAGAAAAATTGCACTTAATTAGTAACTGTCTAAGATGCATACTAAATACATAAATTTTTGAGGTTTTGAAAAATAATGATAATAGCTTTAATGAAATACCTTTTTTTCTACAAGAATGAAGAAATATATGGCACCTTTCTTTTGGGAGAAAGAATAATGAAAATAAACATATAAGCGCATACCTATCAAAAAAATTAATATTCAAGAAAAAAAAGTTAGATTGTTTTATATTTTTAGGAAATCTATTTAATTCAAATCTTCCTATAATTTTTATAATTTCTTCTCTGAATAGTCTGAAGTGACCTATCTCAATTTTTACATTTTGGTCATAAATATAATTCTTCATTTTTGAGATTATTGATTGTTATTATTAAGAAAAAGCTAATCATTACAAGTCCTGAAACAGACAGAGTTGAAATTGTTAGTGATAAGAGTAAAAAACAAATAAATACTAAAGGAATTTTTTTTCTAGTTATTATGAAAATTAGTAGATATAAAATTATTGGTATTAACCCAATGTATCCAAAAATATAGAGATACAAGATTATCCCAGCCATTGTATCTTCAAAACTTGAATCAAATATTGACATCATTACTATTTCGGAAGGCCAACCATTTGGGAAAAAATTGATTAAAGGAAACATTATTTCAAGTTGTATGCTTCTATTAACCCAAGATGACGAATCATAAAGACCGGTTAGATTTAAATTTATTAAGCTAAATCCAAAAAATATTAAACTTATTACAAGAAGAATTATAAATGGAATACTTAAATTTAATTTTCTCACTATAGCTGTATAAATTAAAATTGACATATATAAAGCAAAGCAGGACTTACTAGATATCAGAGCTAAAAGGACTGTAGCAAAAGCATATGTATTTGTATTTAGTTTTTTCTGAGTACAACTATAAAACGTCATCAACAATGTTATCGAAAAACCTGCTGAATTTGGATTTGCCCATATGTAAGACATTTTTGGTACTATTGATGGCAAGGTTTCCCAGAATGTTACATATTCTAGCAAACTTAGTAAAATTCTTGCCCCCGTATAAAACTCAAAAAGTAGGTAAAAATTTAAAAAAAATAAAAATGAAATAAAAGTTTCAATAGTTTGATTTAGATATGAAACTCCTTTGAATTTAAAATAAGAATAAAGAATATATCCTCCCAGTATATCGACAAATAGTTGTAATGATTCCCTTAAAGCACTCAAATCTGCGGAAATTAACGTTAAATAAAATAAAACCATAAATGTTACAGCACCAACAATTGCTAGAACAAATAGTCGTGAATATCTAATAATTACTGGGAAAATTAACAAATATAATGGTATGCCAGTGGTAGCTAAAAATATTGATGGTTGGGCTAAGAAACCGACAAAAATAGCAAAGGATCTTTTTGAGAGCCTACTCATCAAAATTTAATATTGGAAAAATTTTTTAAGTGCTTTGAAACGTCATAATGATGATTGCCGATAAAAAAACCTTGTTGATCAATGTACTCAGAATTTGGGCAATCAGTTTTCTCAAAATTTTTAAAATATTTTATAACGGGATTTTTTAGAAAATTTCCAGTCACAATTGGTCTTGTTTCAAATCCAAGATTATTGAGTTTATTTAGTATTTTATCTCTTTTAAGGTCGATATTCTTTTTAATTATTAGACTAAAACCAAACCAACTGCTTTTACCACTTTCTAATTGAATATCAAAGTATTCATTATCAAACATTAGTTCTTGAAATATCTTTGCATTTTTTCTTCTGCCTGAAATAATTCCACCAATTTTTTTCATTTGCTCAAGACCAATAGCACCACTCATCTCAAGAGGTCTAAGGTTGTATCCTGGTAATACGAATTTAAAAGATTCTTCAAAGCTATCATCACTTTTTATTCCTGTAACAAGATTTTTCTTTGGGAGATTTCTTGTCCACCCATGAGCTCTTAGACTTAGTAAGATATGATAAATTTCTTCATCATCAGTACTTACCATGCCACCTTCCATTGTTGAAATGTGGTGAGAAAAAAAGAATGAATGTGTACTCATTAATCCAAAATTACCTGCTTTAATACCCTCAAAGCTCGCACCCAAAGATTCACAATTATCCTCCAATATAACAATATCTTTCCCCTCAATATATTTTTTTATTGTATTGATGTCATTAGGATTCCCCAATAGATTTACAAGCAATATAGCCTTTGTTTTATCTGTAATTGAGTCTTTTAGTTTTGATAAGCATATGTTCAAAGTTCTAGAATCTATATCTACAAATTTAACTTTCAATCCATATTGTTGAAGAGGAAAATAAGTTGTTCCCCATGATACAGAAGGCACAATTATTTCATCACCGGGTTGAAGTTTATTTAATACATTATTTGAAAAAAATAGAGCGGCTATCATCAGCAAGTTTGCAGATGAACCAGAATTTACCATGACAGAATACTTTTTATCTAAATAATTTGAAAACACCTTTTCAAACTTATTTACTTTTTCATTCATTGAGAAAAAGCCAGAATTTTTTACACTATCAATTGCCTTATATTCGTTCTCATCCCATGATGAAGTTGCAAGAGGGTATTTCATATTCCAGCTTCTTTAATATCATGGTTTACCATTTCATTTATCATTTCATCGAATGTGATTTCAGGGCTCCAATTCAGTTTTTCCTTTGCCTTTGTAGGATCTCCAATCAGTAAATCTACTTCGGAAGGCCTATAATATCTTTCATTAATTTCAACTATTTTATCTCCTGTCTTATTACAAAATCCTTTTTCTCTTTCTTTTTCGCCTTGCCAATCAATTTCAATATCAACAACTTTAAAAGATTTTTCGATTAGCTCCCTAACAGTTCTTTTTATGCCAGTAGCAATAACAAAATCATCTGGTTTTTCTAATTGCAACATTAACCACATAGCTTTTACAAAATCCTTTGCATGTCCCCAATCCCTCTCAGCATCAAGGTTTCCTACTTGAAGAACTGATTTATTTTTTAGATAATTTGCTACACCAATTGTGGTTTTTCTTGAAATGAATGTCTCACCTCTCATAGGACTTTCATGGTTAAATAAAATACCGCTACATCCAAAAATATCGTAAGCCTCTCTATAGTTTTTTGTAATCCAATGTCCATATAATTTAGCAACACCATATGGAGAACGTGGGTAAAAAGGTGTAGATTCAGTTTGTGGTATTTCTTGAACAAGCCCATACATTTCCGATGTAGAAGCTTGATAAAACTTTACGTCCTTAACTAAACCTAATATTCTGATTGCCTCTAGAATTCGCAATGTTCCAATTGCATCTGCATTAGCAGTATATTCAGGAGTTTCAAAACTAACTTGCACATGTGATTGTGCTGCAAGGTTATAAATCTCATCAGGACTTATTTCTTGAATTAATCTGATAATATTTGAGCTGTCAGTCATGTCTCCAAAATGGAGTTTAAATCTATTCAAATCTGTGTATTCATCGAATAGTTTGTCTATTCTATCTGTATTAAATAATGAGCTTCTTCTTTTAATACCATGTACTTCATAACCTTTCTCTAAAAGTAGTTGAGATAAATATGCGCCGTCTTGACCAGTAACACCTGTAATTAAAGCTTTTTTCATAAGTTTTCCTTTGGTGCCCAGGGCCGGACTTGAACCGGCACGAAGTTTCCTTCGAG
>CEQL01067723.1_pt1 | contig 16903 bp, 19 predicted proteins | sample 356281 | NCBI WGS metagenome assembly CEQL01 (sample SAMEA2621203, study PRJEB7988) | marine metagenome | biome: marine biome (ENVO:00000447); feature: surface water layer (ENVO:00002042); material: "saline water (ENVO:00002010), including plankton (ENVO:xxxxxxxx)" | depth 5 m
GCAAATGATTTACATTATTTTTTATTTAAATTGCGCCAATAATTAATTATATGGCAGTTACAAGATTAGAAAGAAAAGGTAGAAGAAACGTTTCGAAGGCGAAAAGAGCTAAACAAGTTATTAAAAGTCTTAACTCTAAACCTGTGATTAAAAATGTAGATGTTGAAGCAATTAAAAAGAGTTTTGGAAAAAAAACATCTAAAAAGTAATTTAATTTAACTCAATAGCTTCTAAATTTTTAATTTTTTTATTCTCTACTTTAAACCTTAAAATAGTTTTCTTCTTATGAAAACCTATTTTTCCACTAGATCCAGGATTTATGTAAAGCAAATCGTTTTCAAAATCTTTCTTTATTTTTAAAATATGGCTATGACCACATATTAAAATATCTGGCTTAAAATTCTTTATTAATTTTTTAGTTTTCAGATTATATTGAGGTGGACTACCTGCAATATGAATAATTAGAAATCTTAAACCATCAATAGAAAAAAATAGATATTCTTTGGTTTCTTTTCTTATTATATCATTATCAATATTTCCATATACAGCCCTAAGCTTTTTATAATTTTTAAGTTCTTTTAAACAATTTAAATTACCAATATCTCCAGCATGCCATATTTCGTCACAGTTTTTAAAATAAATTGAAATATCAGGGTGTAAATAACTATGTGTGTCGGATAGAAGACCAATTTTCATAGGATCAAAAAGTAATTAATTATCAGTCTTTCTAATCCTATTTTTAATTCTAGACCATATGCTGTCTAATTTTTTAATTTGATCTTCATTTGCTATTTCACGAATTTTTTTCCAATGTTTCATTCTTTCTTCATTAAGTAAAATTGCTATATCATAATAATTATTCATATTAACAATATTAGAGTCAATATCCTCTGATATATCATCCATAATTATAAGATCAAATTTTCTTAATTTTCTTTCAATTTCTTTTTTCTTAGAATCGTACCTTTTATATTCTTTAACTGCTAATTTTAATTGATCTTCATCAAATTCAATTCTTTTTTTTAAATAATTCATCTCATTTTTGAATTCTGAATTATTTCGTGCTTTAGACTTTTTACCAATGAATATGAAATAAATATTAGATATTAAAAGTATTCCAATTATAATATATTGTAACTTATTCTTCATTAGAGGTAAAATTAATTATATCATTTTTATTCGATTCAAAATAAAATTCATTTATATCAACTGATAGGTTATTTAGTCCTTCGGTTTCATTACTAGTTATAAAAAAAATATTAAGTACTAAAAGAAATGAGACTAGCATTATCAAAAAAGGTCTCTCATATCTTAAATAAAATTTTTCTGAATTATTGATATATTCTAGTTTTGATGAAAGTCTAGTATAAAAAAAAGGTTTAATTTCTACTTGTTTTATATCATTTACGGTATCTAAAATTTTTTCTATTCGCTTATTCATAAAAGACTATTTAATATATAATTTAATGTAAGTTCAAAAGATTTATTTTTCCATTCTTCACCCTGGATATTAGTAATATTTTTTAAACTTCTTAGTGATTTAATTTGAACGGAAAGTCCCTCATAAATCTCAAAACCTAATCCAAAGACAAAATTTGTGTCATTTTCATTAAAATAATTTTTCTCAAATTTAAAATCTGGATTTTGACTCGTTGCATTTGAACTGAGATTACTTGTTTTTGTTTCTGAGGTTTTGAAATCTTGAAGTATATGAATTTGTGGTCCTAAAAAAATATTAAATTTTTGAAATTTAAAGTCCAATAGCATTGGAAATTGTAAATAAATGAGATTATTGTTAAATCTTGTTTTATTAACATCTTCAAGTATCACTCCCTGTGATGAATAATTTACTCCTGATTTAATTCCTATTTTTCTTTTAATAGTTTTTTCATCAACATTTGTTGAAGATAAATCAAAATATAATTCAAGCATTAACCCTGCATTATAACCAGTATATGAATCAACTCTATAGGGTAAACCTCCAATAGTATTCCATTTTACTCCTGCTGTATAAGGACTATTTTCTGATTGTAAGGTTTGACTTGAAATTCCAGTCCCAATATTTAAACCTACATTAAGGTTTTGTGAATAGCTTGATAGGCTATAAAATAATATAAGAGTAAAAAATATTTTATTATTCATAATTATTAGAAGTTAAAATTAATTATTTCTTGTCACTCAATTTTTTTTCAAGATATTTTTTTAAATTTTTTTTTGCACGAAAAATTAGAGATTCAATAGATGATGTTGATCTTTCCATTATTCTAGAAATCTCTTTATAAGATAATCCTTGAATATTCTTTAGTATATATGCAGTTTTTTGTTCTTTATTGAGCGAATTTATTGCTTCAAATAACATTTTAGCTTCTTCTTTTTTTTCTAATATAATACCTGGATGATGAAATTCAGGTATATCAATGCTTGATCCATCTTCTCTAAATAAATTAATGATTTTTGAAAATCTCTTTTTTCTTTTTTTAAACCTTAGATGTTCGTAGCATTTAGATAATGTTATTCTATAAATCCATGTTGATAAACTTGATTTTTCTCTGAATTTATTAATGGATTTATAAATTTGAATGAATACCTCTTGGGTTAAGTCATCAGCTTCTTCAGTATCTTGAATTATAGAAATTGATGTATTAAAAATGAAATTTTTGTATTTATCAACCAATAACCTGAAAGCATTTTCATCACCCTCCTTTAAATTTTTTATTAATTTTTTTTCTTCCAAGCTTTTATTTGCATATTAAGTAAAAAAAATAACTTAAATCTAAATTGAAAATTAATTTATGTTAATATGATAGAAGTTAATAAACCTACTTTATTGCTTAATAAAGAAAAATCTTTTAATAATATTTTAAAAGTTCAAAAAAAAATTAAAAATAGTAATATTGAAATGAGACCTCATTTTAAAACTCATCAATCATTAGAAATTGGAAAATGGTTTAAAGAATTTGGAATAAATAAGATAACAGTTTCCTCAGTTTCTATGGCAAAATATTTTTCAAAAGACTGGGATGATATTACTATTGCTTTTCCTTTAAATATTCATGAAATTAATGATATTATAAAACTTCAAGAAAAAATTAATATTAATATTTTAATTGATTCTTTTGAAGCCTTTTTAATATTAGTTGAGTCAAAAGTAAAGTTTAATGTCTATATTAAAATTAATGTTGGTTACAACAGAGCTGGATTGGATATTGATGATCCAGAAATTAATAAAATCATAGATTTTACTTCACATTCAGATAAAATAAATATTTTAGGGTTTTTATCTCATTTCGGAAATACATATTTATCTAGATCTAATATAGAAATAGAATCAATCTTTAATAGTTCAATTAAAAAATTAAAGTCTTTACATAGTAGATATCCTGATTATCTTATATCAATAGGGGATACCCCCTCCTCAAGTATCATTAATAAATATCCAAATTTTATTAATGAGATCAGACCTGGTAATTTTATATTTTATGACTTAGCTCAGAATAAAATAGGTTCATGTAATCTAGATGATATTGCGTTGAGAATGATTTGTCCAGTTGTATCCATTAACTCCATTGATAATACCTGTTTAATCTATGGAGGTTCTGTTCATTTTTCAAAAGATTATATTGTTGATAACAAGAGGAATTGTTTTGGATATGTTTACCATGGTAATACTTGGGGTACAAAATCAAAAATTGGTTTTATAAAATCATTATCTCAAGAACACGGTAAAATTCAAATTGAAAAAAATATAGATTTGAAAATTGGTGATTTAGTTTCTGTTATTCCAGTCCACTCTTGTTTAACAATAGATAAAATGAGAGAAATATTTATTGAATCTAAAAAAATTAAAATCATGGACTAATCAAGTCCATGTGTTAATCTTTTAAGAGGCTTCATTAATAGAATAACAAGCAAACCGAAAATTGTACAGAAAACGAAAATTCCAAAAAATATCTCATATTCTCCAGCGGTCTGTGCCCATTCACCTAAAGATGCAGCTAACTTATTTCCAAATCCAGTACAGGCAAAATAGGTTCCCATCATTATTGATGCATACTTAACTGGTGATAATTTGGTTATTAATGCCATTGCAGTTGGAGAAGTACATAATTCACCAAGAGTATGAAGTAGATATGCTAAAACTAAATAATACATTGCGCTAGAACCATTTCTTTCAAATTCTAAAGCAGCCTCACTCATCACTAAAAATCCAAGAGCCATTATAATTACACCCACTGCCATTTGAAATAAAAGTGCAGATTCTTTTCCTAAAGACTTCCACCATGACCAAAATTTACCTACAGCAACTGCAAATAAAACTATGAAGCCAGCATTTAAAGATTGGAACCATGTAGCAGGTACTTCAAAACTGATACTTTCAATTAATCTATTTGTTTTTTCATAAGCATAAATATTCATAAGTCCACCTGCTTGCTCAAAAGCTCCCCAGAAAACAACTACAATAAGAAATGATAATAAAAGAACTTTAACTCTATCTTTCTCAATTTCAGTGAGGGGTTTATTCATCGCTTCATTATCTGGATTATCATCTTGGCCGATAAAATCTCCTATACCAACTAAGTATTTTTGACCCCATATAAAAACAAGTTGACCAAGTAACATTCCAATACCTGCTAAACCAAATCCATAATGCCATCCGTATACCTCACCAATTCCTCCAATAATTATTGCTGATAGGAATGCTCCAATGTTTATTCCCATGTAGAATATTTTGAAACCAATATCTCTTCTATCATCATCTTTATTATATAAGCCACCTACCATTGTAGAGATGTTAGGTTTCAATCCTCCAACTCCTAATATTATAAATCCAAGTCCAATATAAAATGCAGTAATATTATCGATAGCAAGAATACTATGGCCTAAAACTAATAGAAAACCACCAAGCATAACTGTCTTTTTTTGTCCAAGAACTTTGTCAGCTAGCCAACCTCCAGGAATCCCTGCAACATATACTAACATTGTATACCAACCATATAAATATAGAGCTTCAACCTCAGTCCATCCATATCCAGGATTTTCAGCATTTGTTTCTGAAATTAAGAATAAAACTAAAAGAGCTCTCATTCCATAGTATGAAAATCTCTCCCATAGTTCGGTAAAGAATAAAACATAGAGACCATATGGGTGACCAAATAAGGTTTTTTCTTTATTATTCATTAATTGATTGATAATTTATAAAAAAAAAACTATGAAACTTAATATTCTAAATTATAAATTTTTAAATTTCAATATCAAATGGAATACTTTAATGATTTTCTTTCTAGAGTTATAAATCTTTTATCAGAATTTTTATTCGTTTTTAATAAAACATTATTCAAAATTGGTGATTCGGAAGTAAGTATTGGAACAATAGTTGTTTTTTTTGCGAGTTTTTATCTTTTAATAATTGTATCAAAAAATGTAAGACTTCTTTTATTAAGTAAAATTTTAGCTAGGTCTAAACTAAAAAAATCATTCAGAGAGTCATTAGCTAATGGTGTAAGAATTACTATGATGTTAATTGGTACCATCATAATTATACAAGCTGTTGGTATTGATTTAAGTGCTTTAAGCTTATTAGCAGGTGCTTTAGGTGTTGGTATTGGTTTTGGATTTCAAAAAGTAACAGATAATTTAATTAGTGGACTTACAATATTAGTTGAGGAGCCTATAAAAGTTGGTGATAGGGTAGAGGTAGGAGATGTAAGTGGAGATATTGTTAATATATCTTTGAGGTCTACAACAATTGTTACTAATGATAATATTTCAATAATTGTTCCAAATTCAGAGTTTGTATCAAGCCAAGTAATTAATTGGAGTCATAATAATAGGATTATTAGATTTAGATTACCTGTTGGAGTAAGTTATGATGAAGATCCTGAAATTGTTAAAAAATTATTATTAGAAGTTGCAGATGAAAATCCTAACGTTCAAAAAGAACCTAAACCAAAAGTATTTTTTGATAATTTTGGTGATAGCTCATTAGATTTTAGATTGGGTATATGGACATCAACTTATACTGATAAGCCAGAGTTTCTCAAAAGTGAAATTTATTTTGCAATTTTTAAAAAATTTAAAGAAAACAATATTAAAATTCCATATCCGCAAAGAGATGTGCATATCAAATCAGGAGCTAAATGAAAATTTTTTTAATTTTAATAATTATTAATTCATTTCAATTGGCTGCACAAGAGAAAAATTATTTTTATCAAATTAAAGATTTCGATCAGAATTATAGTCAAAATACAATTATTTCTAGGTTTTTACATAGTGTTGGATTTAGATATTATTGGGCTACTGAAGGTTTAAGAGAAAAAGACTTAGAATATAAACCATCTGAAACTGGAATAAATTCTAGAGAAACCTTGGAACATATTTATGGGCTTTCTATTATGATAAATAATGGATTGAACAATAAATCTATAATTAGATCAAAATCGTATCCTGATTTGTCATTTGCAGAATTAAGAGAAAAAACATTAAATAATTTAAAGAGTGGTATTGATAAAATAAATAGTTTTACGGATTCTGATTACATAGATAATAAAATAATTATTGGTGACATGAAATTTGATCTATATAATTTATTTCATGGTCCAATTTCTGATGCTCTTTATCATACTGGTCAAATAGTTGTTTTTAGAAGAGCATCAGGTAATCCAATACCAAAAGGTGTAAACCATTTTATGGGCATAAAAATGTAGTTTAATAAGTCAATTTTTACATATTTTAAAAAATCAGAATATTTTTTTTAAGTTATTATTTATAATTGTTCTAATTAGTTTATTTTGCAAAAAATTTATCTAGATGTCAAATAAAAATATAGCGATAATTTATGGTTCTGATACAGGAGCTACTGAAAATGTAGCCAAATCTATTCATGAAAAGATTGGTGAAAATAAAGTCGATTTATTAGAAGTTAATAGAGTTTCTCCTGATGATTTTAAAAAATATAAAATAATTTTAATAGGTGTTCCAACATGGTATATTGGTGAGTTACAAAGTGATTGGGATTATTTTTTGCCTGATTTTAAGACAATTGATTTTAAAGGAATTAAAACAACATACTTTGGATTAGGAGATCAATTAGGTTATCCAGATAGTTTTGTTGACGGTATTGGAATTTTAGCGAAAATTGTTTTAGAAAATGGAGGTGAAGTTTTTGGAAGTTGGTCAACTGATGGTTATGATTTTGACGAATCTTTAGGAGTTAACCCAGACGGTGATTTTTATGGACTAGTCATTGATGATGACAATCAACATGAAATGACTGATGATAGGATTGATAAATGGTTATTACAGATTAAAGATCAACTTTCTATATAAATAAAAATAAAATTGAGTATATCTCAAATATTTTATATTTTAAAATATTAATTTCTAAACAGCGCGTAATTTGAAAAAAAAATATTTAATTAAATATTCGTTTGAGTTTATTGTTATAGTAGCAGGAATTTCAGTTTCATTTTGGTTAAATGAAGTTTCAATTGGTAATCAAAATGAAAAAGAAAGAATAAAAGTTTTAAATAGTCTTCAAATGGAGGTTGATGAAATTCAGAATTATTGTACTGAACGAATTAATAGATGGAATAGGGACAGGAAAATATTAACTATTTTTTTAGAATCAAACGGACAAAAATTTAATTTAGACTCTATATCAAAACTTACCACAAGTAAAAGCAGTATAGAATTTAATTTAATTTATTATAGGGTTTTTGAGCCCCCTATGAATAGATATCTATCTATAATTAATGCTGGTACTTTAAAATTTGTTGAGTCTGATAAGATAAAAGAAATATTAAGCAGGCTTCATAACACTTATTTGTCATATGTAGAAACTACTGTAGAATATGAGAAGTTATTGAAAGAGAATTTTGTATCTTTTTTTGCAATTAATCATGCTGAAATAATAATTGCTGGATCTGATAATAAGGTTTCTTTTTCTAATTATTCAAAAATGCTTTATAATTCTATAAATACAGATAATAAGTTAAAATCTAATCTTATTGTACTTGATGATTATTTAGGTTCAAAACTAACATTTATTAAATTATATATAAATATTCTTGATGAATTGGAGTTTGAATTGAACAAGAGTTTAGAAATTTGATATTGAGTTAAAAACCCTCAAATCCAATGACATGAGGGATTAAATGTGGGCCCACCAGGGCTTGAACCTGGGACCTACCGGTTATGAGCCGGGCGCTCTAACCAACTGAGCTATGGGCCCCTCTAAACTTAAAAAGTTAACTTCAATTTTAAAGTTGACAAAAATAATTAGATTTAATTTATCATTAATACTTTCTCTTAATTAGTTTATTTCTCTCTCTGATATTTGAATTTAATATATCAACTATATAGAATCCATTTTCATAATTAAATAAATTAATTTTATCTGAATCATTAATATTTTTTATAAGTTTTCCTTCAAGATTAAAAATTTTGATATTTTCTACCTTTTTAGATAAATAAAAAATTCCTGTACTAGGGTTTGGGAAAATATTAACTCTTTTGTCTAATTTTTCACTATTTGTATTTGTTAGGATATATTCAGACTTACCAAAAACTGGTCTTATCATCAAGCTTCCAAATATTAAATCATTTTTAATCCAGCTATTATCAATTTTATAAAAAATCTTATCAGATGTGTTATTATTTTTATCAAGTCCAATAGGTAAAAAAGAATTTTCATTTTGTTTAAATCCAATGAAGAAAGTATCGCTTACAATAATTGGAGAAGCTAATTCATATTCATTATAACTGTCATTAAAATTTGGTGTAATATATTGAGATGTTAATTTAATATTGTTTTTATCTAAATTATCATAAACTATAATCTCTATTTGGTTATTATATTCTGAATAAATATTAAATGGAAAATAAATTTGAATATGGGTAAGAGTATCCTTAGTAAATGTGTTATGTTCAATTACTAATTCTGAATTTTTTTGATTTAGTCCAGCTGCAAATTCTGCAATCCCATCATCATAAGAATAAAAATTTGAAAAATTAATAGAGAATTTTGAGGAATCATTTTTTAAAAAATTTTGATTATATAATATTGAATCTCCAGAATTAATATAAAATAAAAAATTTATTTCTGAACTATTAGTGTCTAATTCAAATTCTGAAAGTTTAATTGGTGATGTTTTAATATACCTTCTATCGTATCCATTTAGAATAGGGTTTAAAGGTTTATTTTCATTTATAATATATGATTTATTATTATAGGGTAATTCGGCTTTAAATGTATAATTAATAGGTTGAATATCTTTATCTAAATTGTTTATTTGAAAAGAAATTGAATCTGAAAAATCATCTGAAAAATTAATATGATCAAGTGGAATTGAAATATGATTTTTAAATATTTTATATCCTTCATGAGCTAATGATCTATCTAGAAAAGTTGAATCATTTTTTTTTCTTTTTTTATTTAAATAAATATAATCTATCAGCCAGCTATCAAATGGACCTTTTGTGTTTCCTTTATTATAAATTTTAAATTGAAAATTTTTATGAAAAAAAATCTCATCCAAAATAATGTCCTCAAAGATGAATTGATTTTCATTATTATTTTTTCCTCCATTTTGATGCCAAATTGTTTGCCATTTATTCTCATCATTTAAAAAGTCTATAAATAAAGAATCTTCATAGTCTGGTGATTCTCCATTAATATTAAATCTCCAATAAAAACTAAAGTATGTACTATCTGCCTGAATTAGGTTGTTTAAATTAATTATATCTGAAGTTATAATATCTGAAATGCCGTATCCCTCATCATGATCATATGGATTTCCATTTATATCAATTCCATCAAATTGTATTACATTTTTACTTGGCGCATCTATATTATAATAATCTTTTATAATTATATTATCTGAATTACTCCATAAACTATCATCTATGGATCTAGACTTAGAAAAGTCATCCCAAAATGGTAATTCTATATTATTTAAATTATGATTAGAAAAATTATTTATTTTTAATTTATAAGTAATTAATTCTTGTGCATTTAATTTTTCAAATATAAAAATGACTAGAAAAAATGAAAAAAAATTAAATTTCTTCATCTTTAAAATCTGATACAATCCATAAATTAACTCTTCTACCTATTTTTACTTGTGTTGATTTTTCTGGATATTGTTTATATACATTACCAGGTTCAACCCAAAACTTTTCAAATATTTCATTTCCTTCTTCATCTAAAATTTTATTAAAAAAGTATCCACTATCTTCATAAATAATATTGCCTAATCTAAGTCCAGATCCTATAATAGTGAATTTTGCTTCTTCTAAATCTAAATTTATTAGATCTGGAGCATCAAAAACTTGATTTCCTAAACCATTTCCTACTTCAAGGTCAATAATAGAACCTTTCAAAATTAAATCATTCTCATTTATTGAATCTCCATTGATATAAATTTTTAATACAGCATTTCTAGCCATATCTGGAACATAAGATATATCTCCTAATTTTAAGTCATAACTCTTTAAAATTAATTGAGCATTCTTAACAGAACCATTAATGATTTTTGGCATTTTAATCTTTGGAGGTACTGAAGAATTTAAGGTTAAATATATTTTTCTATTTTCTTTGACCTTTTCATTTTCAGATGGATTTTGCTGAAGAACCGTAAATGGGGGATATTCTGATGAGTAACTAGAATCATCTAATACTTCATATCTTAAGTCTCTATCAGATAAAAATTCATCTAAATCTTCTAATTTCATTCCCATTAAGTTGGGAACTGTAATTGTATCTCCGTGGTTTGTTATTATTGGAAAGTATAGATAAAACATAAAAAATATAATTGACACAACTAATGTTATCATTAAAAAAATATTTTTTAAAAAAAATTTAAATTCACTCATTATTATCAATTACACTTCTAAATAATTTTTTTAATGATATATTAGCTGCATTAGCCTGTTGAGGTAATATACTTTCTTCTGTCAAACCTGGGTTTGTATTGACTTCTAAGAAATAAAACTTATTTTGATTTAAAATAAAATCACATCTAGAAAATCCTTCCAGCTTTAGTTTTTCATAAATATCAATGGATATTTTATTAATATCATTTAATTCTTCTTGAGATAGGTTAGCTGGAGTAATTTCATCAGACTCCCCTTTGTATTTTGCATTATAATCAAAAAAAGAATTGTATGGTATTATTTCTGTTGGTGGGAGTGCTATTACTTTTTTATTATACCTAATTACACCAACTGAAATTTCTCTTCCTTTAATTTCTTCCTCAATTAATGCACTATTACATTCTTTAAAACATTCAGATATTGCCTCACTTAAATTATTTTCATTTATAATTCTAGATATACCAAAACTTGATCCTCCTTCATTTGGCTTAATGAATAATGGGAGTTTTAAATTAGAAAAAATCATATCACTAGTATAACTATCTCCTTTATGAATTATTGTTGATTTTGCTGTATTATAACCCAGTAATCTTATTTCTTTTTTACATGCATTCTTATCAAATGTAATTTTGGATGAGATTGAATTTGAAGATGTTTGTTTTATATTTTTTTTTTCTAAATATTTTTGAATTTCTCCATTTTCTCCTGGAATACCATGAATTGTATTAAATACAATATCAAAATTAATAACCTTAGATTTTTTATTCAATTGAAAAGTTTCTCTATTAATTTCAAATTTATTTCCTTCATCATCTATATGAAACCACTCGTTACTTTTAATAATAATTCGATAGAGATTTAAATCATCTTCATCAGATAAAGTTTTATAAACGACTTCACCACTTTTTACTGAAATTTCAAATTCTGAAGAATAGCCTCCCATGATGATGGCTATATTTTTTTTATTCATATAAGAATAAATTAATTTGTTCCATTTATGGCATTTATGCCATTAATTTCGGGAACTTGTTTCTTGATTGCTTCCTCAACACCTGCTTTTAATGTCATTGGAGACATTGGGCATCTTTCACATGACCCTAACAATTCTAAGTTTACAATATTTTTATTATCTATTGATAACACCTTGATGTCTCCACCATCTGCTATCAAGTATGGCCTTATTTCATCAATTGCTGATTCAACTCTATTTATTAGACTTTTTTCATTCATTAGGTAAAAATAATATTATTTAAAATTATTCTCTTCAATTTTTATTGCAATCTTTTTACAAATTTTCTTAAACGTTTCTGAAATTTGTTTATCCTTTAAAACTATTGGATAGCCAATATCTGAACTTTCTGAAATATTTTTATCAATAGGAATATCTCCTAAAAGGTTTAAATTTAATTTTTCAGCAAGATCTTTTCCTCCATTTTCTCCAAAAATAAAATGTTTTATATTATCATCAGAAATAAAATGAGACATGTTTTGAATAATTCCTATAATTGGTACTTCTGTATTTTTTTGATTAAACATCGCTATTGATTTTTCAGCATCAATTGTTGAAATCTTTTGAGGTGATGTGATTATTATGCTTCCTTTAACATTAAAATTTTGTGATAATGTAATATGAATATCACTTGTTCCTGGAGGTAAATCAACAATTAAATAATCAAGTTCACCCCAATCAGCATCTAATATCATTTGTTTTAAAGCCGAGCTTGCCATAGGACCTCTCCATATAACTGCATTTTGTTTTGGAATTAATAATCCTATAGATAATAATTTTATGCCGTATTGTTCAATAGGTATAATAATATTTTTTTCCTTTTCTTTTTTAATTGAGGGTTGCTCATTTTCACAATTGAACATTGTTGGGATTGAGGGTCCAAAAATATCTGCATCAATTAAACCAACTTTTGCACCTTGATTTCTTAAGCCTACTGCAATATTTGAGGATATAGTAGATTTTCCAACACCACCTTTACCAGATGTAATAGCTAATATATTTTTTATATTTTTAGTTTCAAATTTATTATTAACGTTATCTGATTTATTCTCAATTATATCTTTTTTATCATCATTCATTGAAAACTTAATATTATATTCAAGAGTTGAATTTAATTTTTCAAGTACATTTATACAGTTTCTTCTTATAATCTCTTTTAGTTTGAATGATGAAGGTGATATTAAAATTTCTATTGTAACAGAATTTTTAAAAATTTTAATCTTTTTTATTGACTTTAAACTTATTAGGTCTTTTTTCTTTACTGGATCAGTAACCTTTGAAAGAACTTTCAATATTTGATTATCATTTATCATTTTATAATTTTCAGCAATTTATATTGAATTAAAAAATTAAAAAAATAATAAATTGATGATATTTGTAAACTATGATTGAAGAAAGCATTATTCAAGAGATAAAAGATAGATTAGATATAGTTGAAGTCATTTCAGATTTTGTTTCATTAAAAAAGTCTGGATCTAATTATAAGGCGTTAAGTCCCTTTACTAATGAAAAAACACCATCGTTTTTTGTATCTCCCTCAAAACAAATATTTAAATGTTTTAGTACTGGAAAAGGGGGAGATGCTATTGAATTTTTAAAAGAGGTTGATAGTATGACATACATAGAAGCAATAAAGTATTTAGGTGAAAAGTATGGTGTTGAAATAAATGAAACAGAATCAAATTATGAGATAAATAATGAAAAAGAAAGTCTTTTAATATTAATAAATAAATCAAAAGAGTTTTTTAAAAAAAATTTAGAAACGCAGGAAGGTAAGAGTATAGCTCTAACATATTTTAATCATAGAAATATTAATGAGGAGATGATTAATAAATTCGAGTTAGGTTATAGTGTTGATAAGTGGGATTCGTTATATAACTATTTAGTTAAAAATCAATTTGATGAAGATCAAATCATTAAAGCAGGACTAATATTAGAAAATAATAATAAAAAATATGATAGATTTAGAAATAGAGTAATTTTTCCCATTCAAAATTTAAGTGGAAAGACAATTGCATTTGGTGCAAGAATTTTATCTGAGGAAAAAAATCAACCTAAATATATAAACTCCCCAGAAACATCATTATATATTAAAAGCAATACATTATATGGTCTGTATCAATCAAAAAATACAATTAGAAAAATGGATAATTGTTATTTAGTTGAAGGGTATACTGATGTAATTGCATTATTTCAAATTGGTATTGAAAATGTTGTAGCATCCTCAGGAACATCTTTAACAACTAATCAAATCAAATTAGTTTCTAGATATACAAAAAACATAACTATACTTTTTGATGGTGATAAGGCAGGGGTTTCTGCTTCATTGAGAGGTATGGATTTAATTTTAGAAAATGATATGAATGTTAAAATTGTTTCTTTCCCTGAGGGATATGATCCAGATAGTTTTTCAAAGAAAGTTGGAAAACAAAAGTTTGAAGAGTTTCTTATTCAAAATGAAACAAATTTAATTTCCTTCAAAGTAAATTTATTAAATGATTTTAAGAGTGATCCAGTAAAAAAATCAGAAATGATTTTTGATATTGTGAGATCTATTTCAAAAATACCTAATTCAATCAAAAGATCAGTCTTCTTAAAAGAAGCAAGCACTTCCTTAGAAATTAATGAACAGGCTTTAATATCTGAAATGAATAAATTATTAATTGGACAAGGAAATAAAAATATTCAGACAAATAATTTTATTGAAAAGAAAAAGGATATAAAAAAGAAAGATGAATCTATAAATTCTGCTATTAATTTTTATGAGAGAGAGTGTATAAGAATGCTAGTCAATTATGGAACCACTGATTTTGAAGTTGTTGGTTTAGACAGGAAATCATTTATTGATTATTTCTTAAATGAAATAGAGGATATTGAGTTTGAAAATAAAAATTATTTAAAAATTATAGATGTATTTAAGAAAGAATATAATCAGAATAATGTGATTGATATTAATTACTTTCTTTCAGAAAAATATAAAGATCTAAAAGATGATATAATAGACCTTTCTGCAAATAAGTATGAGATTAGTAAACAATGGAAAGATAAATTTAATATTCATGTTTCTGAAGAAACAGACACTCTTAAAAAAACTACGTATACAAACATACTAAGACTTAAGTTTAGATTAATTAGAAAAATGATAAAAGATAATATGCAAAATTTTGATAAATCTGATAAAACGAAAATTGATGAGGATATATTAAAATTACATAATAAATTAAAGTCTGCAGAAATTGATATTGCAAAAAAATTAGGTAATGTAACTTCAGTATGAAAAATAAATTAAATAAAATTTCAGAAGCAATTGAAGCTATAAAAAATGGTGAAATTATAATTGTTGTTGATGATGAAAATAGAGAAAATGAAGGCGATTTTGTTTGTGCTTCTTCACTTATTAATCCTGAAAAAATAAATTTCATGTCTAAGGAAGGTAGGGGATTAATCTGTTGTTCTCTAAATTCAGAACGGTGTGATGAACTTGATTTAGAATTAATGGTTGGTAAAAATACAGATATATATGGCACTTCTTTTACTGTATCTGTTGATTTAAAAGGTAATGGAGTATCTACAGGAATATCAGCATCTGATAGGGCTAAAACTATTAGGGCTTTAGTTGATAAAAAAGTTAATTCATCAAGTTTTTCTAAACCTGGCCATATTTTTCCTTTAAGATCAATGGAAGGTGGTGTTTTGAGAAGAGCAGGTCACACAGAAGCTTCTGTAGATTTACCAGAACTTGCAGGATTATATCCGTCGGGGGTAATATGTGAGATTCTTAATGAAGATGGTAGTATGGCAAGATTGAATAATTTGTTTAGTGTCGCTCAAAAACACGGACTAGTTATTATATCAATAAAAGATTTAATAGAATATAAATTAAAAGAGGAATCTTTAATTGAAGAAAAAGAGACAGTAGATTTACCAACAGAGTTTGGAAATTTCAAATTAATTTCTTTTGAGCAAAAAGATACTAAAGATATTCATCTTGCTCTTAAAAAAGGTGAATGGGATGAAGAAGACGAAGTATTAGTTAGAGTTCATTCTTCATGTGTTACGGGTGATATTCTTGGATCACTAAGATGTGACTGTGGATCACAATTACATAGAGCATTAAAAATGATTGATAAAAAAGGTCAAGGTCTATTACTTTATATGAATCAAGAGGGAAGAGGGATTGGATTGATTAATAAGTTAAAAGCTTATGTTTTACAAGAAAAGGGCTATGATACTGTAGAGGCAAATCATAAACTTGGTTTTAAAATGGATCACAGGGATTATGGTGTTGGTGCTCAAATACTTAAAAGTTTAGGTATAAAGAAAATTAATTTATTAACTAATAATCCTAAAAAAAGAGTCGGTTTGATTGGTTATGGATTAAAAATTATGAGAAATACTAAAATAGAAATTAAACCAAATTCGTTTAATAAAAAATATTTAGAGACCAAAAGGGATAAAATGGGTCATGATATTTTAAAAGATTAATATTTATGAGATTAATATTTTTTTTGTTTTTTTTTATTTCTAATATAATTACCGCTCAAAAATTTCCTAGTGATATATGGCATAAAGGTAAATTGGTTACAAATGATGGTGATACGATAAAAGGAAATTTAAAATATGATTTTGAGTCTCAATCAATTCAGTTAGATGATGGCAAAACTCTGAAGGCATTTAATGTAAATAACCTATTTTTTTTTGAAATTTATGATGAAACTATAAGAGATTATAGACAATTTTATTCTCTTCTGTATGAGGTTGGTTATAATTACAATGTGCCTGTGCTATTTGAAATGATGATTGAAGGAAATTTAAGCCTATTACTTAGAGAAAGAATTGTTGCTGAATCAACTCAATCATATCTTCCATCTTATTACGCTTATGGTATTATGCCTAATTTTAGTAATAATTATGGATATATTAATAAGGTCAAATATGATTATTTTTTTCTAACAAATGATGGTAAAATTCATAAGTTTAAGGGGAAGAAAAAAGAACTTTATAAATTAATGAATGATGAAT
>CEQL01064780.1_pt1 | contig 16891 bp, 16 predicted proteins | sample 356281 | NCBI WGS metagenome assembly CEQL01 (sample SAMEA2621203, study PRJEB7988) | marine metagenome | biome: marine biome (ENVO:00000447); feature: surface water layer (ENVO:00002042); material: "saline water (ENVO:00002010), including plankton (ENVO:xxxxxxxx)" | depth 5 m
TGTATCCAAAGCATTTAACAAACATTTTTTTGATTTTTTAAGTGATTTACAAGGTATTTTCCCAGATAGTAAAGAGATTATGTTTGCGAAAACATCATTTGAAACTATAAAACGATTAAATACAACTGCAATTATTAAAGCATGGTATACTAGTGTAAGTCTTCCATATGGCGATGAAATTTCTAAAGGCAATATTGATTTCTTTATAAATAAAGATTATTCCGCTGATTTAGCAGATGTCAATAAAAATGATGAAATTATAAAAATGATAGAGAGAATTAGACAACCAATAGCAACCACAACAGATACAAATAAAGAACATTGTTTACGATATTTACAAAATTTAAATAAATTATCTATTGCATATCAAAATTTATAAAATAATATTTCTAATATAATCTAATAGTATTTTAGAAATGAATAAACAAAAATTAATTGATGTATTAATTTTAACTATTTATATTTCGTTAATTATTCAAATATTAACAACAATTTTCAATATTGGAATTTTATCGCTTGATATATTTGATAAGAGTTTTCAAGATGACATAGAAATATTAATACAGTTAGTTTGGTTAGGTCTTATTGTACAGATTATTGAAGGTACATTTTATGCATGGTTAACAAAATATGTTAATGTTATTTCTAATATAACTAAATATCGCTATTATGATTGGTTTTTTTCTACACCAACTATGCTAATAACATTAGTTGTGTATTTATTATATTTAAAAGATAGAGAAGAAAATGAAAAAGAAGTAATTAAAAAAGATAGTAATAGTGAAAAAACTGGGAAATTAGAAAAAACAGCGAAAAAATCAAACAATGATCTTTGGTCGTACATGAAAGAAAATAAATATTTACTGACTATCATTCTATTATTGAATGCATTAATGCTTTTGTTTGGATACCTAGGTGAAATTGGAAGCATATCAAACAGTACAGCCGTTACGTTTGGATTTATACCATTCTTATCATATTTTTATTTAATTTATGAATATTATGCGAAACATACAACAACAGGTATTTATTTATTTCTTTTGTTTACAGTTATTTGGTCATTGTATGGGTTTGCAGCATTGATGCCATATTATATTAAAAATATTGCTTATAATTTATTAGATATTGTATCTAAAAATTTCTTTGAAGTATTCTTAGGATTTAAATTATTATTTGCTTTGAATATTTAATTTTCTTTTTTTCGTTACTTGGTCACTTTTATCTGTTTTTGATTGTTGATTTTTATCTAGTTTTGTATCTTTTCTAACATATTTATCGATTGTTAAAGATGAATTCATATGCCATGGTTGATATTCTTCTTTTTCAGACATTATATAATCAATATCTTAAATGTTTAAATTATTGATTTTTTAAATAATATAAATGGAACTCTTTGTATAATGTATTATTATGAATAAGATTGAATATGGTGTAAAATTAGATTTTTCAAATGTATTAATTCGACCAAAAAGATCAACAATTAACAGCAGATCTAAAGTAAATCTTGAACGTGAGTTTAAATTTAAATATTCTAAACTTAATTGGAATGGTGTGCCAATCATTTCGGCTAATATGGACACAACTGGTACTTTTGAATTATATCATGTTTTGAAAAAGTACAAAATTATTACCGCAACACATAAATTTTATACATTAAATGATTATAAACTTGAAATGAATGACCATGGTTTAGATCCTGATTATTTTATGATTTCAACTGGAATAGGTGATAAAGCACTTAAAAGGTTAGATGAAATATGTTATGAGATACCTTGCAATTGGATATGTATTGATGTTGCAAATGGTTATATTAAGGAATTAGTTAATTTCTGCAAACAAGTTCGAGACAGGTTTCCAGATAAAAGAATTATAGCTGGTAATGTTGTTACACGTGAAATGGTAGAAGAATTAATATTAGAAGGTTTTGTTGATATTGTAAAAATTGGAATCGGGCCAGGTGCAGCCTGTACAACAAGAATTAAAACCGGTGTTGGTATGCCTCAGTTATCTGCGATTATTGAATGTGCTGATGCTGCGCATGGTGTAAATGGTCATATTATTGGAGATGGTGGAATAACCTGTCCAGGTGATATGTCTAAGGCATTTGGTGGTGGAGCAGATTTTGTAATGGTTGGTAGTGCATTCGCTGGACACGAAGAAAACCCTGGAGACATCATTGAAAAAGATAACATCAAATATAAAAAATTTTATGGTATGAGTTCTAAACAAGCCATGGAAACTCATTATGGTAAAATGGAAAAGTATAGGTCTTCCGAGGGAAGAGAATTATTAATTAAATTGAAAGGCAAATTAGACAATACTGTAATGGATTATTTGGGAGGTTTAAGAAGTACTTGTACATATATAAATGCTGAATCTATAAAACAAATGGCGAAGTGTACGACTTTTATACAAGTTTCTCAACAAGTAAATACAAGTTTGATTTAAATAAAAAGAATTTATAATTTAAATCAAACACATAATTCATCAAATACATCTTTTAAAATACATCTTATTAATTCAATCTCATTTTCATTTATTAAAAAATGAGGAGTAAATCTTAACGCATTTTTACCTCCATGGATTACATTTAATCCGCGTTTTCTAGAATTCATTTCTAAGCCATTTTCACCAACAACAGCGTATTTTTTATTTATATGAGCAGCTATTAATAATCCAGTACCAGTTACTTCTTCAATTACATCTGGATATGATTCTTTCAAAGTGTTTAACATATTTACAAAGTTTTTTCCTTGTTCTACAATATTTTTCGAGACATTTTTATCTAATCTATTTAATGTTTCAAATCCCATATCAAGCGCTTTTGGATTAGCACACATTGTATTTCCATATGTACCTACTTCATATTTTTCACTAACTTCATTTTTTAAAGCCAATACAGATAGTGGATACATACCCGAATTTATTGCTTTTGAAAATACTTCCATATCAGGTGCTTCACAACCCTTTAATGAAGGATAATCAACAACACTCAAACAACCATTAGTCCGTATTCCTGCTTGAACGGAATCTATTAATAATATGGATTCTAATTCGAGTGTTTGTTGTCTTGCTAATTTATAGAATTCTGGATTTAAAGCTATGCCTGGTCTTCCCTCACCCATAACAGGTTCCATAATAATAGCATCTAATTCAAAACCATTGTTTAAAATATCATTTATTTTATTTTTTAATTCAACTACATTATTAATTTCAACTGTTTCTACTATTTTATGATATTGAAATGATTTTAAAGTATTTTTATAAACATTTGCACAAGAGTCTGAAAATAAAGATGCATGTGATGTCCTTCCATGAAAACTATCTTTCAAAACAATAGATTTTGACATTTTTTTCGTATTGTTTTTTTTTCCAATGGTATCGATGATTCGTCCAGCTAATTCCATTGCTTCTGAACCACTATTCAAAAAGGCAAACTTTTTATAAGGACAAGGATTTCCTATTTTTTCTTTTAATTTTTCAGTTAATATTGATTGTTCGTAAGATGGAGTCATAACATTGGCCATTACATGTTCTTTACTTAAAACATTTAATGCCCATTCAGGAGAATGACCATATCCTAACATACCATAACCACCGGTATCGTATATTATATTTCCTTCATTTGAAACTATCCATGGACCTTTTGCTGCTATTGGAACATAAGGAGAAATAGTATCTTTATTGTAAAAATTTAAAATATTTTTTTGCAAACTACAATTGGTTTTTTGATGTGGTTTAAATGATTTTCTCATGTTAGTGTAAAAATTAAATATTTTTCTAACTTCCTTTAAATTATTGTCATTTTTAAAAACTTTTAATAATTTTGAATTAATATTCATATTAATATATTAATACTTTTGTTTTAAATATATTCATCAATATTAGATTGATTCGAACAATTTATGCAATTCAAAAGGACTTATTTTATTAAAATAATCTTTCACTATTTTTCTAGTAATTAAATTTGGTACAATATCTTTGATAGTAGGTATATAATATGTTTTATGAATATCTATTAAATACTTTTTAAAGGGTTCATTTAGTTCTATTGTTTTTTTTTGAATAAAATAATCTACATATGTTTGATGTATATTATCTATCATAAATTCATAAATATTTTTCATAGCGTACATGTCTCTTGCATAGTGTGGATATATATCACATACTTTATAATCTTTGTGTATACGGTTTAAGCAAAAAAATAAATATTTTTGAAATGAATCTATTTCTTTTGCTCTTGTTACAAATAAATTTTCATTATTTTGTATATTACATCTTAGGCCAGTTTTATTATTTATTAATACTATTTTATGAGGTTTATGAAGATAACGTAGGTATTCATCTAAATCATAATAAGATTCAAACGTTTGCTTTTTTGGAAAATATAATTCTTTTATATTATTAATTTCAGGCCAACTCTGATATTCAAATTCAGGTATAAATTTAATTGTATTTGGCAAGTTACATTGAACTTGAAAAACATTAGTTAAATATAATTTAGGGTTTTTGGTATAACTATCAAAAGATAGTATAAATACATAATTACAAACTTTATTTAAATCTTTCAAAAAAGGTAGGCTGTTAAGTTCATCTTTTTCATGATATCCTAGACTTTTCACAAAATATTGGTTAATCGTTTTTTTTTTAAACTTTTCATAAAATCCCAAATTATATTTGTTTGCCAATAGCCATGATTCTTGTCTACTATCATAAAATAATTGAATTAATTCTCCATCAATATGTTCAGTTATATAATTATCAGAATCCATTAATGGAAATAAAGTTCTATAATAAGAATAAGAAATAGATTTAGAAGGACAGAATGAAAGTATTTTTCTTTCAGGGTATGAAAATATAATAGAACGATATAATCCAGTTTGTGTATCATTTAATGATAAGTAATTTTCATCGTAATTTAGAAATCCGTACATATTATTACAATATTTACGAAATACCTTGAAAATTTTGTTGTTAATAATGTGGTCAAATGATATCATATTTGAAATCATAACAGAATTTTTAATATCATTATTATTCATTATTTGTATTATTCCAATGTCTTTAAATATTTTCGTTTTTATCCAAATTGTGTTTCTTAAATTATAATTTAGATAGATAATATATAGTTTAATATATAATGGAACAAGAGAATAAACAAAATCCAGAAACAGAATTGCAAGTAAATGATAAATATGTTAAAAATAATATTGATCTTGATTTGGGAGATATTATAGAAATTATAAGTCCACAAAATCCGGAATATCATGAGACAACAAATTACATTGATTACATAGACGACAAAGTAATTTTATTAACGAATGTAGGCTCCCTAGTAAATTATAAATTAAATCGTAAAGACGATGGTTCATTTAGCGATGAATCTATTGAACAAATCATATTATTAAATAGAAGTGAAGAAAAAGGTTATGCGAGACAAAATAATTTGATATCTAATACTTGGGTTGATGTTCATTTTTCAGGGGAAATGCCTATAATTATAACTGGACAAATAAGTAATTTAGAAGATGATATGATTGAAATAATTACTTATCCTGATATGGATACTATTTACATTGATTTTAAATATCAAGGTATTCCTTTAGATATTCCAATTGATAAATTTGTTATTCGCGAGAAACCTGCATCTATAAAAAATAATGGTTCTTTAGCCTCAATGAAAGAAGCAGCATTATCCGGAGAAGATATAAATGAAGAGGAGGAAGAAAAGGCAGAGATAACATTTTTAGAAACTGGAGAAACAACAATAAATATACCAGAACAAGGAAAAGAAGAAGAAAATATATATGATACTTTACATAATCTTTATGCAGACGCTAATACAATTGTTTTTGGAGAAGAATTAGGAGAAATATCACAATTAGTTGAGTTACCTGAAAACGAACAAAGATATGGAATTGATATTCAAGTAAATGATTTGATGGATGAACTATTATCTACTATACCAAATAGTCAACGTAGTCAAAAAGTATTAGATAATATTAATCGTTTAATTGAACGCTTTAAGCAATTGAGAAATGGTTTTTCCAAATTTGATGAAAATCAAAATATATACGATAAAAATTTACATTCAGCTACGCACAAACCTCTTATTGAAAAGTTATCTGAAATGAAAAGTAACTTAACCTGGTTAGTACCAGTTGTTGCGAATAAAAAAAAAATAGATATACAAGATAATAAAGAAGACTTGGATGTTGCCAACGAGAATATGACAGTAGAATTTTCAAAATTAATTGATATGAAAAATTCCTATAAAAGGAAAGGTGCAAATGACCAATCTGTAACATATGATAATATTCAAAATTTTGAGCAAGAAACGTTTCGTCCATTTACAGAGCCTTTACCTACATCCAATATCTTGACAAGTAAAGTAATAGAAGAAAATTTTGACGCAGTTGTTGATAATTTAACAGAATTTTACAGTAGCGTATATACTAACTCTGGTTTGAAAAAACAACGTTTTGTTATTCAAAGATATAATCTAGGTTCAAAGAAAATACAAGAAACCATATTGGCGAATGGTAAAAAAGTATATAAACATGTACCCAGTACCAATAATGACCCTATTTCCATTAAATCCTTTTTAATGTTACCGTCGTCTGTAATAAAATTTTCAGAAATACGTTTACCAACTACTTCAATTTTGAGTCGAGCTAACCTGCATGATAATTATTTAATGTTGTATAGATTATTAAGAAAAAACACTGAAATACAAACTCAAGTAATTGAGGATTTTTCAAAAGAACTCGAATACGAAAAAATACAAGAAGAAACAAAAAAATCTATATTTGCAGGAATAAATGAATTTATATTAGATAGCGATGCTTTTCAAGAAATGGAATATATGGATGAAAATGATAGATTCAGACAATTTTTAGAATCAATAATACCAAAGACACGTTTGTTAATACGTTTATATCGCAAATATATCAAAAATCGTCTATCTTTTGCAGGAGTGGTTCAAAAATTGGAACCGTTCCATATTTATACTAACGATATTACTTTTAATCAATACAAAGAAATACGTTATTTTGTTTTGGAAGAAATGAAGGTATTGAAAAAAAAAATAGCAAATGATTCAACAAAAATGAACATATTAAAAAATACTACTTATAATGTTTTACAAAAAGAAAACAATTTATTACGCATTTTAAGTGAGAATCAAGAATTTTCTGATATCTTTTATAAAGCATATCAGTTTTTCGATAAAGATATGAAAAAACAATATACTTCTAGTGAAATCATTTTTAAACTAATGGAAAAAGATAATCTGGCTCTCTATTCAAACATTATAAGTAGTGTTTTATTATCTCTAAGTGCAAATGATGAAATTTTATCTAAATTACAAGAACCTGAACTTAATGAATTAGATGATGTAGAGAATATTAAAGCAAAAGATTGTAGTAAAAGATATTTGGCTAAGAAATATTTTTCAATAGGTGATTTACAAAAAGACAATAATAAAAGTGACTTATTTTTTGATTCTGAATACGATGATACACAGTATGGTATTATAAATAAATATGAAAAGGAAAAAAAAGAGATGGAATCAGAGATGTTTTTCTCATTTTTAGTTGAAAATTTGATAGAAAGACATAAAATCGAACAAGATAATGCAAATGAATTAGCGGAAACATTAATCGCTGGAAAGAAAAAATTACTGGATGGTCATTATGCTATCTTAGAAATTCATCCAAAACCTAGTAATCCAGAAGAATTTGATTTATTAAGTGAAGAAGAAAAAAAGAAACTAGATGATGAAAGCAATATTCGTAAAAAAACTTTTTTCTATCGCAGATTAAAATATAATTGGATTCGAGACGATGAAATACAGATAGAATCATTTATGGATACAAATGATATTTTTTGCAATATGGCAAAAGATTGTGTTAAAAATGATAAAAATAAAATTTGCGAGACACCTGAACAAGCGAAAATACGTATTCGAAGTGAAAACAAAGATGCTCTAAAAGAAGAATTTCATAAAAGATTTGAATTTACTATGGAAGAAATGGAAAAAAATTTAGAAAATGAAATAAACGCACAAATGATAAAAAATGAAAAGAATGAATTATTAAATGAAATATCCTTTTTGAAAGCAAATAATATTGCTTTTGAAATAGGTAAGCGCGTAAAACAAGATGATATATTGAGGTCCCCATATGAATCATTAAGAGAACTAATATTAGAACAAACTGATTTTACAAAAAAACAAAATGATATTTGCAAATTTGTAGATAATTTTTCTAGAGAACCTAAAATAGATAGTTTAAATGAAGATTTACATTGGTTTTACTGTAAAGATACAAATACAAAGTTGTTTCCGTTATCTCTTTATAGGTTAGCTCAAACTTTTACCTCAGGTGGAGATTATCAATCAATGTTAGAAATTGTATGTGCTGATGTTGGTACAGAAAGTGACGATGGTGATGCAATTGTTGATAAACATAGTGGATATGTTTTACGCAAAAAAGACCTTAGCACCGAAGAGGGATATGATGATACTGGACGTAAATTAGTTACTCGCGATATTATTGAAAAAGACCTAGGTGTCATACATGAAGAAAACAAAAAGAAAACTCGTATATTTGAAAATGAAACATCTGAGAAACTACATAATATTCTTTTATCTATAGCAAGTAATATTGATATACCCATAGATTCAATCGAAGATTCTATATTACGTTTATCTATAGAAATAATGAATAAAAATATTATTAGTGAATCAAAATATGCTACCAAATCTGAACAATATTTTAATAAGACAGGGAAAAAATTGGGTTCCTATGAAAAATACAAGAATGAATCAATGTTAATTATTTTAGGTAGTTTATTATTAATTAGTATTCAAACTGCTGTTCCATCTTTTCAAACAAAAAAAACTTTTCCTAGTTGCGTACGTTCATTCAGTGGATATCCATTATCTGGTATGGAAGATACAACTGGAATACAATACATTGCTTGTGTCTTAATTAAAATGAAAAGTGCAATACCTCCATGGGATTCATTACGTAATGTCAAACAGGAGGTATTAAGTAATCGAATGAAAGACATCATTGAAAAATATATTGTTCCATTGAATGAAATTCAAGAAATGTATATTACTAAGAAGGAATATATTTCTTTACATCCTGAAAATATAGCACCCGAAGAACATAAAGTACAGAAATGGTTAACATTCTTACCACCTGTTGTAGAAACAAAAGTAATTCCTGGTTTGAAAAATGTTTCAAGCGAATTTAAACGAGATTTATTAGAAAAGGTTAAAAAGGGCGATGTTAAACAAGATGAATCAATAAATATGTTGAAATCGAAAAATATATTACACGGATTTGCTGTAATGGAGAGTATTAATGGAATAGTAAAAAATAAAGATTTATTATTGAAAACTAGTTCTAAAATACCATTTACAGAAAATGCTTGCTGTAATGAAGATGTAAACTTAAATAATCCATTGATATATTTTAACGAAGAAGACCCTAATATTAAACAATATTTACAAAGAGTCGCTAAAAATCAAAAAACAATAAAGGATATTCGAATCTTATCATCAGCAAGAATGTTTTATCACGACGAATCGACGTCTATATCTTACCCAAAATTACCGAGCGATTATATGGAAGAAAATATATATCATGCGTTTATTCATTATTGTAATTTTGATAAAGATTTGCCTATTCCTGAAAAATTAAAAGATATTTGCGGAGAATTAAGCACATCTTACAATAAAAAGGCGAACTTAGAGGAAAAAATAGATTTCTTAAAACGAAACGGAAAACGATTTACTATTCATCAATTACACAATATGATGTCTATCATTAATAAGGAAAATATGGTTCAAATACATAGTCGTGATGTATTTCATCAAGTAGATGCGTTCAAAGATATGATTGAAACATTAGAATTAAATAATAGTGAATTATTTGACGAGCCTTTACGCAATTTATTACGTAAAGTTGCGCAAAAGTATGAACCGTTAAAAATGGTCGATACGCCAAGCGATGAATTAAATGACTTAACTGATTATTTGATTCTTGCTAATCGTAAATTATTCAAAAATATAACTGTATTCTTAGATGAATCAAACATGATAACTGATTCTACTTTTAATAAATTAGTAAAGTTTTTAGCTACTGCTCATGAATGGAGTAGAGAAACAGATGATAAAAATATAGATGGTATTAATATGCATAATTCATTTTTGTTTATTCAAAACGCTATCATGAGTATTGGTAAAATCTATCCCGAATTGCTATCAAATAATGCGGATTTTAATAAAGTAGTATGCAAACATTGGGGATTTTCAGAAAAGCATGAAGATGATATTGAATTATTTTTGACCAAATTTTATAAACCTATTGAAAAATTTAAAGGTGATAAGGTAATTATAAACTTATTAAATAGTGTGAAATTGAAAATAATAGATATGAATGTGTTTATTCAAAGTATACCTCTTTATACAGAAATACAAAAAACTATGACGAATCAAGACGACGAAGAAGTAAAAGTTTCTTTCCATTCACTCTTTAATCAAGCAACATATTATGAAATTATGAAATATTGTTTATATAGAACCTTATATGAATTTATATTATGCAGTGATGATACCGATTTACTACGAACCGAAGTGGTTGAAATGCGTCTTGAAATACAAGAACGAAATGATATTATAGACGACCCCACCGAAGGAATTGAGAGTGTACGCCTAAGTGTTAACGAAACTCACGATACGGTATTAAATGAATTAGAAGAAACTGATATTCGAGCAGATACTAGTGACGAATTGAAAACAAGAGTAGCAACTTTACTACAATCATTTTTAGAAATTGAAATGGATAATAAATCTGCTACAGATTACACTTATGAAGAAATTATTAAAAAAATTACAAGGTCCAAACAAAGAGAAAAGAAATCGATTATTGATTATTTAGGTAATATGAGTAAAGAAGAGCGAAAGGTAGAAGAATTATTTAAAATGTATAAATTAGGACGATGGAACGTTGGCAATCAAAAAGGACTAATATCATATGATAAAGAAACTTACGAAAGAGAGAGGAATGAATTGTTAACTCAATTACAAGGCGATGAAACGAATAAACAATATGAGCAAGTTAGTGAAATGAGAAGAGAGATTTTTGATTTAGAAAAAGACGATGAAATGGCACAAGATGAATTCTATCAGCAAGAAGCTAATGATATAAGTCAACTGGACGAAGATTATAAGGATGGAAATTTTTATCCTGAAGATGTGGAAGATTACAACGAATAATATGTATATTTCATTTATTTTTAATATAAAGTAAAATAAATGAAACCAATTCTAGTAACTGCATTTTTATATAATAAAGAACATTATCAAAATATAAATTTTTATAAACAATATGGTGTTCAACTACTAGAGATAAAACAGAATAAAGTCGTTTTTATGGATAAAAGTTTAATAGATATATTTCTTCCTTATGAAAATGAATATACCAAAATATTACCAACAACAGAAACAGATATGTATTTATATCCTTATTTAAATACTTTGGACCATAAAATAGAAGGAAATATAAACAAAGATTCTAATTTTTTCTTTTCTGTTATGTGCAATAAAACAGAATGGCTACGACAAGCAATAAAATTACAATTGTATGAAGGAGAACAATATATATGGATAGATTTTGGTATTTTTAAAATATTTAATCAAGACATCCAATTATCAAATTTACAAAATTGTTATAATAAAGTAAGAATAGGACATATATGGGATTTACAACTAATATATTCTGTCGATATCAAGAGAAAGATTGCATGGTATTTTGCAGGTGGATTATTTGGTGGCAATAAAAATAAGTTGATAGAATTTGCCGATATTATGAAAGAAACAACATTAAATTTTATAAAAGAAAATAATTATCTTGTTTGGGAAGTCAATCTATGGTATATACTTTACAAGGACCATAAAGAATTATTTGAACCATATCCTTGTGACCATAATAATTCAATGGTTAATAACTATTAATTTTTTTATAGTAATATTATAATTATGAATAATTTAAAAATATTTATTGGAAAAAATAAATTAAATGTTAGTTTACTCATTTTTCTTATTTTATTCTTTACGATTCATTACATGAAGCCAACTATAGTATATGATGAAAATGGTGAATTCCGTCCTTTTGGTGTAGGGTACAGACATAAAACTGTAATTCCTATTTGGTTGGTTGCAATAATAACCGCTATATTTAGCTATTTATTTGTATTAAGTTATTTAGCGTATATGTAAAACAATTTTCTTAGTAAATTAATATATATGGATTTACCTTCTTTAATAGAGCCTAATTCAAGGGCATATTTAGTGAATAATTTAAAAAAATGTCACGAGACTAGAGTTGGTGTTTATTATTATGTATTTAATTTTGGAGTATTATTCATATTTGTTTTAATATTTGGATTAGCTTTATATTTTTGTTATACAAATAAACCAAGTGATTATGAAAAAAAACAGCAAATGTTAAAAGAGCAAAATTTTATTTTAAATAAGATACGCTATCATCAAGAATACTATCAACAACAGAAACAAAGTATGTCAAATATTACGAGTTTACCTTTTCATTATAATGATAATATAGATACCATTTAAAAAGTTCAATAAATTTAATTTAGAAATATAAATATAGTTATAAATATATTTATATTATATAATGAACAAAGAAGAACGAGAACAAATAATATCCAATAATAATAGTGCTACAGAGGAACTTAAAAAATATTTAGAAGGTTCAACCAAACCATTGAAGAAAATATATATTGGTTACGCATTGTTTGGTGACATTGATTTCTCTATATTGAAAGAAATGAACATGGGTGTACCCGAAGAGGTGATATTTGAAGAAGGTAAGATTACGAATTTATACAATATCCCCGAAGGTATTGAAACCTTGAAAGTAAATAAAAATATTTTGAATACATTGGACAATTTACCCAGTTCATTAACATGTTTACAAATAGAAGAAAATTATTTACAAAAAGTGAACATTGCAAATTTGACTGAACTAAAAGAATTAAATCTATCACACAACAAATTAGAAGAAATACAAGATTTACCAGGTTCTCTAATGGATATTTCTGTATCTCATAACAAATTAAAAATGTTAGATTTGAAAAATATAGATAATCTAGAAAGTTTAAATGTTTCTAATAATACAATTACCTTAATTGAGAACTTTCCCGAAAATGGCATACCTAATTTTATCATGGAAAACACACCTTCTATTGAATTTAGAGGAAACATTCCTGATGAACAGGAAGATAAGCATAAAGAAAAAACAAGAAAAAAGATGGAAGTTAAAAAGGCTTTGAATGCATACTTTAAATTAAAAAGCAAATATGAAAAGAAAGTCCATGATATGAGAAAAGCCGTTTTTAAAAATGCCGATTCGAGAAAACAAGGAATGGAATTGCTTAAAACAATTAAACCGACATGTATACACTGCAAACGAAAAGTAGGTACTATATTCAAAACAACAACTAATTATTATCAAGCAATATGCGGCGATGCTGAGAACCCGTGTAAATTAAATATTAAAATCTACACAGGTCAGTTTTATCATTACGAATCACAATTACATTATTTTAATCAATATCGTGAGGTATCAAAATCCTCTATTATTCGAGAAAAAATGAATAATATTTTTAGTTTTACAGAAGACGATGAAGCCAAAGAAATATTTGAAAAACATTTGGAAGAATACAATTTAGAAAATGAATTGTATGAAGAAATGTTAGATACACATAAAGAATTATTTTTCAATTACGATAAAAAGAAAGAAATAAAAAACAAAGAAAAAGAAATTTACGAAATACAGCAAAACAATAAAATTTTAATTGAAGAATACAAAAAAACGCAAAATAAAGAGTTAATAAAACAAATAGTGAAAAACAATACTGAACAACAAGAACCATTATTTAAAAAAATATCTCAATTGAATAATGAGGTGCAAGAAGTGAATTATGATAATGATAGTGGTGTTTATAATGTTTTTAAATATCCAGTTCATATTGATAAAATAGAAATAAACACCGACGAAGAACCAGTTGTGAAAGATTTCATTAATTAATTTTATATAATATCTATGTTATATAAAATTTCATTTTGTTATGTATACTTCTTTCTCATTTATTGTAACGAACTACTCATTCACAACCAGATTTGTTGGTAATTCCGTCCCAAGTAATATTGTGTGTATTTGCCCACAATTGTTGACTACATTCTGCTGTAGTACCATTCGTTAACCATGCAGGACTGTTAAAATCGATTACCCCATTCGGGCTATCTTCAAATATAGTATCATTATAACCTGCCGTCACTTCAGCATTTGTTTTAGAAGAATCACTAGTGCTTGTATCTAATATTGTACCCACATTTTTCATATTTTCGGTAGGTACTTCACAGTATGTACTTTCATTATTATTACTATCGGTAATCGATTTTGCCTTCCAATTATCTGGACAAGTATTTTGATGAGGAGGGAATGGAACACTTGAACTTGACTCTTGAGCAGATACTTTCATTCCAACATAGGTTAATATCAATATAAGTAAAATTAATGCTACTATAACAACTATTGTATAGAATACTTCCATTTTTATATACTACCAATAGATAAATATTTATGCATCTTTTGTTTTTTGCTTAAAGAAAATACTGTTTATTGCATAACAAATAGCTAATAAAATAGACATGTAAAATATAAATACAATTGGAGATTCAATAAATAGTTGAATTGTTCCACCCGTTGTTTTTACTAAAATAAACGATAGCAAAATAAAAATAGAATATACTAAAATAGCAATAAAAATCATAACGACTATTTCGCCTATATTTCTGAACATATTTATATATAAACTAGAGATTATTGTACTAAATATTTAGAGTGTTTCTGTGAAATTTTTATTCTGTATTAAATGTATATATAATGAATCCTAGTAGTATAGATAATGAAAATTCCATTCTACCTCCTGAAGCATTGAACGGTAGAGTAAATATTATTGACATACCACCTAACGTATTATTTGATATGAAAGAAAAAGTTGCAGTAAAAAATAAAGCAAGTGAATACAGAGAGCCATTAGCTGGAATTATCGAAGATACTGTATTATCTAAAGTATTCTTTTGTGCAGAAAATGTACAAATCATTCAAAATGGTATTCGTGCAGGAGTATACAAAATGTCCGAGGAGAAGTACATTATTGCTCCACAAAATTTAGATACTATCAAAATTATTATGAGAAGTATTTATTTACAATATGCCGAACATAAACCAGAGGGTATTACTGAACAAATAGAACGATTGAATAAGTTTGTTTTGGAATATGCTGTACCAAATGTGTATAATGAATTAATTGGTTATTTGAAATATTGCCGTGATCAAAGTACTTTAGTAACACCTATTGATTTACCTGTGCAAACTGACAGAGAATTTAGACAACTAGAAATGAAACCATTTGTATAAAAAATTGAAAATGTTCAAATAATTATTATTTAGAATAAGAATTATTAATTTTGAAAAATATGCATTCTATCACAATACAAAGAAAGATACTTAAAATGAGAAAAATAAAAAAAGAAAGACAAACAAATCTAATTTGCGTGAATCAATTATTTTGTACATATTGTAAGAACTATATGCATACTGTTGAAGATTGTTTGGAAAAAAAAATAGATGAAGCAGAGCAAGAAGATAAAATTAAAAAATCAAATATTCCTGAAAAGTATTGGAACGAAAATGACCCAGTAAAATCATTCTTAATGAATAATTCTATCAAAGGCTATAAGAATAGAATATATTGGGAGAAAAAAGAGATAAGCAAATTGTTGTGTTAAAATATTTGTATAAATCATTTAAAAAGTTATTCTATATTTGACTAATGTATCGTTTATTAGTAAGTTGTTTTTTATTGTCATTTCAACCTCGCATATATAACATTGATCCGGTTTTAAATGATTTCAGTAATGTAGTTAGTTTGGCTGGAATTACTGCGTTGCTATTTCCAAATATTAGATTTGGAAAAAATCGTTCATGTAATAAGGACGATGATTGTTTTGGAGTAAAAAAATGCTGTGAATTAAATAACGAACGTTTTTGTTGTGATCCTGAAAAATATTACAAAACAACAACTAAATTTAGTTTATAAGATTTAAATAAATCGTTGATCCATTGTAGTCCTTTCGCGTCTAATCAATCGTCTTGAAATAGGTTCAATATCTTGATCCATTAAATCAATATTATTTCTATTGCAAGTATTTATGTAAATTATACTTGCAATAACTCCTCCATAAATAGAAAAAAATAAATATGTACCTAGTTCTAACATATTTATTTTATATAAAGATTTCTTTTTAAATAAATATTGATCTTAATTCAAAATTTTTTTGCATGTCCATATCTTTTTCACTAGAATCAATTAAATTCGATGGATTTTTACTTTTGATATAATTATAATCTCCTTTTACACCAAACCATATAGAATTCAATGGGTCATTTCGTGCTTTAGTAATGTGTTTTAAACCAAGATTTTGCATCATTTCTTGTGTGTTACGTAAATAATAATTATAAATATGTGGTTCGGTTGATTCAAAAGCCCACTTGCGAAAAATATTTTGGTTTAACATAGTATCTAAATATTCTGGGTCAATATCAACAATAGCCAATATTCCGTTTTTGTTAAGAATACGATACAATTCTTTTAAAATAGAAGTAGCTGCTTGTTCAGGAAGTTCATGAAACACAAAATTACAAATTACAAAATCAAATGATAATGAATCAAAGTTTGTTTTTTCAGCATTTGCATGAATATATTGTATATTACGATTTTGCTGACA
>CEQL01340020.1_pt1 | contig 16825 bp, 11 predicted proteins | sample 356281 | NCBI WGS metagenome assembly CEQL01 (sample SAMEA2621203, study PRJEB7988) | marine metagenome | biome: marine biome (ENVO:00000447); feature: surface water layer (ENVO:00002042); material: "saline water (ENVO:00002010), including plankton (ENVO:xxxxxxxx)" | depth 5 m
TTGGAATTTTCCAGAACCTTCTTTGTAATAGAAGTAAACAGTATTGGAATCATTTTCAATTACAATACCTCTTGCATTTGAAACACTACCTATGACCTCTGTTCCACCTGTAGATAATGCATTACTTCCAGCATCTGCTGTATATGTAAATGATGGTGGGACTGGAGCTGTCGATGCAGTTGCACCACCAGATGATACTGCATTACCACCTTCGAATATTCCTCTTACTTTAAATACATCTGCAACACCTAATGTAATATCTTGGTGTTGATATGATGTTCCATAATTTGATGTTGAGTTTGAAGTGTTAACATTTAACACAGCACCTTTAACTAAAGTTTTTGTTGATTCTGATACTGAACCTCTTTGTACTGTTACAATAATTTTACAATTTGTATTATTTACACCAACTGTAATATTTGCAGTACCACTATTTGAACTGTTAGTGATTGCTACATCACTAGATGATAAGGATATTTTTGCACCATTATCACTTCTAGATGCATGATAATCATCTTCATTAAATGCAACAAATGTACCATCTGTAGATGTTACTGTACATACTCCTGTTCCACTTGATTGTACTATTACTTCTCTTCGTACTACTTCTGTTTCTATTGAAATGTCTTTTATACCAGAGTTAGGTAAACCAGATATTGCAACTGTCTGGTCTGGTTTATAAAATTTTGCTCTTTGTCTTACGATTGCACCACTAATAACATCTCCAGTTGTTCCAGAGACATCTGAGACAACTACTGTATCATTGTCTGTAACAGACACTACAGATGTAGTTGCACCATTTGAAAGTAGTAACTTATCACCTTCAACAAGTTCATTAGTAAATACAGATGCAATACCTGTTATTGTATCGTTACTTGAATCACCATCTACTGTAATTGTTCCACTTCCTGTCAATGTAAGGTTGTCTTCTAATGTAACATCTGCACCAAATTCTTGGAATATTCCTGTTCCTCTATCTTGATGTACTCTTCTTATTCTTCCTACATCGTATGTTCTTACTGCACTAACCGCTACACCACCAGATGCATTTTGATGTTTTCTTAATGTATCACTTGTATTAAATGTTCCTACAACACTATGTAATAAAACTGTTGTTCCACTTGATACTGCCTCTGCAACAATACCTGTTGCACCAGATATAGAACCTTTTACCTTCATTCCTTTTGATAAAGATACTGATGCAGTTGTTAATTTGGTAAACATCTGTACATCAAATAAATGCAATGCATCGTTTGATGTATCAAATTGTTCGTATGCTCTTACTCTTGCAAAACCTATTTTAGTTCCACCACCATCATCACTTGCAACTGAACCTTTTGCAGTATCCATAAGTGTGACTGTTGAAAATGCATTTAAGTCTCCAGCATCTCCAATGTCTGGTAGACCATATACATTATTAATTTTTAAGAAGTTACCTATTCTAAATGCAGATGCAATATTATCTTTTGATGCAGTTGTTCGTGCTTTATCAAAAGTTATAAATGAAGGTGTTTGTTTGTCTACTTCAAAACCTCTTACATAAGATTTACCAGCAGATACTACTGCAATAAATTTAGATTCGTCTCCAGCTGGAGAAGAGGTTGAAGTGTATACACCATTATTTGATAGGTCATTTAAATGCTCTCTATATGCAAGAGTGAAAGGTTCTAAAGTATAATCACCAGACTCATCGAATGTTCTTCGTGCAAGTGTTTCTTGTATTCTGTTATATTCTGTAATCTCTTGTTTTCTAACTACTTCACCAGCAGCTAATCTCATCAATTCAATAAAGTCTGTTGAGTCTGTTGCAGTTAAAGATTTCTTTGCAAGAGTTAATGTAAATTTAAGTCTATCTGCCCCTGGCGCATTTTCGTTTGATGAACCCTGTGCATTATCTAATAGACTTGGGTCTTCTGTATAAGATGTAAGGGTTTCTGCAATATCTACACCAACCTTGTAGGATGGAGTATTAGAATATTTTTCTAGAATAATTGTTTGTGCTGGCACCTTGACAAAATTACCCCTAGTGTATATAATACCTTCGGATATACTAGCTGCAGAACCAACCATTGACCCTACATCTGTAGAACCTGCTATTGAAAAAACTTTAAATTGATTATTTGAACCAGCAGAGGTATATCCACCAAGACCATTTGAATCTTGAGTTACTTCATCTAATATTTCACCATCTTGAAATTCTGTGTAGAATGTAGAACCAACATTACCTGTTGCTTGATACTTAACATGAAGTGTTAATGCATCTTCTGTAGTTTTCTGACTAGTGTTTACAACTTTTCCTACAACACCAGTAGTTTGTCCTTTATAAAATTTATTTAATGATTCTGCACGAAAAGATTCAGTGGCAGACACACCACTTCCATTTGGATTTGTATCTTCAACCCTTACTCCAAAATATTGATTGTCATAGTTAGTTCTTGCACCAAGGATGATTGCACCTTCCTTGAACATATGTGAACCAAATCTTTCAATTTGATTTTGAAGTATTGATTGTAATTGTGTTAGTTCCCTAGCTTGTATTGCCGCAGATGGTTTGAAAAGGACACGATGAAAACTCTTATCCTCTGCAAAATCATCATAATAAGGACTAACATTAAGGTCTGTTTTTTGAGCCACTGTTAGTTATCCTACATTTCTATAATTAATTTTATATCCTCAATCTGGTCAGCTGCCCTTGCTACTGCACCACGATTCTCTAAGTAAACAATATCACCAGAATTTCTTTGAATTTCTGGATAAGCTGAACTTATACCACCACTTGCAAGAATAGTTCCTTTTTGTGTACTTCCTACAAAAACACCATTACTATTTGCAAATGCATTAAAGTTTCCAACTGAATCCACACTTGGTAAATAATAAACATATCTATTAGTTGAATCTACTGATACTACTTTACCTGTTGCAGTTCCAGATGTAATGGAAGCTGCACTTGCAATTGTTGAATCTACTGCTGGCATTGTTGCACCAGACTGTAATGCAATTCTATTTAATGCACTTAATGTCGATGCACTTGATAAAGTGTTACCACCAGAATTTGTTGGGTTTACAATTAGTCCAATTTGTCTAAAATCATTATCTGTTGGGAAGTCACCAGAACCCTCTGCATATTCTAAACGAGAGTTTACTATGACATAGTTTCCACCTAATTCTTCAACTGGGTCTGACCCATGTCCATTTTTGGGACTAATGATTACATCAAAAGTTGCACCTGTTCCAGATGAACTTGTTGCAGTTTGAAGTAAACTATTGTCTATACTTGCAACTGAGTATCCACTACCCACTGCATTTACTGTTACTGCTGTAATAGCACCAGAAGATACTGTTACTTGAAGTTGTCCACTTGCACCATCTCCACTTACTGCAACATTGTAGTTTCCATCTGAACCATATGAAGAACCACCTGCTGTGACTCTTGCATGTTCTATAGTACCATCAACAGCTGCATTCTCTACATCCCATTGTGTAGAATTATCGTCTGTAGCTGCAGTTCCTAGTCCACCAATATCACCTTCAACAGCTGCTTTTGCACCAAGTGTTTTTACTGGTATAAAGTCTGATGTTACAAATTTAATAACATCTGATGCAGAGATAGAATACATGTATTTCCATTTGTATCCATCACCTGTTGTTAAGATATTAGTTGATGTACCTGTTGGCATTACTGTTGAGTTACCACCATTGTTATTTGAGATTACTTTATATACATTGTAATCACTGGTGACAACAAAAAATCTTGATGCCCATAGGGTTGATGCACCACTGTTTGCAGTGTTGCTTGAAGTGTAATTATGACGATACTCGTCATATACTGTACCTGAAATCCAGTCTCTTCGGATAATGGCATGACTTACATCTGTAGATGAAACTTTCTTCAAAGCCGTCATATTTGCATATGCATCATACTCATCGTTTAGAGAGTCTACTGGAGTAGGCGGGTTTGAATCATCTGTCCACGATAAAGGTCTTCCAATAAACATATACATTGCATTACCAGATTCGGTTGCACTTTGTTTGAATTCCTTTGCATTGTGGAGACGAAATTTTTCGGTAATTATCGCTGCCATTTTATCCTTTCCTCTAAGTTAAAATTAATTTCTATTATAGTATTTATATGTATTTATACACCAGATTGTACAGAAGCTGGGTAATTTAATATCATTGTTCTACCTTTGTGTTCCTGTAAATCAGAAATACTTTCTTTTGGATATAAAGTACTTATATCACTAATTTTTACACCTTCATATGGTGCTTCTACAAGTAATCTACCTGCTTCACTCTCCATGAGAATGTTATCACCATCTTCCTGTGTTATTCTTTCCTCAAACTTAAGTGTTTGAGAGAAACCTATTCTTGCAAGGTCACCTAGTGTTGGGCCAAGTCTTTCGACTGGTTCACCAAATGATATTGCATTTTCTTGGATTATTCTACTACCATCTTCGTATACAAGTGTATCTTGTACTTCTGATTTCATAAAGTATGAACCCAAGTTAAATGACCTTTCAGTCACAAATCTTTCTCGTTTTTCTAAATCAGTTGCATCTTCTAATGCAAGTCTACTACCATCTTCTAAAGTTAATTCCTCGGTTGGGTCTACTGTCCATAAATCTCCAACATAATAATGACCATCTGTAGTAGTAATAGAATTATATCTTTCTGGTTCTGGTTCTGCCATTAAGAAACCATGGTCTGGTTCTTCTACTAAGTATGAACCATCTTCTGTTATAATAAACTCTTCATCAACATTTGCAACTGAGTTAATTCGTTTTGCATCGGATGGAACTAAGTGATTAGTATTTCCTGTTGAAAGGTTATTGATTATAGAATCACTAGTTGCACTTTTAATTGTTTCACCCCAATCTAGTCCACCCACATATGCAATCGTAGTTGCATTTGCACTACCTCTTAATCCTTGTTGATTTAAATCTTCTTTACTATCTGGTACAATAGTTAGTGTTCTACCAGATTTAGTATTTGCACTTGCAAATGTTTGTAACATTGTAATATTCTTTCTTCGTTGTCTTGTTTCACTAGTACCTTCATTTTGACCTGTAGAACCATAAAATTCAGATGTTAAATGCAAAGCTGCATTTGGGTCAACATCTCGTGCATATAAAATTCGATTGACAGTCATTTTGTTTATATGGTCATATGCAAATTTCATATCTTGTTCATTATGTGACACCTCTGCAATTCTTATTATTGGAGATTGACCACTTTGTACATTTGGTTGAAGTGGATGGTGTTCTTCTACTTTTGTTGCAGTAAATAATATTCTTCCATCATCGTTTGCAAATATGTCCTCAGTTGTAAAACTTCCTAAATTTGCACCAAATGTATCTGGAGTTTCAGATACGATAATAAATTTAAATAGGTCTTGAGTAGCTGAATCTAAAGTAGAAAATCCTTCTTCTGTAACAACACCTTTTTTACCAGCTAAATTTCTAATTACCTCGCCTGGCAATATTCTATCGGTACTGTCTAAACTGTCAAAGAAAATTTTGGTATGTGCATAGTGTGGTAGTATTTCTACTTCCTTAACTACTTCATGTCCATGTGCAGTTACATTTGCACGAATAATCCTGTCATATAGTCCAACATCTGACTCTGTAATAGTTTGACCAACAATAAATGCTTGTCCAGAACCTTGGTCTGTTTTAGTACTTGCATCTATTACTGTATTGATTATTGCTTTCTTACCAGAAGATTCTCCGACAAGACCATGAACAAATTCTATGTCTGTATCTGACTGGTCTGTTTTCCAATCACCATGTGTCTCCTTAAATAAACCAAAGACACCTGCTCTTCCACCTTCGGAAGTTAATTGTTTCATTGCAGTATGGTCTGGTCTGATTTGGTCAATAATTATAAAGGATGGGTCTGCAATTAAGTTACCACCTTCATTTCTTTCTCTATCTACAACTCTACCTTGAATAGTTCCTATGTCACCACTTGCAGTTTTAAATAAATTTTGTGTTACTGTTTCACCTATAGTGAAATCTCTTGCACCACTTGGTGACATATCTGTTGTACTTAAATTCAGTCTTAGTCTATCGTCTGCAAGGAATCTTTCGGTGACTACTACACCAGAGTTATCTTCATAAATTATGTTTTGTTCTTCTGCATAGAATACATCTTCTTCTCCAGATGCAACTGTACCTTCTTCTAGAATGACTTTTGCTGGGTCAATTTTAGAACCAATATAAAGTGTTGGTACGAATGACCTAGTAATTCTATCACCATCAAACCCATCATCATTTGAACCTGTTCTATATGCTTCTGCACTACCATCAATGTTACCTACAATTGCAACTTCTCCAAAGAAAATCGTACCTGCTGGGTTTAATAATTGTTGTACAACTGAACGATAATTATTAATACTTTGACCAACTTTAATTACATATGAGAAGTCTTGATAGAATAATGAGTCTTGAATTCTTTGTGCAGTTACAGATGGGAAACCTACATCACTTGAATAATTACCATCTACTTTACTAATTGCACTATTTTTTGCACCAACTGTTGCTGGGTTACCTTCTAGTATCTGGAAGGTTTTAGAATCGGATGCAGTTACAGATTCATTTTTTCTAAACATACCTTGTATAGGTTCAATACTTACAACATTTCTATCACCATCTACAATTTTAATTGTACCTGTTGCACCACTTACATCACCTGTAACTGTAGTATCAACTACTGGTATTCCAGAAGCCCTACCATAAATAAAGTGATGTCTAAAGTCTGGAATACCAGATGATTTATCAAAATGGTTTCCTTCTTCTATAACTCTTAGTTGTCCAACTGAACCAATCTTATCACCATAAGGTAAAAGTTTTGCACCAACACCTGTGGTAAAACTATTTTGTTTGACTGTTGCAGTTGCACCAGATATACTTCCTGTGACTGTATCTCCTATACCAAATGTTGTAGTATCTGTGGTAGTTTGTAGTTTTGCAATAATAAGTTTACTTGCACCTTTGTCATGGTCAACTAATCTTCCTGTCGTACTTCCAGATGTGACTGTTTCTCCGATTGTAAAATTAGGTGTAGTTTCTTCTGTATAGAATACTTCACCACCAACAAATGCTTGTGGAAGAGATGTATATCCTACACCACTAGTTAACATTCTAACTCTTGATATTGCACCTGTTGGGTTTGCACCAGATTGGTCAAAGAGTAATTTGTTTTCTCCTGTTGACTGCAATCCATCTTCTAAGATTAAAGTTGTTTCCTCTGGGTCTGCAAATACTTCTATAACTGTTCCTGCGTTACCAACATAATTTGCATGTGAACTATTTGCATATGTTCCTGTGAATACAATTGATGAACCATTAATACCAACATTTGCAGCTCCTCGTACTTCTTCAAATACTGAGAATGAAACATTACCACCCTGTGCAGTTATGTTTTGTGTTGCATCTGCTCTTTTAACCCTAACTGTAATTTTTTCTGGGTCATAGACTAAAAGATTATTATGATTGTCTCTTCCAGAGAATGTAGTCTGACCAGATGATGCAGTGAATTCGAATGAACCGAATGTAGTTCCACTTTCTAAAAGTATATCACCAGATATAGAAGTAACCTCACCTAGTGCAAGAGTTCCACCACTTCCTGTATTATCAAATACAACTAAATCACCATCTTCGTAACCTGTTCCACGATTAGATGGGTCTACTAAAATTTTTTCTACTTTTGCATCTTCAATATTACCAACAAGTGTTTTTGCAACTTGTCCTACACCAAGTTCTGATTGTGGTAAATTAACTGTAACATTTTCTGAAATACTATATAATGCACCTTTAGAAGATTCTTCTGATTTCATTGCACCACCAATTACAGCTTCTGTTTGTGGTGTATTAACTGTTTCTCTAACCATGATAGGTGTTCTACCATGGACTTCGTTTATAGAGTTATCTGATTGTGTTCCTTCTTCTAGTAAAATTAAACTAGGATTGTCTGGGTTAAAATTGTCTGTTGCATCTTGTAATTGTATACCTTCGGTATCATCTGACTCAGATGCAAAGAATCCTGTTCCTGTTCCAGACTCAAGTCTGAACATAACATTACTATTATCTTCATCAAGGTCTGATATGATACCTCTTACTGTTGCAATATGAAATTTAGTACTGTCTTCTCTTGATTGTAATTCTACTTTGTCACCAATATTCAATGTACCTATGTAAGGCTCCATGATAACTACTCGATAAACATTATCTCCTTCTCCAGAAGTAACTCTAGTCATCAAATCTGTTTGAATACTAGTAATTATATTACCTTCTGATTTTCTTACTATTTTTCCCTGTGCATATTCAAGAAGGTTTTTTTCTGAGAATAAATGCAGTACTGTAGATTCTGTCCATTTAGAATCGGATGGTTTTACGATGTTATCTCTAGGATATGCAATCTCAATGTCTTCACCATATAATACTCTAAACAAGAAATCATATGATGCCATACTACCTTTTGCAAGATAGATTTCGTTAATATGTTTTGCAAGTAATCTTTTATCTGCAATTATTTTTGTATCAATCGAAGGCATGAAGTCTTTTCGGAAGTATTCTAAAAAGTCTCCTGTTGTCTTATCTACATCTGCATAGTCTAACAGATTGTTTGCAGCGAACAATGCACCACCTTCAAAGGAGTTAACCTTTGCAGTGTATCCACTATTCTGACCAACGATTGTTTCATCTGGTAAAAATTGTGCTTCAGTGAAAACTTCACAATAAAGTTTATTTGATGTATTTCCTATAACATCTATTCTTGCAGTTGCACCAGATGTTGAACCAACTACATATTCACCAATTTCCCAAGAACCTGTTTGTGTTTGTCCTTGGTCATTTAATTCATACAAGAATTTTGCTTTGTCTAAAGGTGATGGAGAGAAGGTTGCAGTTTCTTGTAAGACTGAACCTTCTCCATCTTCTAATCCTATTGTTGCAAGGTCTGTACCTTGTTCAAAGATAAGAATACCTTTCTCAAGAAAGTCGAAGTATGCAGACAAAAACTTTTTAAGTCCTTGTCCTTCCTCACTGATATACTCTGGTAAGAGTTCATCAATTTGGTCTACTATTCTATCATTGAGAATTGGCATTATTAATTATCCTTAAGCAACAGTGTAAGAATTTCCACCTATAACAACCCAACCATATGTTGAACCTGTGTACAACATTACAACTGAATCACCAGCACTATCAAGTGCTACATAAGAACCACCTGTAAATGTGCCTGATGGAGTAATTCTTGGAGAACTTCCACCATCACTTACTAGAACAAAATACTTAACTTGTCCTGTAGAACCATTTCCTAAAGTTAGGATATCAGTTCCACTTGAACTTGATGTTAAGTAATGTGCCCATTTACCAGCTGTTGCAGTTGCAGCGTTCGAACTGAACGATACAGCTTCTGCTGATTGAGCAAATCCAAGATAGTCTGGAAGGTTGTTTAAAACATTACTGACTGAAACCTTTTTATTTACTGGAGTTCCAGATGGGTCGTCAATAACATGAAGCAAGTCTTCACCTGCTATACCAGTCCCTAAATCTGATAGGGCTGTTACTTTTTTATCTGCCATTTTAGTTTCCTCTCTAATTAAGCATTGTTAAAACCCACACCATGTGGGAATTCTACTTCATGCATACACATGAATCATAGTTTAGGAGTAACTAGACGAGGATGTATATCCCACCCCAGCACTCGTATCACCAGATGCGATGGTGTCTGTTGCACCAGTCACACTTATCAATGATGTGTTGATGTCTAGAAGATTACTTCTATATGCAACACTGTCATATGAATTCGGTATCACTGTAAAGTGAATTGTATCATCGGTATTAATTGTTGAAAGTATATTAATACCTGTTGTTGTTATTTTACCATTTGAATAGTCTACTGTTCCTGCTTGATTATCTGCATAGACTCTTGTTGAACCACTTAAAGAATATCGTCTTAAATTTCCATTTCCATCATCGTCAAAATAGAATGTATCGGTAAATCCAGATACTAAGAATCCAGTGGTTTCTATAATACCACCACCAGCTTTGTTATGTCCACTATGAGGATTATAAAGTTTATTTCCTTCTCCAAACTCTATCTCATATCCTTTGGATTGACCAAAAGTAGGACTTACAGTTTTTCTAAGTTTGACAGTTGTAGTGTTCGAAAGAATCGATGATTCTGCATTGTCTATGTCTGTCGCTAGAACTGAATGCCTAAAAATACTATCAAACCCACTTAGATAAGTACTGTCATGTGTAATGATTGCAGCTCTTACTAGTGTTTCTAATTCAGACACAGTTTTAGTTGTTGCTCTAGGATTGAACTTAAAGTTAGTTGTCACTAAAATATCTATAATATCTGCATCAACTATTTGTGGTCTGACTGTTAACATATTTAGTCTTCTCATCTTGTCTCTTAACAAAGTTTTTTCAGATGATGTTAATTTATTTACATTCTGTGAAGGTTTGATTGCAATGAATATTTTTCCATATTCTGGTGGGTCATTATCTTCACCACCCCAAACTGATATTGAATCTGCGCCAGGGTATAAAGTTTGTAGTTTAGATTTATAATCATCTACTGTAACTAATCTATTTTGTGAAGTATAAAATTTAGAAGCTGCAAATCTAATTGATTCAATTCCTTCTTTTGCTTTACCACCAGATGATGCAGTTTTATTAATTATAGTCACATCAGAGTTACCACCAATTGCATCTGTCATAGTAAACTGACTTGCACCTTCTGTATGTTGTTCATTAGTTACTAGATATGATATAGTTATGGTATCACCATCTAAAGGTTCTGCACTAATAACACCATCACCAAAATAAACTTCAAATTGTCCTTGGTCATTTTCTTGTACATACCATACTTTTGTGTCTTTGTCTACACCACTAATATCTTCTGCTTTTGACCATGCAGATGAACCACCACCTGTTGATTGTATTGTAACTGTAATTGTTGAAGTGTCTACTAACTCTTCTGTTAATGGAAATCTTTGATTTTGAACTTGACCATTATATGCAAAGATATCTGAATTCATTTTACCTTGATATATTTCAAGGTTTTCAAATTTAAATACACCATTTAATGGAGAAATTGTTTGTGAACTAAGACAGACATAAGGATAACTTTGTCCATCATATACTGTTTTAAATTTATGTCCTCTACTAAGTGTTAATGATGTAGGAGTCTCACCACCAATCAAAGGATTATTTACTTGTAAATCTATTGTTGCCATTGAGGCAGTTGCACTTGTAGGAGTATATCCTATTTCTTTTGCACGAGAGACTACATTCTTTCTTATTTGTGCAGTATCTAAAAACAATTCAGATGCAACCATGTTTGCATTGAAAGCTGATACATGTGAACTGTATGCAAGAAGGTCAATTAATAAACTGATATTACTACCTTCAAAGTTGTAGTCTTTAAGAGTCGATTGACCCTTTAAATATTCTTTTAGATTATCTGCAATATCATCAAAATCTAAATCAGTGATATTGACCTGTGAACTTTTTACTGTTGCCATTTTATCTTACTCTCTGTAGTATTACTTCTAATTCCTGTGGTTCTGATACTCCAATAATACCATAATGTAAATTGACATACATTCGATTTCCTTTATCTTGATTTAAATAGATTTCATCAATTTTTACTCTCGGTTCGTAGTCTTGGATTGCCTCAGTGATTTGTTTTCTTATTTCAAATTTAGTAATGTCATCTGCAAGTTCAAATAAAAGAGCTCTAAGATTTGCACCAAAGTTTGGTTTAAAAGGTCTCTCATAATTATTGGTTAACATGATATTTCTAATAGACCTTTTAACTGCATCGTTATCTTTTTTAAGAACTAAATCACCAGATGCTGGATGAGGATTTAAATTTAAATCGACATCTGTATACCACCTTCGTGCAGTAATTTTATTTTGACTCTTTAGATAATTATTACTCATACTATTATTTATGTCCCTTCTAGTACTAGATTAGAAACAGATATTTGTTTTGGGAAACCAAGTACTGTTAAGAATGTACATAAAGTAAATGGTATCGGTATTTCTGGTGGTATAAAGAACTTAATTAGTTCTGTAAGTTTTGCAAGACAAGCTTCAAGTAGTATTTGAGGTAAGTCTTTTATAAAAGTTTTAAACCTTTCAAACAATCTTTGTTCATCCCACCTAGGGAAATCAAACTTTTTAAAATCTTTCTTTACATCAAAGTCAATTAAATCACCTAGGGTCTCTGGTAAAATATCATCAAGTCCTAATATAGATGGAACTTCGGAAACAAAAGGTATTTCTGTTTGTAATAATAATTCTTTTAATTCTAATCCTTCTTTCTCTGCCTGTTCTCTTAACTTTTTAAATAATGCATCTGCATCAAACTCATATCCACCTTTAGGAAAGGATGCAATTAATTCTAAGAAGAATCCTATAGGGTCTGGTAAAGATTCTACTATTGTTTCTAATGGTTCTTTCTCTATTAACTTTGCCATTGCACTCATGCCACCAGACATGAATATTTTTTTCAGTTCTTCAATTAATTCTTTCCATGCTTTTGCAAGTTTAATCTTAGGAATGTCAACACCAAACTTACCATTCCAACTCTCTGCACTAAAATCGTCCATGAGAGATTCAATGACATCTAATCCTAAACTCTTTTCTAGTTCGTCAAGTAATTCTAATTTATAACTAGGGTCTTCAAATAATCTTTTTGCATCTACTGTTATTCCAAATGGTGGAACAACAACTGTTAAAGGTACTGAAAGAAACTCTGCAATTTTTACTATAGGATATAATTTAAATTCCTCAATGATTGCTTGTATCTTACCTTCCCATTCTAGTTCTGGCCAGTCTAATTCTTTTGGCCAAGTATGAGATAATGGAAATGCACCTAATATTTCTTCAATGGGTTGAATATATTCCCAACCATATTGATTCCCAATAAAAATTATTATTTTTTCTAGGTCATCTGCACTCGGAATAACAACTTCTGGACAATCGACTGCAACAGATTTTTTATTTTCTTCGGACATATTATTTAATCAAATGCAGTACCATTAATAGATACATTACCTTTTATTTTTACTGCACCTTTAGCAGTAATATTCATATCTTTATCACATGTAATAAAAACATTACCACCATCATCGGTATTTCCTTTTCTAGTAATTAAATTATAATCACCATTCATAAGTTCTATATCGGCATTACCAGATATTAATATTTTTTTATCTCTCATTATTATTTCATAGGAATCATTAGAGACCTTCATGGTTTGAGTCCCATCTGCAAGTACTTCTAAACGAGTACCAGACCTATGATACATGTGGAGTCTTTCTGCCCCTGGCGTATCGTCCATTTCTAAGACATGACCAGACTCGGATTCTATTATATGTGCAAAAGGATAAGTAGGATTTACCACAGCTTTACGACTCGGTTCTTTGACTGTATTACCTTTAGTTCTTTCAATTAAATTATTTGGATAATCATTAGTAAATCCTTGCATGGTTTTATGCACATCGGATAACTTTGTTTTACTATAATCTTCTCTAGGGAAATTCTCTTCTAAATTTCTTTTTTTACTCTCATCAATAATAGTTCCTTCACCACCCAATTTAAATTCTAATTTATTCGGTCTTACTGGACATTTATCTAGAGTTAATCCAAAATTAAAGTTTCTTCCAGTACTACTATTTTTCTGACCATCAACAGAATTTACAAATTCTTTATGGTCTTTATAACGAGAGTCATTAAATCCTTTATCGGGCCCACGAGATATTTGTTTATTAGAATCGGCACCATCGATTTTATATTTATCAGAAGGTCTACCAAATAAACTTCCAATAACTACAAAGTCTTGCATCTCATCTTCGTCTCGGAAAAATCCCATAACAGTAGAACCATCTACCAGTCCATGTGGAGAAAGACCTAAACCAGAAAGACTTGGAGAAGTGACTGGCATTAAAACATCTGACCATGGTAAGTCACCTGTAGAAATTAATTGTTTATCATCGGTATGTAATCCATATATTCGGACACGAACACGACCTTCTAACCTTGGGTCATTTCGGTCTTCGACTACTCCTGTATAAAAATTATTTTTTAATCCTGTAAATACTGGCATTTTAATTTAATCCTAATAATTCTCTATATAATTTATCTTTGGGGTCTATTATTTTTATTTTTGGTTTATGATTTAATGGTAGAGTTTCATTACTCTCATCATACTGAATATAAGAACAAATAATTAATTCATCTCCTACTTCGGTCAAATGAGCACCAGCACCATTGACTGATACTTCATTTGAACCTCTGGGTAATGGTAGGACATAGGTAGTATGTCGGTTACCATTGGTTTTATTATAGACATCAACCTGTTCATGGACTAGGAGTCCCACCTCATCCATCCAGTCTTCGTCAATTAATATACTACCTTCGTAGTCTAAGTCTACATCGGTGCAGATACAACCATGTATTTTTGCACCTAATAAAGTTCTAATCATTATTTAATCCTTGAATGTTTACCATTACCTTTATTATTTCCAGAATCATATTCTGTCAAGGCTTTAAAATATTCTCTTTTTTTAATATTAAATTTATACCAAAAAATATTCATTCCTCTAGGGTTTGAATTCTCACCTATCATTAAAATAATACATGCAAGTAATGGTATGAATAAAAATTCCATATTAGAATATCCATACTAATAAAGATGTAAATATTACACCTTTCATAAAACAAAACCATGCTAATCCATATTCGTCCATATCACAAATTTCCATAAAATTAAACATCATTTGTTTGTGGGTATTTAATATATTTTTTAACATATAATTTCCTCTTTAGTTATTATTTAGGAGTCCCAGATAAACTCTAGGAGTCCCATTACTGCCCAAGACTTTAATGGGGGTAGCAATGCCCAGCCAAAATGAGTCTAGGAGTCCCAAAACACTGTCCCTTAGTATTGTTGAGAGCCTTCATGATTAAAGAAGGTGTCCATGTTCACTTGGTGTCCATCGGTTGCAACTGTGAGTTGTGTTTCAAGTCCATCCTCAGTCCCTATCCAAGTGATACCTTCTACCAACATCCTACCATTATGTGTCAGTTCTTCTCTTGCTTCTGTAGTAGGTGTGGGTTGTAGTAGCTGGATATTAATAGTCTGACCAGCACTGATGTTTGTTCTCCCAGATATCTGGATATTCATTCTATTATTCTCTAATAACTTCTCTGCACGCTCTCTATTGAACTTATTTACTTCGGTTGCATAGGAGACGCTGTGTCCACTTACATTTACCCCTTGACTAAAGGTATAGGGATTGTTATAATTGAACGATACAGCCGCTCCTGTGGCTTCTGTGATACCATCCATGGGTATATCTGCATCTATGGGCGGCATTTCCTCTCCTGCTATACCCCCATCTGGTGGAATTTTGATGTTTTCTGCACCAAATCTAAAAGAAGGGGCTACTGCAAAGTGTTTTTTCTTGTTTTTATACTGTCCTTTCTTGTCTCCAGAGTCAACAATAGGGAATTGTTGCTCAAATTGGCTCGGAACAGTCATCAAAAGCTTCGTCTTAGGGTCAAATACTTGTATATTACCACCATATGTACCATGTAAGTGACTGTCAAGTACATTATAAGTGTTACTTTTGTTGTATGCAAGGATATCATTCCCTACACCATCCTTCACATCGTAGTTAAAGTTCTCATCACCCCCACTCATACGAGGTGCAAAGGTAATCTGTCCACCTAGGTACTCTATTTTTCTCATAGATTCAATAGAGTGGAACTTAAATCCATCCATACATGTCTGATAGAAGTAATAAGAGTCTCCCCACTCCTCTGTATTGTCTGAGGTATTGTCTCTCAACCATCTCAGAGTCTTGAATACAGACCAGTTTGGGATAATCATACCATTGACATCTCCCACACCAGACTCGAAGACACTAAAGAAGTTACCGAGTGCCTGCCCCCCCTTCACACGCGGTTTTTGAGCATTTGGTCGGTTTGCTTGTCCTGTTTTTTTAATCGGTTTTTCTTGGAAATTTAATTTATCGAAACATATTTTATTTAATATATCTCCAGTCTTACCTCTAAATGCCTGAGATATTCTCTGAGTTCGTGCTAAATATAATAAAGGACTACAGAATTCCACTCTATATATCTGGAGAACTGGATTTTCTATACTTCTGACATGATTAGAGACATTAAATATTCGAAAGGTTTGGTCTATTCTCTGTTCATGTGGTACAATACTCTCATATCCTTGTATACCACCGATATGAATACGAATATATTCTTGACCAGTAAATCCAATTTTATTAAATATATTCATTGAATCTGTAAAGGTCATACTACCAGTAATAAACATCTGATAGATACTCTCTGTAATCTGAAAGGATTGCATTAAATTACTCACTTCATATGAGTTACCTTCATTATTTGTGATGGTGATACTCTCAATCCTATAAGAATTAGGACTATTTCTACCTACTGCAATTGGCATATATTTACTCTCTTATCATACTCTTGAATTGTCTGAGTAACTCTGGGACAAATTCTAGTTTAATATATTTAATACTTCTCTTATCATCATTGAATGTTTGTTCATAATCAAAGTTAGATACTGGTGTATTACCTGTTGAGATGGTAGTTTTCGTACCCTCTGAATCCTCATAGTGATGAGGTGAGTCTGAAAAATTTCTGACCGAATTAATAATAAAACTCTTCGAGCTGTTCGACCCTGTGACTGTTTCTCCTACTTGGAATTGTCCTGTTATATCGTTGAGTACGAGTTGATTATTAGTTGGGTCTATCTT
>CEQL01340019.1_pt1 | contig 16819 bp, 15 predicted proteins | sample 356281 | NCBI WGS metagenome assembly CEQL01 (sample SAMEA2621203, study PRJEB7988) | marine metagenome | biome: marine biome (ENVO:00000447); feature: surface water layer (ENVO:00002042); material: "saline water (ENVO:00002010), including plankton (ENVO:xxxxxxxx)" | depth 5 m
ATAAAAAACTTTTATATTTTTTTCAAGAACAAAGCAGGCTGAAATAATTTCTTTAAAAATTTGTTTAATTCCATCTTGAGAGATTTCACTTTTATTTCTGTTAATTAAATTTCTTATAAGCTGGGCTTCTCTCTCTGGTCTGTAATAAGAGCTATCTCCTGCAACTTCTTTTATTTTTCCTGCATTAATTACTAATTGTGACCTTTTTCCTAAAAGTTCGAGTATTTCAGAATCTATTTGATCAATCTTTTTTCTATTAGATTTTAAATTTGTTGGAAGTTTTTTATCCATTTTTTTTCTCAAAATCTTTCATGAACTCAACGAGAGTATCTACAGCTTCTTCAGGCACTGCATTATAGATACTTGCTCTCATACCACCGACAGATCTATGTCCTTTTAAATTAAGCAATCCATTTTCTTCTGAGTTTTTTATAAAAAGATTATCCAGAGATTCATCTTGTAGCAAAAAAGGTATATTCATTATTGACCTTGATCCTGGAGATACATCATTTTTATAAAAATCACTTTGATCTATATATTGGTAAAGTTTCTTGGCTTTAGATTCATTTATCTTGCTTTGGTTCTCTAAACCACCATTCTTTTTTAGCCATTTGAAAACTTTTCCAGACAGATACCAAGCAAATGTTGGAGGTGTATTTGCCATAGAGTCGTTTTCTGCATATGTCTTGTAATCCAATAAAGAAGGAAGCTGTTTATCATTATTCAGAAAATCTTTTTTTAGAATTACAATTGCTAAACCTGCTGGGCCAATATTCTTTTGGGCGCCTGCATAAATTAAACTAAATTTATTTACATCCAGTGGTTCTGAAAGTATGCAAGAGGATGCATCTGCTACTAAATTTGAATGTTCAGGAAGACTAGAAAAATCTCTTAAAGCAGCGCCATCAATAGTCTCATTCAAAACTACATGGGTATAAGAACTATTTTCGTTTATTTCCCAGTCAACCGGATTTGGAAATGACTTATAAGAATTTTCAGCTGAAGAAGCAGCAATATGAACCTTCAATTTTAATCTTTCTGCTTCTTTGATAGCTTTTTTAGACCAATAACCTACGTCTAGATAACTACATAAGCCACCTGCATTTATTAAGTTCATTGGAATCATAGAAAACTGTAAAGTAGCTCCTCCTTGAATAAAAAGAACCTCGTAATCAGAGTTAATCTTTAATAAATCTATCAAGTCTTGTTTTGCTTCAGCAGCTATAGCAACAAACTCCTTACTTCTATGACTCATTTCCATAACTGATAAACCATGATTTTTCCAATCTAGAATCTCTTCTTTTAGTTCTAATAAAACTTCTTCTGGAAAAGCTGAGGGGCCTGCGCAAAAATTATATTTTCTAGACATATCTAAACTCAAGAATCTAAGGCTAGGGCTAAGCCATTTAGAAATTCATCATCTTTTAATTTTATTACTCTTACTCCTTGAGTATTTCTTCCGATAAGACTTATCTCAGAAACTTTAGTTCTTACAAGCATACCCTTGTTAGTGATTAAAATAACATCATCTAGGCTGCTAACTTCTTTAGCTGAAATTAAATTTCCATTTCTTGAAGATGTCTGCATAGCAATTACTCCTTTCGCCCCTCTTTTAGTTTTCCTAAAATCAACTACCTTTGACCTCTTTCCATACCCTTTTTCAGATACAGTTAAAATTTCTGACTCAGCCGATGGTTTTAGTAATGATATTACCCTTCCATCTTCTTCTAAAGTTATGCCTTTGACCCCTCTTGTATCACGACCCATAGATCTTGCGTCTTTTTCATTAAAATAAACAGCCTTTCCTTGATCAGATACAATCATTAAATCAGCTGATCCATCCGTTATATTAGTGCCAACTAACTGATCGCCTTTATCTAGCTTGATGGCCCTCTTTCCAGTCTTTCTTGGTTTCTTAAATTCTAAAATTGGTGTCTTTTTAACTATTCCATTTTGAGTTGCCATAAACACATACTCTTTTCCATCAAAAGAATCGACATCCAGAAGACTCGTTATTTTCTCTGACTCTTCTAAGTTAATTAAATTAACTAATGGCCTACCTTTTGCTGCCCTCGAAGCTTGAGGGATTTCATATACCTTAAGCCAATAAACTTTCCCTAAATTTGAAAAACAGAGAAGTGTTCTATGAGTATTAGCCACAATGAGTTGCTCAACAAAGTCTTCATCTTTTACAGAAGCTGCAGTTTTTCCCATTCCTCCTCTTCTTTGTGCTTGATAAACTTCCAAAGGTTGTGTCTTTGCATAACCCATATGAGAAATTGTCACCACCATGTCCTCGGGCTTAATTAAATCTTCGGTAGTAAGGTCGAGTCTCTCTTCTATTGGGGTTCTTCGATCATCTCCAAAATCTTCTTTTACTTGAGTTAATTCTTCTTCAATAACGCCTTGAAGCTTTTCAGGGTTTTCTAGTATTTCGCTTAACTCTGTAATTTCTTTTAAGACTTCTTCATATTCTATAATTAAATTATCTTTTTCTAGTCCTGTTAAGCGTTGAAGTCTTAGATCTAAAATAGCTTGAGCTTGTCTGGAAGAAAGTGTGTATGAACTTCCAGTTAATCCAAAGTCTTCAAGCAGGTCATCTGGTTTTGTATTGACAGATCCTGATTTTTTTATGAGTTTTGCAATTAACGAAGATTTCCACTTTTTAGACACCAGTTTATTTTTTGCTTCTAAGGGATCCTTTGATTTTTTTATCAAATCAATGATTGGGTCAATATTAGAAAGAGCCACTGTTAGCCCTTCAAGGATATGTCCTCTATCTCTTGCCTTAGCTAAATCAAAAGCAGTTCTTCTTGAAACAACAGTTCTTCGATGCTTAAGGAATACTTCTAGTATTTCTTTTAAATTAAGGACTTTTGGAACTCGATCAACAATGGCTACATTGTTAACTCCATAAGAACTTTCTAGTTGGGTTTGAGCATATAAATTATTAAGTATTACTTCAGGGTTTTGACCTGTCTTGACGTCTATAACTATCCTAACTCCATCTCTATCAGACTCATCTCGGATTTCTGAAATACCTTCGATTTTCTTATCTCTGGCTAATTCAGCAATCCTTTCTACTAAGTTAGCCTTATTTATTAAATAAGGAATTTCGTGAATTATTAATTTATCTTTTTCTTTTTTATCTGAAATTATTTCGGCTTTTGCTCTTAAAACTACTTTTCCCCTGCCTGTCTTTGCTGCTTCAATGATTCCTGCTCTTCCATTAATTACTCCACCGGTAGGAAAATCAGGACCTGGAATTATTTCTATTAAGTTTTCAATTGAAATGTCTGGATTTTTTAGTATGGCCAAACATCCTTCTATTGTTTCAGATAAATTATGAGGAAGAATATTCGTAGCCAATCCTACTGCTATTCCAGATGAACCATTTACTAATAAGTTTGGATATGCAGCAGGTAATACATCTGGTATGAGCTCTGTGCCATCATAATTTTCTACATAATCTACTGTATTTTTATTTAAGTCTTTAAGTAGAGCTGAACTTATCTTTGCCATTCTGGCCTCGGTATACCTCATTGCAGCAGCTCCATCTCCATCCATAGAACCGAAGTTTCCCTGACCGTCCACCAATGGATATCTCATACTAAAGTCTTGGGCCATTCTTACAATTGTTTGATAGATAGCGGAATCACCATGAGGATGGTACTTACCCATAACATCTCCAACTATCCTTGCAGATTTCAAGTGTGGTCTATTCCACTCATTATTAAGCTTACTCATAGAAAAAAGTGTTCTTCTGTGAACAGGCTTAAGCCCATCCCTGGCATCTGGCAAAGCCCTTCCAACAATTACGCTCATAGCGTAATCCATATAAGAATTTTTTAATTCTTCTGTAATACTTACTGGAATTACGTCTTCGGTTATATCGTCCATGCTAAGAAAAATTTGAAAAAATCTGGTGTTTTTTTAACTAAAAAAAGACAGATATTTACCAATAAATTATAACATTTTATTGGTTATTTTATGGGTTTAAAAATACGAAATTAAGACTTAAATTCAGAAACTAAAGTTGAAATTGACTCCTTAGCATCTCCAAAAAGCATACGAGAATTTTCTTTCAAAAACAAAGGATTTTCTATGCCAGCGAAGCCAACAGCCATAGATCTTTTTAAAATAAATACTGTCTTTGCTCTGTCAACTTCAATAACAGGCATTCCATATATTGGGCTACCTTCATTTTCTCTTGCATCCGGATTTACTACATCATTTGCCCCGATCACTATACAAACATCGATTGTATCCATAGAAGGATTAACATCTTCCGGCTCAACCAATAAATCATATGGAACATTAGCCTCAGCTAGTAAAACGTTCATGTGGCCTGGCATTCTTCCTGCGACAGGATGAATTGCGTATCTAATTTCACATCCATTCTCTTCTAATAATTCTCCCAGTTCTCTAACAACATGTTGAGCTTGCGAAACCGCCATTCCATAACCTGGGACAACTAGCACAGAATTAGCAGCTTCTAAAATCAAATATGCATCTTCAGCCGATATTGGTTTAACCTCTCCTTTAATTTCACCATCTTTCTGGTTTGAGGCAGTGATAGCTCCAAACCCGCCAAAAAGAACATTAGACAGAGATCTATTCATTGCTTTACACATAATGTTTGTAAGAATGAGACCGCTGGCACCAACCAAAGCACCTGCTACAATTAAAACATTATTATTAATAACAAACCCGGCAGCAGACGCAGCTAATCCTGAATAACTATTCAATAATGCGATTACTACAGGCATGTCTGCCCCGCCAATTGGTGCTGTGAGCAAGATACCTAAAACTAAAGTTAATCCTATTAAAATGAATAATGTCGTGCTACCGCTTAAATTGAAAAAGCCTATTATGCTTTCCTCAGAAGCACTTGAGTTTATGACTAATTGCATGACAAAAAAGAGAGAAACAACTAACAAAAAAGAAAGAACTATTCTCTGCCCAAATAAAATCAAAGGCCTTCCTGAGATAATTTCAGATAGCTTTCCAAAAGCTACTAGACTACCTGAAAAGGTTATCCCTCCAATTAAAACAGTAAGTGAAATTGCTATCAGTTTTATTAAATTAAGGTCGACTTGATTCATATATTCTGCAGTTCCCACTAACAGACTAGCTATTCCGCCAAAACCGTTAAAAAGAGCAACTAGTTCAGGCATCGAAGTCATTTTAACTAAAGTAGAAGCTAAAACTCCCGCAACTAGCCCTAATGCTATTGCAATGGTAAGGAATTCATAAGAGACAATATTTTTCTGTGCAAGGGTCACTAAGATTGCAATCAACATGCCAGAAGCTGACACTAGATTTCCTCTTTGTGCCGTCTCCGGAGAACTTAACATCTTAAGGCCGAAAATAAATAATATCGATGCCAAAATATAAGACAGATTCACAAAGATATCTGATTGAATAAATGTCATGACTTCTTTTTAAACATTTTTAACATTCTGTTTGTAACTAAATAGCCACCTACTACATTGAGAGTTGCAAAAAAGACTGCTGCGGTTCCTATGACAGTTGAAGTATATGAACCATCGCCTCCAGAGGCCAGAATGGCTCCAACAATAGTTATACCAGAAATAGCATTTGCTCCTGACATTAATGGAGTATGCAAGGTAGAAGGAACTTTATTGATCAGTTCAAACCCTAAAAAAACAGATAAAACTAAAACAAAAAAAAGTAAAATCAATAAGGTTTCTGATTCCATTAATTCATAATCTCCTTAATAGTTCTATTAATGTATTCTTTTTCGTGGGTTATTAAACAAGAGGATAAAATCTCATCCTCAATATCAATATCTATTTTACCAGTTTCGCTGTTCCAAAACTCATCAACTAGGTTAAAAATATTTGAAGCATATACTTGACTGGAATGAATCGGAAGTTCTCCAGGTAAATTTGTATTTCCTATTATTTTTATCCCATTCTTTTCGATAGTTTTATTAGGCTCAGATCCAATAACATTTCCTCCAGTTCCAACAGCCATATCTACAATAACTGAGCCAGGCTTCATAGCTAAAATCATTTCCTCTGTCACTAAAGTGGGCGCAGGTCTTCCAAAGACCTGAGCAGTCGTTATGACAATATCAGATCCTGCACATACTTTTTTCATGCCTTCTTGTTGTTTTTTTATTTGATCGCTAGTTAGTTCTTTTGCATAGCCTTGATCTGTTTCTTCAGTATTTCCAATATCTATTTTTACAAATCTTGCACCTAAAGACTTTACTTGCTCTTCAACTACAGGTCTTGTATCAAAAGCCTCTACTTTTGCACCTAATCTCTTTGCAGTAGCTATTGCCTGCAATCCGGCAACACCAACCCCAATAACAAAAACTTTAGAGGGTGAGATAGTCCCAGCCGCAGTCATCATCATAGGGAGAGCTTTATTTAAAGTATTTGATGCAAGCATTACCGCGGCATATCCACCTAAGTTAGCTTGAGAACTGAGAGCATCCATCTTTTGAGCTCTTGTAATTCTAGGGACTAGTTCCATACAAATAGTAGATAAATTTTTATTCTTAAGGTCTTCAACTAATTCTTTGTTGTTAAAGGGATCAAGAAAACTTATTAAAATAACTCCTTCTTTCAAGAGGCTTAGGTCTTCTTTTGGCAAGTTATTAACTGAACATACGATGTCTGCGTTTTCTAAGCCAGGCTTTCTATCTTTTGTTCTCACTCCCAGAGATTCAAATTCTTTGTTGCCAATTCCTATATGAGACGCAAAGTTGGGCTCTATAGACAGTTCTAACCCTTGTTTGAGATATTTCTCTACTATTTCAGGGTTTAATGCGACCCTTGATTCTGAATCTTTCTCTTTCGGGAAATATATATTCATATAAGTAAGTTACCCCCTAATGTTGCAAAGAAGTATAAATCTAACATAATGAATAGGAAATGAATATCGACCCATTAGAAAAAGAAAAATTTAATAGCATAGCTGATGAGTGGTGGGACCCTGATGGAAAATTTGCACCTTTACACAAAATTAACCCCCTTAGGTCAGAATACATTGCAGGCAAGATAGATTTAAATAATAAAAAAGTTCTTGATGTAGCTTGTGGTGGAGGACTATTGTCAGAAGCTCTAAATGCAAAGGGCGCAACTGTTGTTGGTGTTGATATTTCTGAAGTTGCAATTCATACTGCGAAAACACATTCTGATAAAAGCAATCTTGATATTACTTATAAAATTTGTGAGGCAGAAGAGCTTCTTCCGCAAGAAAAGAATACTTATGACGTAGTGACTTGTCTAGAAGCAATAGAACATGTGCCAGATCCAGAAAAATTGGTTAAAACTTGTTCGGAACTCTGCAAAAATGGAGGAAGCGTAGTGTTTTCGACAATCAATAGAAACCCTAAATCTTTTTTATTCGCAATTATAGGTGCTGAATATATTCTTAATCTTCTTCCGATAGGGACTCATGAATTCAACAAATTTATTAAGCCTTCAGAATTATCAAAAATGATGAGAAATAATAATCTAGAAGTTCAGGAATTAATTGGTATGAGCTATAACCCTCTAACTAAAAATTACTGGCTTGGTCAAAATGTAGATGTAAACTACATAATTTATGCCAAGAAAAAAATATAATCTTTTTTTGTTTGATCTTGATGGGACCTTGTTAGATACAGCGCCTGAGTTTTATCAAAGCCTAAATAAGCTATTAAAAAGTCATGGGCTGAAAAATAAAAATTTCACTCAAATACGCTCAAAAGTTTCAGATGGAGTAAATGCTCTTATAGAAATGGCATTCAATATTTCAGAAGCAGAAGATGGTTTTTTAAACCTAAGAGAATCAATGTTAGAAACCTATAAAAAAGTTTCACTCAATTCAAAGCTTTTTCCGAATGTTGCAAAAGTATTAGATGCTTTAGCAAAACAAAATATTTCATGGGGCATAGTTACTAACAAACCGAAAGAATTCACCCTTCCCATATTTGAAAATTTTGGATGGGAAAATAAGACAGAGATACTTGTTTGTCCTGATGATGTCAATAATTTAAGAAAGCCTGATCCTTCAAGTTTAGATTTCGCTATAAATCTATCTAAATTTTCTAAAGAAAAATGTATTTATGTGGGTGATAACTGGAGAGATATAGAAGCTGCTAATAATTCAGGAATAGATTCGATTCTAGTTTCTTATGGATATATGACTTCTGAGGAATTAATAAAAATTAAACCTACCTATAAGATAGATGACTCCATTGAAATACTAAAATTTATTTAATTAATCCTATATCTGAAGGTTTTACCCTTTTAAAGCTTCCTTCTCTGAGATTGCTAGGCAAAAATAAATTACCTATCCTCACTCTCTTAAGTCTTGAAACCTCATGTCCAATTGTTCCCCATAACTTTCTAACTGATCTATTTTTTCCACTAGTAATAACCATGGCAAACCAAGTGTGTGAAGTTGTTTCTTTTCCTTTTACTATGTCTAAAAACTTAACATTTATTCCATCAATTTTTATTCCTTTCAATAGTTTTTTAATATCTTCTTGTTTAGGTTTTCCTCTAATTCTAGCTACATACTCCCTTTCTATATTTTTTGAAGGATGAATTATCTCATTTGCTAGATCGCCATTATTTGTGATTAAAATTAATCCACTAGTATTGATGTCTAGCCTGCCAATAGAAATCCATTTACCAGATTTAGGTTTAGGCAACTTATCAAAAATTGTTTTACTTTTGTGATTATTTTCGCAAAGCTCACCAACCGGTTTGTTGTATATCAATAATTCTTCTGAAAAAGAAAATTTAAGGATTATTTTTTTTCCATCGATATATATATTTTCTTTTTCAGAAACTTTGTCTCCAAGTGAGGCTTTTTTTTCTTCAATATAAACCCTTCCAGATTTAATTAAATCCTCGGCTTTTCTTCTAGACGCAATTCCTTGTAGAGATAAAGCTTTTTGAAGGCGAAGCTTCATAGAACCTACTCGGAAGAAGGAAGTGTTGTTTTTTCTTCTCCTAAAAGAGAAATTTGAGCTTCTTCAGGTATGTTTTGAATTTCAGGAAGTTCAGGTAATTCAGATAATTTTGAGAGATTAAGATCATCTAAAAACTCTTTAGTTGTTGAAAATAAAGCAGGTTTTCCAGGCACGTCTCTATGACCCACAATTTTTATCCAAGATCTGTCTAAAAGAGTTCTAATAATTTGACTACTAACTGAGACGCCTCTAACTTCTTCTATTTCTCCTCGAGTAATGGGTTGTTTATAAGCAATCAACGCTAAGGTCTCTAATAATGCTCTAGAATATTTTTGAGGTTTTGATTCCCATAATCTAGAAACCCAAGGCGTATAATCTTGTTTTATTCTTAATCTATAACCGCTAGCAACTTTAACTAATTCAAAGGCATTATCTTTATATTTTTCCTTAATATCATTTAAAGCTAACTTAATATCACTAAGAGATATTTGATCCTTTTCTTCAAAAGTCTGAAGTATCTCTTTCTCGCTTAATGGTCTTGAAGAGGAAAAAAGTAAAGCTTCAACTATGTTTTCTAGGCTTTCGATCATTTAGTGGAAATTCTCCTTACCTTTTAAGTGAATGGGGCCAAATGAGTCTGCTTGAACTAGTTGTATCATAGAGTCTTTCACAAGTTCTAAAAGAGCTAAAAAACTAACTATCAAGCCTAGACGGCCGTCATTCTTTTTATATAAATCATAAAATTGCAAGAAATTATCCTTAACCAACAATTCAAGAATGGATGACATTTTTTCCCTTGTTGATAACTTTTCAAATTCAATGATATGACTTACTTTTAGTTTTTGTCTCTCCAAAAGTTCAAAAAAGACATTAGAAAGCTTTTCTAATTCTACTCCTGGAAGTTTCTCATTGGTTTCAAATTCAGGAAGTGCGGTATTGGCAAGGAAGAAATCTCTATTTAGCCTCGGAACGGATTCTATTTTCATTGATACAGTTTTATATCTTTCATATTCTTGTAATCTCCTAACAAGTTCTGCTCTTGGATCGCCTTCCTCCTCTTCTTCTTCGGTTTCAGCTGGAAGCATCATTCTTGATTTTATTTCAGTTAAATAAGCCGCCATCAGCAAGTATTCGCCGGCTAAATCAAATTGTAACTTTTCCATTAACTCAATATATTGGACATACTGTGTTGTTATTTCTGAAACATCGATATCCAATATATTTAAATTTTGCTTTCGAATAAAATATAAAAGCAGGTCTAGCGGACCTTCAAAAGATTCTAAAAAAATTCTCAAAGCATTAGGTGGAATATATAGATCATCATTTGGAAGAAAGACCTTCTCCCCATTGACCGTGGCTAAGCTAAATTCAGACTGCCTAGGCTTATTTTCCTGCAGCTTTTTCATAATAAAATGCAATTATAAAGCCAATTAGTTCTATTTACACAAAATATTGTGTTTTTTATGGCCAGAAAGACTATATCTTGTTATTCCAGAGATTGGTAATAGGGTATCTCCTATCTTTTCCAAAATTTCTAGGGGAAATCTTTATGCCCAGAGGCACTTGTCTTCTCTTGTATTCATTTAAATCAACCAAACGAATAATTCTTATTACATCCTCTTCAGAAAAACCTTCGCTCACTATCTCATTCTTGTTTTTATCTTCCTCAACATACATCCTTATGATGGGATCAAGAATTTCATAAGGTGGAAGTGTATCTGTGTCTTTTTGGTCTGGTGCCAACTCAGCACTCGGTTCTCTAGTAATAATTCTTTCAGGTATAACTTGATTTATTGAATTTCGATATTTTGCTAAATCGTATACTGTTGTTTTATCAACATCTCTTATGACTGAAAAACCTCCCGCAGTATCTCCATAAAGAGTTGAATAACCAACAGCTGATTCGCTTTTATTCCCTGTTGCTAAAACTAGGCTTCCTGAGTTATTTGAAAGTGCCATGAGAGTGACTCCCCTACAACGAGATTGAAGATTCTCATCTGTTTTGTCACCATCTTTTGATTCCAAAGAACTCTCTAAAGATGTTTTAAAGGCATTGAACATTTCCAGTATCGGAATCTCTCGGTGACTTATTTTTAAATTAGATGCAAGCTGTTTCGCATCTTGTAGACTCATTTCCGCTGTATATTTAAATGGCATCATTACTGTTTGAACAGATTCTGGGCCTAAAGCATCACAAGCAATTGTTGTGGTTAAAGCTGAATCAATGCCGCCAGAAGACCCAATAATAACTCCATTAAAATTATTTTTATTCACATAATCCTTCGTACCTAAAACTAAAGCATTGTAGGTATCAGAAATTTCATTCGCCTTTGCTAGAACATCTTCTGTTCTCTCACAAGATAAGTTTTCATCATAAGAAACTAAGCACTGATCAACTTCAAAGCTTTTTAGTCTAATTAATTTTTTATCCTTTGCTCCTATAATTAAAGAAGAACCATCAAATACAAGCTCATCTTGACCGCCAACCTGATTTACATAAATCATAGGAACTTTGTATTCTAAAAAATATTTAGAAAGCATTGTTTCTCTTTGATTTTTCTTTTCTGTAGTGAAAGGCGATGCGCTGATGTTCAGAAGAATATCAATTTTTTGACTAACTACATCTTCAACAACTTTCTCATCCCAAATATCTTCACAAATAGTAATGCCAAACCTTAAGCCTTTATCTTCAAAAACTTTATTTTCTTCTCCATTTTTAAAATAACGTTTTTCATCAAACTCTTTGTAATTAGGAAGATTTTTCTTTTTGTAAATAGAGGAAAGCTTACCAGCGCTCAAAAAAACAGCAGAATTGAAGATCTCGTCAGATTCTTTTATCGGAGAGCCAATAATTATAGAAATTTTATCCGAAAGTTTTGTAATTTTTTTTAAATATTCCTCGCTATCTTTAATAAAGTCTTCTCTTAGAAGTAAGTCCTCAGGTGGATATCCAGTCAAAAACATTTCAGAAAATATGACCAGATCTGTCTTTTCAGAAATTGCCTGAGTTATATGTTTGACGGCTAAATCAAAGTTTCCCTTGATATCACCAACAATAGGGTTGTCTTGAATTAATTTTATTTTGTACATTAATTAAATTTAGCTTTAAATTAGAGTCAGAAAAGATACAATCATCGGCTAAATGAAATACTTGACTGATAATACCAGAATTACGGGCCTTATGGAGGTATCTCCTCCTGTGGATTTGATCTCTAAATTTCCAATTTCTTCTAAAGCTTCAGAGTTAGTTTTTAACTCAAGAAAAGAAATTTCAGAGATATTAAATGGCATGGACGACAGAATTGTGGTGGTTGTAGGTCCTTGTTCAATACATGATCCAAAAGCAGCAATTGAATATGCTAAAAAACTAAAAAAAATTGAGAAATCTCTAACTAATCAACTAAAAATAGTCATGCGGGTATACTTCGAAAAGCCCAGAACTACTATTGGTTGGAAAGGCCTAATAAATGATCCTGACTTAAACAATAGCTACGATGTGAATAAAGGCCTTGCAACAGCAAGAAAGCTTTTACTCAAAATCAATGAAATAGGGTTGCCTGCTGGTACAGAGTATTTAGACATAATTACTCCTCAATACATCTCAGATTTGATTTCATGGGGTGCTATTGGAGCAAGAACAACTGAAAGTCAAATTCATAGAGAGTTAGCATCGGGCTTATCTTGTCCTGTAGGATTTAAAAACTCCACAGACGGCTCTGTTCAAGTTGCTATAGATGCAATTAACTCTGCATCTAATAGCCATATTTTCTTATCAATAACAAAAGAAGGAAGAACAGCTATATTTAACTCTTCTGGTAATCAGGATCTACATATAATTCTTAGAGGTGGGAAGAACCCAAATTACTCAAGAGAGCATATAAAAGAAGCCTGCAAAAGCTTAAAACAAGTTGATGCTCCGGAAAAATTAATGGTAGATATGTCCCACGGAAATAGTCAAAAACAATTTAAAAAGCAACTAATTGTTAACAAAGAAATTGCCGACCAGATTTCGACTGGGGAAGATGATATCTTTGGAGTGATGATTGAAAGTAATTTGGTTGAGGGCAATCAAAAAATAGATTCATTGAAGAATCTTACATATGGCCAAAGTATCACTGATGCCTGTGTAGGTTGGAAAGATACTGAAATAATGCTAAAGATGTTATCTGAAGCAGTGATTTCCAGAAGAAGAAAGCTAAAGCAGACTGCTTAGTTCATGAATGATGAACCAAAAAAAATCTTAAACTTCCAATCAGAAATAGCCAAGACCATTGGTCTTAAAGAATCTATAATTTTAGAATTCATAAAAAAAAGAAATTCTGTTCAACTAGATGACCTTATTAATGAATTAGATTTCATATCAGAAAAAAAAATTAAGCAACTTGTTGATAGACTTTTGAAGCTTAAGTTGATCTTAAGTTCCACAAATGGTCTATGTCTGAAAAAAGATACTAAATATTCTTCTCTTGAAAAAGGGAGCAGAAAAAATAAAATTTCAGATGGCTGGAAGCCTTCTAAAGATGTCTATAAACAATTAGATAATTTCGGAATATCTGAGGATTTTATAGATCAGAAAATTCCTGAATTTATGACTTATTGGAAAGATAGAAAAGACTCTAGCTTTTCTTGGGACTATAAGTTTATTAAATATGTTCTTAAGGAATGGAGATTTGAAGAGCAAAAACTGCATAAAGAAAGCAAAAAAACTCTCATTACTAACCAATGGCAACCATCGGATGACGTAAAAAGAATCTTAGACCATGCCAAAATAGATAGGGCTTTTGTTGATGATGCTTTGCCTGAATTTATTCTTTATTGGAAAGAAAAAAAAACAACTTCCGATACATGGAATAGTAAATTTATATCGCATATTAAAAATCAATGGGTGCGATACGAAAATTTGATTTCAAACCCTAAAAGACCTTCAAGAATGAACGCTGAATGGTCGCCAAGCCAGGATTGCTATGATGTTCTATATTTAGCCAAAATAAATAAGCCTTTTGCTGAGAAGCAAATTCCTGAGTTTAGGCTATATTGGATAGAAACTGGTGAAATGAGAAATTGTTGGAACTCTAAATTTATTCAACATGTAAAATATAAATGGCACAATGAGAGCGGAGATTCAAAAAACATCTTAAGTAGACTGAAAGATCATGAGTGGGCAATTAACTACAAAAATTGATGTTCCAAAAAATCAAATTGATTTGATTAATTTGATTTTTGCAGAGCTTGAGATTACTTATCATAATCAATTTCATAAAGCTTTTCCGCATGAGGAAAGCGTCAAACTTGCAAAACAATTATGGCTTGCAAAACTTGAAGGTTTCGAAAATCAGATAGTTTTCAAAGCTATCGATGAGATTATTGAAACTTCAAAATACTTGCCAAGTTTAAGCGACGTACTTTCAAAAACTAAAGAGGTAAGAAATAAAACAAACAACATTCCTTCATCAGTTGATGCCTACAAAGAAGCTACTTCTTTAGGAGAGAAGAATCCCTCCGACTATAAATGGTCTCATCCTTTCATTTATCATGTTGGTTGTGAGGTTGGCTGGTATAGACTCAAAACCGAGTCAGAAAAATTTATTAAAGATACATTTATACAAACTTATAACGAAATGGCCGAGTCCTTGAGTAAAGATTCTCCGTTTTTACAATTACCAAAAAAAGAAAAACTATTAAAAAATTCAAATGCTTTGTCTAAAAAAGAAAAGCTTAAAGAACTAGAAAAATTAAAGAAGAAATTTCTTTAGTTACTCTTGATATAATTTGCTTCGCCTAGATATAGATAAATAGTTATAAAGACTTATAATTTGACAGTAGTAATGTCATAATTGCGCTCTTACGTCTGAAAGAAGTATGAATAATGTAATTAAATTAATCCTAAACAGGTCCAACATTGAATGGGCCTTGATTTTTATTGGCTTTGCAGTCATATGGATGATTTCAGGACTATTCATTCAAGAACCTGAGAGCCCTCCAATTCCAGAAAAAAAAGATACTATGGTAAGAGTAGTAGATCAAAAAGCACAAAACTTTTCTAAAGAAATCGTCGTAAAAGGATTCACCGAAGCAGACAAAAAGGTTTTAGTAAAATCTGAAACCTCAGGAAAAATTATTTCATTACCTATACCGCAAGGAACTTTTGTTGAAGAGGGAGAAGTAATTTGTTCCTTATTTATCGCAGAAAGAAAGGCTAATTATGATAAAGCCTTGCTTGATTATAACTCTGCAAAAAAACTTTTTGAAGAAGAGCTCTTTTCCTCAAAGCAATTACAAAATGCTAAATCAATTTATGAAAGGTCTAAATTAGAATTAGATTATGCAAACATTAAAGCTCCTTTCAGTGGCGTCGTAGATAAAATAGATTTAGATGTAGGGGATTTTTTAAATAGAGGATCAACTTGCGCAACCTTGCTTGACCTTGATCCAATGATTGTGAAAGGAGATATCTCTGAAGATGAGCTATCAGTTGTATCTAGAGATAGCAAAGTTAAAGTAATAACAAATGATGGCTCCGCTTTTGAGGGTCAAGTTACTTTTATTTCCTCTTCTGCTGATGAGATGATGCATACTTTTGCAATAGAAGTAGCTATTGCAAATCCTGACGGTAAGATAAAAGATGGTCAGTCCGCAAAGGCAATACTTTTAGCAAAACCAGAACCTGCCCACCTTGTGCCTTTATCAATTCTTAGATTAGATCCTGAAGGAAATTTAGGTTTGAGAATTGTAGATAAAAACGATTTAGTTAAATTCTTTAAGATAGAGTTTCTTCAAGATACAGAAAAAGGTGTGTGGGTAACTGGACTACCTTTCAACTCAAGAATCATTACTGTTGGACAAGACTATGTAAATAATAATGAAAAAGTAGACGTTGCTGTTGACTACAGATTGAAGCAGGATGAAAGCATTAATTGATTTTTTTATAGACCGTTATAAGGCTACTTTTACTTTCTTATTCTTTTTACTCATTTGGGGTATTACTTCAGTACAGCAGATGCCTGCTGCTGCCTACTCGGATATAAATATTCCATATGTCTTTATAGCTACCGCATATGATGGTGTTTCAGCCCAAGATGCTGAAAGACTCGTTACGAGACCATTAGAACAGAAATTAAAAACCGTTGACGAATTAGTTGACATGCAATCTTACAGCAGACAAAACATGTCTTATCTAATTCTTGAATTTCCTGTTTCTTACTCTAAAGACAAGGCTGTTCAAGATGTGAGAGACTTAGTTGATGAGACATCGCCAGATCTTCCAGCAGAATCTGAGACGCCACTTGTTCAGGAGTTTAGTCTTGATCAATTCCCTATTCTTGATGTAAATCTAATTTCGAATGCTTCTAATCAGAGAGAGTTATTAGCTTTTGCAAGAGAATTACAGGATTTAATAGAAGCAATTCCAGAAGTTTTAGAAGCTGATTTAAGAGGAGTTCCAGATGATCTCTTAGAAGCAACAATCGATAAGAACAAATTGGAAAGCTATAACGTCTCGCCTAGAGATTTATACAACGCAATTGCGGATAACAACAGAGCTATACCTGCAGGAAACTTAAGGTCATCTACTGGAAAGTTTGGGGTGCTGGTTCCATCAGTATTCGAAAGTGTTTCAGATGTAGAAAACATACCTGTCATAGAAAGCAGAGGGAAAGTAATTACTCTTAAAGATTTAGTAAACCTAAGAAGAACATATAAAGACAGAGATTCTTTCTCTCGTGTAAACGGTAAAGATGCGGTAACGCTATCGGTTTTGAAAAAGACTGACGCTCGAGAGGTTATAGCGGCCGGAAAGGTAAATGCTGTGATCGATTCAGTAAGACCAAATCTTCCGGAAGGCATAGAGTTGGTAATTACCCAAGACAGAACTGGGTGGTC
>CEQL01030487.1_pt1 | contig 16499 bp, 15 predicted proteins | sample 356281 | NCBI WGS metagenome assembly CEQL01 (sample SAMEA2621203, study PRJEB7988) | marine metagenome | biome: marine biome (ENVO:00000447); feature: surface water layer (ENVO:00002042); material: "saline water (ENVO:00002010), including plankton (ENVO:xxxxxxxx)" | depth 5 m
TGGATGGTGACTTGACAATTGCCAAGACTTCAGGTTTACAAACAGCTCTAGATGCTAAACAGGACAACATTGCGGATGGCGACCTAACTATTGCAAAAACTTCAGGATTACAAGCAGGTCTTGATAGCAAACAGGATACAATTGCGGATGGCGACCTAACAATTGCCAAAACAACAGGGTTACAAACAGAATTAGATAGTAAAGTAGGTTTAACAGGAGACGAAACTATTTCTGGTTCAAAAACTTTTTCGAGTGAAATTATAGGGGACATTACAGGAAATGCTGCTACATCAACTACTACAAATAAATTAAGAATAAACGGAAATGACCTTAACTTACCAACAAATACTGGTTCTGAAGGTCAAGTATTAAAATTAAATGAAACAGGAGATTTAGAATGGTCAGTAAACGAAGACGCAATTGATAGACATAATAGCATAGAAGTTAAAAATTTAAATGTATATGGTTCAGCTGATATTTCAGGTTCAATTACTGTAATGGATGAAATATCTATTGATGGAGATGCTACATGTAAACAAAAATTGTTTGTAAATGATACTATAATTACAAATAAACTAAATATTAATGGTATAGAAATACAAAAAGTAAATGAAAGTTTAGAATTTGATAAAGCACTGTTTACAAATATAGAAGGCCATAATCTGAATATATCATACAATACAGATATAAGTAATTTAAATGTAGACTATATAAATTTTGGAAATACTAATAACTTTTGTCAACCATCGGGTAATATTTTGACACCATCAGGTGTTACAATTAAATTCATTTAATATAATTATATATCAATAATTACATTAACCAAAAGTATTTTCCCCAGAATATTTAATATATAAGAAACCGTCATCATCTTTATGTGTTTCATATACTATCGAAACTGTATCAGCTGTTGTTGGCATTGTATCATTTATAAAAATAAACAGACCCATTTCACTTCCCATTTTGATACGTTTACGAATAACATAAATAAGTTGTCCTATTGTTAAATCACCTGGAACCAAAAATTTAATTTTATCTATAGAAGGAACATTATCACAACCTATTGTTTTTTCAACAATTACAGGATATCTATGTGGATATTTTCTTCTCACCCTACTTGCTTCTGATTCTCTCTCTTCATATGTATGTTTATCTTTAAAATATTGATTACAACTATTATTCATTATATTTATATATTATATTTTTTTATATTCTATTAAAAAAATTTACTAATTGATCTACCTATCACAAAAAAATCAGCAAAAGATTTAGATGCTATTGTGCTATATTTTTGTCCCTTTTCATCAACATCATTATTTCTTGATATACCTGGAACAATGTGAATGTATTCAGGTCCTAAATATTCTTGACAAACCATACCGACTATATTGATATTTGATTTATATATTTCTTTACATTTCTCTGTATAGTTTTCTGTAATTAAATTATCTGTGCTTGATAATTGACCAACTAATATCCATTTAAATTGTGGATTTTCATTAATAATATATTGAACACTTTCATTACCAGCAATTCCATGAATAGTAAATATATCAACCCAATCTTGATAACAATAAGCTGAATTTTTAATTTGTCTATCCATTATATGTCCAATATCAGCAAACTTTCTATCTTCCCATATTAACAAATTATACTTTTTCTTATAGTCTTGTAATTTAAGCAAATTTTCAATTGAAAAGTCACTAAAAGTATCTATGTGTAATTTTAAAATTCCAATTTTTTTACCATATTTATCTAAATCAACAAACAATGTTTTCATTGACGATACATCAGCAGCCCAAATTATTTTCTGTTCCAATCTTGGTAATAGTATATTATTTGGATTCATGAGGTCATCGTAAGGAATTAAAGGAGTAATACCATCTACATTACCCCTATTGATTAGACAATATTTCCCTGCTACTTTTACACCTGATTCTTCTAATATATCAACATATTTTTGGAGTGACCCCCCAGTAGAAACAACATCTTCAATAACAATTGTAGTATCCCCTGATTTAAAATCACCTTCAATTTGCTTACATGTTCCATGGTCTTTTCTCTCTTTTCTTAGTAATAACTGTGGTATATCCGTCATTAAACTCAATGCTGTAGCCATAGGAACAGCTCCAGCAGGAATACCACAAATCCAGTCAGCTTTAATTAATTTTAATTTAAAAATTTCAGATATCATTTTCATCAATTGTGGATATTCACATATTTTACGACAATTAATATAATAATCACTTTTTTGCCCACTTTTTAATACAAAATCACCATGTAAAATTATTTTTTTTCTATAAAGCTCACAAATAATTTTATCCATTATAATAACACATGACATATATTTATATTAATAGTAATAATATAAATATATTAAAATTAATTAATTAATAATGAATTTAATGCAAACAAATATTGGTAAATTAGTATTTAATAATCCATTATATAATGCTTCTGGGGTATTATGTAAAACTGCCGATGAAATATTAAAAATGAATTTATCAAACAGTGGTGCTTCTATTACAAAAAGCTGTACATTAAATGAACGAAATGGTAATCCACAACCTTCTTATTGGGAAAATGATAAAATAAGTATTAATTCTATGGGTTTACCTAACTATAGTTATAAATACTACTGTGAAGTAATAAAGCGTTTGCCTCTAAAAAAACATTGTTTTCTCTCTTTAGCAAACATAAATAATGATGAAACAATAAAAATATTAGAATATATTTTTAATAAAGAATATATTCAATATCCTGAAATCAATGTATCATGTCCAAATATTGTTGGTAAAGAACAACTCGCTTATAATTTAACAGAATTAGATTTATTCTTAAAGAATGTTATGACTCCTCATTATAATAAACCATATGGTCTTAAACTTCCACCTTTTTTTGACCCAGTACATATTAATAATATTTGTGAAGTAATTAAAAAATATCCTAATATTAAATATTTAACATGTATAAATAGTGTTGGAAATGTTTTGGATGTAAATGTTGATGACAATTCTGGTGTAATAAAACCAAAAAATGGATTAGGTGGCCTTGGTGGTGATTTTATATTACAAGTTGCTCTATCTAACGTATATCAGTTTAAGAAAAATTTGCCAAATATTGATATAATCGGTTGTGGTGGTGTAAGAACCGGTATAGATCTGTATAAACATATTTTAGTTGGAGCTAGTATGGTTCAAGTTGGAACTACTTTAAATCGTGAAGGAATTAACTGTATAGACCGTATTCTAGAAGAATTTAGGAAAGAAATGTTATTTAGAGGTTTCACTTCTATTGAAGATTTTAAAGGAAAATATAATAATTTAAATACAGAAATTTTAGCTTAGTAATATATATATATAATGTTAACAGGTTATCTTAATTATTATATGTCAGCATTAAGAAACATGTTTTTAACTTCATCTATTGCTGTAGCAATTATTGGTTTCTCTGACAGATTTGGCAATAAATCATTTCCAAATAAACTATTAATTAAAATTATTGCTTTTTGTGTAATTATTCTCTCTATTGTATTTGGATTAAAAAGCACAAATGATTTTAAAATTATGTTAAAAAATAGTAATGTTGATATTGACAAAATGACAGACATTGAAAAAGAATTATTGTTTCAAGCAGAACAATGGCCCTTATTTGCATACGCATATATGGGATTTTTGTCTGTAATATTATTTGCTTTTATAATTAAACAAATAAAATTATTCGTTAAAAAATAAATCTAAATTATATATGAATTATTTAGATTTATTACCATTAGAAATACAAAGTAATATTATGGAAATGGTTGAAAACAAATATAAAATTGAACAAAGAGAGAAATTTAAAGATGTTGTAGAAGAACTAAATTCATTATGGTTATATTCATTATGGGCAGCAGGTTTTAATAACAATAATTTAATTGATAATATCTACAATAAAAACTTTAAATTTAACATAGGAAATGATAAATTTAAAAAATTAATACCAATTACTAGAGAAATAAATTATATTACTTTTATTAAACCATCATTTATTAAATATATTAAAGATAAATACCAAACCATGTAAAAAATATACTAATTATACTAGAAAATAATATAAAATATGTGTATTTTTCTATAAAATCTAGATGTTTTGGAGAAATATCTCTACATTCTTCCAACATGTTTAATTTTTCAATATATTTAAAAATCATTACAGAACCAATAATACTAAAAATATTGCTAAATAATCCTATTGTAGCACCTAATCTTACCGCCATGTTTATACATATTGTAACTATAATAAATTAAAAATTACAGAAACAATAACATTTGCTAAAATAAATACACCTGCCCAATATAAAAATGTTCTTTGTTCATTTTCAACTGTTTTACATGTAGGATGGTTTTCCATTGTTATAGTATATTTTACCAAACAATAACCTGTCAATAAAACTAAAATAATATTTAACAAATAAGCCAAGTTTTTAGCATGAACCTTTTTCATATATATTTAAAATAGAAATTAATTGAATAGGTTAAGCAATATACTTAAAAATCCTTGTATTAATAATAACGTTATTAAAAGTAAACGTAACGACCCAAATATTTGAATTATATTACCTTCATTAACAGCCAAAGACCTACATTCATTTACCTTATTAATTTCATTAACGTAATTTACCATATAGTAACCTAACAATACATTCCAAGAAACTAGTATTATAATTAATAACAAAAATATTAAGTCTCTCTGTAGTTTCATTATAATATAAGTAATTAAAAAATATTAAGGATTTAATGATTAATTCAATATTTGATTTACAAATACAATGACTCTGTTGAAACAATATATTTCAAAACAAGATTCTCTACGTTTGACAATTTATTTTCTAATTCAATTTCATTCATAATGTTCGCAACTTTTTTGACTTCTTTAGAAATATTTACAATTTTAACTAAAGCTTTAATAAATTCCCCTAAAAATACATTTTTTTCATTTTGAAGAACCTGTATTATTCTTTTACTTTCCATTTCAGTATTACTATTACACCATTCTTTGATATAATTCATAAAATTATAATTCAAAACATATTCTTCACCAATATCTAATCCATAATTATTTTCATAATCACTATACTTAACATACAAACTATCAATTGAACGTGCCACATTATTAATGATAGATGAATCTGTTTCAGGTACATTACTATTATTTTCTTCAGAAATGGTTAGTGGGACAAAACAACTAAATAACGAAATTATATTAATAATATCAAAACCATTAAAGTAATTATATTTCTTCAAGAAATCATTCATAACAAGAGAATTTACCTCCTTAATACCCAAAGCATTTTTACCAGATTGAGTCAATGAATAGGTAGTTTCATTCTTATTAATATATCCATTCTCAATTAAAATACCAATTATACATTCAATTTGTATCTTATAATGATTATTTAAAGATTCTAAGTATTCATTCTCTCTTTTTAATTCATTTTTCATTTCTTCATGTTTACAATATTTATTATAATCATCGAGAATAGTTTTATTTTCCTGTTCAAGTTGTTTAATTGTAGATTCCATACGTCTCTTTTTTTTATTACTCAATAAAGCAACTTCTTTTTTATATAAAACATACTCATTAACAGTATTATTATCACAAGTATAGACAATGTCTTCTTGTAATTTACTTTCTATTTGTGTAATAGTTTTTTTCACATAATGTATTTCTGATTCTAATTCTGTATTCATCATACTTTTTGAAATATATTCTATTATTTTATTTGTAATATCATCAGACGATAATGTAATATATTCACTTATTAGATTTAGAACAATATTGTAACTAATTTTAAATTTAGATACAAACTGTTGAGGTTTACCATCCATCATATCTTTATATTCGAGTGTCAATGGTATGTCAAATATATTACAACAATGAATAACATGTCCTATTTTATCCAACCCACGTCTACCTGCTCTACCTGCCATTTGAGTATATTCATGCGAATGTAGCATCCTCATTCCTTTATTACTATACTTATTAAGACCTGTAAATATAACAGTTTTTGTTGGCATATTAATACCAACCGCAAATGTTTCGGTGGCAAACAAAAGTTTAATATAGCCTTTTGAAAACATTATTTCAATCATTTCTCTCAAAACTGGAGCAACACCTGAATGATGAACCGCAATTCCTTTTTCAAGAAGTTTAACTACGTCGCAATATTCTGGCAATTTAATGTATTCCTTATAATTTGGTAATTTAGAAATAATATTTCTACATTCAGATTGAACTAATTCAAACTTATTATCATCATTCTGTAAGAGATTCATTTGTATAGCATTTGCAAATATATGACATTGAGCTCGTGAAAACACAAAACAAATAGCAGGTAGCATTTTTTTTTCATAAAGAGTTTTTACTAAATTATTAAGAACATGTATTTTTGTGATTCTAATCTTATTCTTGTAATGATATGATTCAATTTTTCGAATATTATTAACCAAATCGTCTTGATACTCTATATTTCTCTCTCCATTCCATCCTTTTAGTAATTCTAGGTGATTACATTTATTCATAAGAATACTAAGAAGATTAGGTTCTTTGGTTTCATATTTAGTAGGTGTCATGAAATACAAATAATGAGCCAATGGAACCACGCGTTCATTTGTTCCAGTAAGTATTACTTTCTTTTGATATTCAGTGGTTTTCTTTACATTTTCTACCCACATAGCAAATCTTTCGGGTTTATCAATTGTAGCAGATAGCATAACCATTTGAACATGTGATGGCAAAAGCATTATTGTTTCTTCCCATACTTTACCTCTATCAGCATCATTAATATAATGAACTTCATCAAAAACGACACATCCCAATTCGTTTTCAATATCCATTTCAAAATCAAGATTTTTAGTATCATTTAGTCGTTTCAAATATAATGTATTACGTAGAATTTCGGTTGTCATAATAAGAACATCTGCTTCAGGATTAAATTTAACATCTCCTGTCAAAATACCAAAAGATATATTTGGAAATTTTTGACTAAATTCATAATATTTTTGATTTGACAATGCTTTGATTGGAGCAGTGTAAATTACTTTTTTACCCATTCTATTAAAATACTTAATAGCATATTCAGCAGGAAGAGTTTTACCAGAACCAGTATGTGCTGTAACAAGAACATGATTGCCTTCATTAATTGTTTTTATCGAAATTTTTTGAAAATTGCTTAATTCAAAACCAAAATCTTCTAGATTAGTCATTTAATTAATTATTAAATAATATTTTAAACTCAATTTTATAATATTATTTTTTATCATTATCACGTTTTCTCTCTTTTAAATAACGGTCTAACTCTTGCCATTTATCGTATAAATTAGGAAGATGATATGTTTGTTCCAAATATATACCTACAATAGTGCCTAATACAAATTGATACATAATATAATTAATAATATATTTTAATATTAAATTTATAACATATAATATATTATATGCCACCACCACAATTTTCAGTAAATATGGGTGATGTTCATAAAAGTTTAACAATTGACCCAAGTGGAGGAGTACTAAGAAGAAATATTAATATTCCACAAAATGTTAATTGGGTAACAAGTGATGGAAAAAGTATTGATACTGATGGAACATTAATGGGTAAAGAAATCGTTCGTCAAGCAAAAGAAAACTTAATTTTAAAATTAAACGATTGTCTTGTTCCAGCAGGACAAATTGGTCATTTTGCTCATGGTAGTGTTCCTGATGGTTGGTTAGTATGTGATGGTAGTGAATATGACCCAAATCTTTATCCTAGATTAGCTAGAGTAATAGGAACAACATGGGGAAACAATAGCCAATATCTACTACCCAACCTTCATAATACATTTTTAAGAGGAACAACTGAATCATCGGAAATGTATGAGTTACATGAAAGTACTAATAAAAGTCATAATCACACAACTGAAGGTGGAATTCATAATCATCATAATATTACAATGGACAATACAGGAGCTCACGAACATACTATACAAATACATAGTTCATCAGATTATTATCCACAATTTTCAAAAGATGGTGAAGACCATTTTAATACAGGTTCTATTAGAGCAGGCCCCCCCAATGCTACAGGAGAAATGCTTGAAGTGGGTGCTATTGTTACAGGAGGTTCTCATGAACACGGTTTTAAATTAAATCATAGTGAAATAATTCCTTTTAGAACAGGTAAATTTGGAATATCTGAAAATAGACCAAAAAATATAAATTTACTCACATGTATTAAATATTAATTATTTATATAATTATAATGGATTTAACACAATTTTCATCAACTACAAATAAAATAATGAATTTATCTCTAGACGCAAATGGTATATCAAGAGAGAATTCTTTTGCGAATTGTTTAACATTACCAGGTGAAATAGGATACTTTGCTACAATAAATCCCCCAGATGGATGGTTTTTATGTGACGGTTCAAAATTCAATCAAAATATATATTATGATTTAGCAGTGGCAATTAGTGGAAAATTTGGTTATACAGATGGAAGTATGAATCTTCCAGATTTTAGAGACCGTTTTATAAGATGTGATAATGGAAGCAGTTCGAATAGTAGAACATTAGGCACAACACAAGAAGATAGTATTAAAGAACATGATCATGAAATTTCAGGAGGAAATCACACTCATGATACAACAAAGAGAACAAATATAACACCTCATGATCATACAGTAAAATTTAATCAAACATGGAATCCATCATTAGGTTCAGATTCAATTACATTTAGTAGTAATTCTAATATTGATTATAGTGATACTAACAATTCAAGTTGGACATTTCCACGAGGTGGATATGACGAAACAATGTCTAGTGAACCATTAGATATCAGCTGGCAATATTTTAACAATGATGGAACGCCTGAAGATAATTTAACACAAGAAGAAAAAGAAGCACAAGGAGACCATGATCACGAAATTACCTATATTGCTCAAGAATTACCATTTAATTTACACAGCACAGGAGATACTGGTAATGCGACAACTGTTACTAGACCAAAAAATTATTCATTAATAATATGTATTAAATATTAATTATATAAATATTAAAATACTTTAATATTTATATTCATGGAAATTGAAAAAACAATTGATAATATACCTAGAAAATTAGTAATTGAAGCAAGTGGAGTTTTTTTAAATAATTTTATAGGTGATTATTTAGTTCCACCAGGAAAAGTAGCACATTTTGCTACAAGTAAACCACCTGATGGATGGTTGTTATGTGACGGCAGTGAATACGACCCAGACATATATTTAGATTTAAATGCTGCGATTGGCAATCATTGGGGAACTGGTTCAACAGGTAAACCAAAAGTTCCAGACTTACGTAATGTTTTTTTAATGTATGACCCTACAAGAGTTAAAACCATATCATCTTCTACTGGAAATGAAACATACCAAGAGGATTTAATAAAAGAACACATACATACAACTGTTAATTTGGATACACATCAACACACACACGATACTACTATAGATAGTCATCATATTCATGATTTAAATATTAATAGAGTATGGACAGAAAATCTTTCAAATACGTGGACTGATTACACAAATGAAGGACTATTAATTGGTCATAATCAACCAGGAAGACGTGAATTAATAGAAAAAATTCCTGCTGTTTGGAAAGAACCGGTATATCATCCTGCTACAACAAGAAGGGTCAATGTAACGAGACAAAGATATATAACAGGGTCATATACATTTGAACAAAGTGTTGATTGGTACGAAGAAAAAGGATGGTGGCCGCGATTCGCAGCTGAACTTAGGGCACGTGATTATCCATTAGGAAATTGGACAACAAATATTAGTTTTAGCTTGACAAGTGATGAGGCTATGCAATTAATTAGTTTAACGGGCAACCTTCCAGGGCAACAAGAAGATTATACAAGCTCTACTGATGAGGATGTTCCAGAGAGATGGGACGCAGCTCAATTGATTTCTAACGCAGAATGGAAATATACGCAAAATGGTATAGAATACAGAAGTACAACAGCTCCTGCTCAAACAAAATCAAATAGAGGCGTTCAAGTTACACGTGATGATTATGGTTCTATTATAAGTACAACAAATATGACAGATAATGGTTTATCATGGACAGGAATGAGTCATTTTAGTAATGAAAATATACAAATAACAGATGGTTTTCATAGCCACGATATTGTTTTTGAAAATAGTTATAAAACAAACCCCACTGATAAATTAGAATTTAATAATTCTATTGAACCACCTCTCATTAATGGAAATCACGAAGAATGTAAGCCTATTAATTATAAAATGTTAATTTGTATAAAATATTAATTTATCATTATTTAAATTTAAATAATTATATATATATATTATTTAAATGTCCACACATAATCATAATAATGAACATCATGATATTAATAATGAAAAAAAATATATAGTTGAATTTATTGTTTTTAGTAAAGAAAAACAAAATGGTATTTATCCAATAATTAATGTTTTTATTAGAATATTATATGAACACCAAATACAAGAATTAAAAAATAAGGATACTATTGATATGGTTTTCTCTGAGATTAGATTACCATTGAATCCAAAAAATAACGAATTAGATAAATCATGTTTTATTTTAATGAATAGAAATAATATTAATTTTTTTGATTATGAAGTTACAGATTATAGTGAAAACGATGTTTTTTGGTTTAATCCTTTAATAGATATAAAAAAAGTAATACATCAAACAAGTTATTATAATTTTTTTTGGAAAGTATTACACAATGTAAGAAAAAAATATTTAAGAGAAAGTGATTGGTTATTCTTAAACATATCAGATAGAAAAATTAAATTTTCAGAAGAAAAAAAGAAAAATATAGAAAAATTAAGACAAGAATTAAGAGACATTAATAAAACTTACAACAATTCAAATATTAGACAACTATTACAGTTTAATTATGATTCATGGGGTGTTAATGTAGATTTTACAAATAAATATGAACCACTATTAAATAATTAATCATTAAAATAATATTATATTATCTTAATAATATAATATTATGGAATTTTCGAAAGACAATAATACAATACAAATATTACCAAATGATTTAAAAATTTATAATGACAAAAATATCGTTTCTTTAAAACCTGAAGGAAATATTACAATAGAAAATAATGATTTTTCATATAATACATGGAATAATTATAAAACTATTGTAAATACAAACTCATACTTAGGAATAAGTGGCTCAATTGATTTAGAAACAACTGGAGGAAATATTTCGTTAGGAAATCCTTCAGACCCAACATTTAGTGGAAGATTCAAACATCATAGTATTGAACATGGTGCCAATAATAGTAACGAAGATATAATAACATCTAGATTTATAGGAACACAAAATAATAATATTGATAATAATAACTCGATTATCAGATTTTCTGGTCTTGAAATACAAACAAGTTATTATAATAATAATATACCATTTTGGGACGAAACATTAAATTTTTTTACAACTAAAAATGCTTCAATTAGTAATGATAACTTTAATTCAGCTGGAAATTTATCTGCAAGCATATCATGTAAAAATTCTCTTACACCAACAAATAATGAACGAAGTGGTTCATTAGTAATTAATCCTCCAAATCCTAGATTAATTACAGCATATAGCGATTCAAATGCTTTTGGTCATCAATTATATACTGATTATATTAAAGTAGAAAATATGAAACTAACACAGCACTATATACCATCACAACAACTTGAACTCAATAATGGAAATATTTCTTTAACATCATATTATAATTCAAATACAGCAGGCAATAGTTATAATAGTTCTGTTTATTCAAAATCTACATCACTTAATAAGAGTACTATTACTGGTTTAAATCAAGTAATATTTGATTCAACCGGAGATGGTTCTTATGATTGGAAATGGGGTAGTGGTATAGGTTCATTTTTCAATTATGGGAGAGGATATTATGAGTTTCCTGATTCTAAATTAACAACATGGACAGGAAATGGCAATAAAGAAGAAAATACTGATTCTTATGCTTACGATAATTCGTTAAATAATACCGAAAAACAAAACTACAGAAGGACTATTATGAATAATGTAATTATGTCTGGTATGTTAATAGAAAATCATTTTGAAGGACACAATACATTTCTATCTGGTGTAGATAGTCCTAATCCATTTAATACTGATATTGAAAACAAACAACCACCTAGTGAATCTTTACATTTTATAACATATAACAGTAGTGATAAGGAATGGCAGGGAGAATCTTCATTTAAAGGACTAAATGGTTCAAAATTAATATTACCAAACGAAGAACAAAAAGCATATGGTGGAGAGATTCGTATGTCTATTCATAGTAATGGTTGTGTTGGTATAGGAACTACTAATTCTGAATATTTATTTGAGGTTGGAAGTAACACTAAAATGTATTCGGTTGGTTCTTTTAAATATTTTGGAACTTACAATTTTTTAACAAACTATAATAGTAGTGGTTCAGTATCTGGACATCAAAATCAAACATATGGTGGTAATATAGCAGCTGGATATCTTAACATTAATTCAAAATTCTGTGGTAATATTTTAGCTCAAACTTTATTGGTTAATAGTGATGAAAGAATTAAAATAAATATTGAAACAGTACCAGATAAACTTGCTTTACAACAAATTAATGAATTAGAAACTAAATATTATGACTATAAAGATCCTTTAAATAAAAGAGAACATAAAACAATTGGTTTTATAGCGCAGCAAACGAAAGCAGTTATTCCTAATGCTGTTAAAATTGTAAAAGAATATATTCCAGATGAATTAAGAGACATAAGTAATATTGAATGGGAATATACTAATAATAAATGGAAATTCACTATAGATAATTTAGATTTATCTCAAAACAATACTGGTTATTGTAGATTTTTATTTACAAAAGGTAATATGGAAGAATTTATTTGTCTTAAAGTAGAATCTGATAACAAAAGTTTTTTAGTTAACCATAAATATGACCATGTATATTTTTGGGGAAAAGAAATTAATGATTTTCATACTATAGATAAAAATATGATTTTTGCTTTACATCATTCTGGTATTCAAGAATTATCACGTGATAATGATTCAACAAAGGAAAAAATAGAAAGATTAGAAAATGAAAATTTAGAACTCAAAGAAAGACTAAAAAAAATAGAAGAAAAAATAGGACTTTAAATATTTTATATTTAACATCTTAAATATAAAATACTAGTAGTATATATTATGGAGTTCGAGGAAAATAATAACATATTAATACTTGATCCAAGTGGTATAGATATTTCTGGAACAGGAAAAATAGTCATTGAAAGTAGTGGTAATATAAATATAACAGGTGATATTTGCGCAAACGATATCAGTATCAATGCGTTAGAAATAAAAGGTATAGTATTTCCAGACCCTAATACAGCTAATGATGGACAAATTCTTAAAATGAATAGTGGCAATTTATCATGGGAAGACGATACTGGTGGAGGTGGTGGTGGAACAACAATCACGGGTGCTGCTACAACTATTGATACAGAAGATCTTGCTGTATCTAAGGCACTGATTTCAAATGATTCAGGAAAAGTAGCTGTATCTAATGTATCCTCTACTGAACTAAATTATTTATCAGGAGTAACAAGTAATATACAAACCCAGATTACAAATGCTGCTTCTTCATCTGGAGGTTCTAATGTTAAAGCTAATTATGGGAATGCTAGTGGTGACCCTCTCACTAAAATTGAAATAAATGGTGTTAGTCATCCTATCAGTGGAGGAGGAGGTAGTTCACAATGGATAAACGGAACTAGTAACGCAATATATTATAATAGTGGTAATGTTGGAATAGGAACGGACGCACCTACCAGTCGTTTAGATGTAAGTGGTGGATTAAATGTTACAAATGGAGCAATTATAACAAATAGCATAAGACTAAGTGGAAATAATCTTGGAACTACTAATAATTCACTACGTTGGGATTCAAGTGGTAATCGCATATTTTATAATACCGATAACGTTGGAATTGGAACCAACAATCCTTCAGAAAAATTAGAAGTTAGTGGCACAATTAAAGCATCTAATATTAAAATAGGTAGTAGTGATGTAGCTACACAATCTTTCGTAAATACACAACTATTGACAAAACAAAATAATATTATCTACAATCCTCCTAGCGATAATAACTCAAACCCATCTACTTCAGCCCAAATTAAATCTGCTTTAGATAGTAAACAAAATGTAATAACATTTAATGCTCCAGGTTTAAGTAATGCTAATCCTTCAACTTCAGCACAAATTAAAGCAGCATTAGATAATAAACAAGATACAATTGTAGATGGCGATTTAACTATAGCAAATACCACTGGATTACAATCTGCTCTCGACTTAAAGGCGCCACTTAATACACCAACATTTACAGGAACACCTTATGCTCCAACTCCATCTACAACTACTAATTCAACACAAATAGCTACTACAGAATTTGTTCATAACGCAATAGATGCTAGTATTAACACATTAATTGATAGTGCTCCTGGAACATTAAATACATTAAATGAACTTGCTGCTGCTCTAGGAGATGATTCAAATTATTCAACAACCGTTACAAATTCATTAAACAATATTAACAGTTCTATTAACACTATTAATAATACAATTGATCCTACAACACCAATATTATTTTCAAATATGTATTCTTCATACGCAAATTTACCAAATGCAACAACATATCACGGAATGTTTGCACACGCACATTCAGAAGGTAAAGCATACTATAGTCATAGTGGTAACTGGATTAAATTAATAGATGAAAATTTCAATTCTTTTACTGAACTTAATGATACCCCATCAACACTAACTGCTAATAAATATTTAGCAGTAAATTCAGAAGGAAACGCACTAGAATTAGTAGATGTTCCAACAGGTCCTACTGGTCCTGCTGGTGCTGATGGTGCCGCTGGCGCTACAGGTCCTCAAGGTCCTGCTGGTGCTGATGGTGCTGATGGTCCACAAGGCCCTGCTGGTCCTGCCGGTGCTGATGGTGCTGATGGTGCCTCAGGAGCTACTACCTTTACAGGATTAACGGACACACCAAATAGTTTTACTGCTAGTAAATATTTAGCTGTAAATTCGTCTGGAAATGCTATTGAATATGTAGATGCACCTTCTGGCGGCGGCGGCGGCGGCGGCGGAAGTAGCACTGTTAATATAGCAGGCCAAACATTTTTTGAAGTTATGACACAGCAACCTAAGAAATTCAAAGCAAATCCAGATATTAGTAAAAATTCTGTTTATGGAACAGATGGCAATTATGTTGATACGATAAATCTATACTGGACATACAACGATATTATACCAAATCATGGTTCAATGCTTGCTAAATTAGGTTCTGATAATACTGAAAAAGGAAAGATGTTACCGTATATTGATCAGATTAAAGTCGATGTTAGCGGAATTAAAACCGATAATTCACTTACTGGTTGGTCTAGCAGTGGTATTAATAGTTTTTACTCACATTTTAACTCTAGTATACAAGACAACGAAAGTTACAACTCATCCGATAATAACTACAAGTATAAAAAACTTACAATTACAAAAGCTGCTAACGCTGGTTCTACAGATTTTCAAAATATTATTTCACAAACCGAAGTTCCTTTTGATATTAGAGTATACGGTATTAATCATAGTGAAGATACACCAAATGTTGAAACACGTTCACTCATATGGTCAGGTTTATCTTTCGCTCAGCCAAGACCACCCGATAGTATTATTTTTGTTGCTGAAAACTTCACAAGTTATAATACTTTAACAATAACAATGAAATGCGATACTGTCGGAGAGGTTAACAGTGTTATTACTGAGTATTCACAAAATGAAACATTAGCTAGTGGCACAACAATTGTTGACACATCCAATAGTGATACTGAAACAGAAAGTAGTGTTGCCTCAAATAGTAACTTCAATTCAATTCTCTTTAATTTACGTGCTGGAACAAAATATAATTACCGTTCAAAAACCAGAAATACATTGTTTAACCCTTCGTCTACAACTGGTTACAGTGACTTTTTACAAAGTGCTGTTTCTGACTATACAAACATTCCTACAACCAATAATGTTGATACAGTTAACCTAAGTATTTCTAATTCAAGCAAAACATCGGTAAGAACAAAAAGTGGTATTAATGGAAGTAGTGTTATATATATTAATCAGAGTGGTACACAAACACTTATACCAAATACAGTGACACAAACATTTGAAATTACAAACCGTAGTTCTACAAAAACATCAGCTAATGGTTTTGGTAAATATGTTGACGGAAGTAACGACTTAGTTAATGTTGTTGTTAGTGTTAAAGAAAATGGTGCTAGTTTTGTAGAAAAAGATAAAATTATTTATAATGGTTTTAATGGAGCTAATACGCAAACAGTTACTGCTCCAACAACAGGGGATTTCATTAATACAACTTCTTCACAGGCCGACCA
>CEQL01027379.1_pt1 | contig 16383 bp, 11 predicted proteins | sample 356281 | NCBI WGS metagenome assembly CEQL01 (sample SAMEA2621203, study PRJEB7988) | marine metagenome | biome: marine biome (ENVO:00000447); feature: surface water layer (ENVO:00002042); material: "saline water (ENVO:00002010), including plankton (ENVO:xxxxxxxx)" | depth 5 m
CACTGATTTTTCTACAACCACAGGATGAAACTCATCAAATTCATAATCTTTTTCTAAATGTTCTGGTCTCAATCCACCTCCATTTTCTCTCAATTCTTTTATTTTCAATACTTTTTCTTTGAAATAATCAAAATCTCCTCTGAAAGCATATTTAAAACTTTTATATCCTCCCCAAGATTTATCAATGTTTCCATCTGCAAACATTTTTAACGTTGTTTCATAAGATGCAATATGATCTTCAGGTGGCAATTTTACTTCACTTGTTTCTATCTTAATGTTTTCTGCTAATAATAATTCTTCTGGTAAAGTTTCTAATTTGTTCTCTTCTACTGATTTATTTATTTCGTCTACATCTAATTCAAATACCGTTTTTATTATAGGTTTACCAATCAATGACTTTTCTCTTACATATACATTCATCAAATATACATCTTGATTACCAAGATGTCTTATTGTATGTACCATATTCTCATCTCTCTGATGTGTTTTCATTACATTATCATAAAATATCAATGTTCCTTCTTTCATATATGTTTCTGTTTTTATCTTATCAAAACTATACTTCAATGCACCTTTTAAACAAATACTAATTGTTTGTACACGATTTCCTAATCTTGACGTATATTTTTTTGAAGACTCTAATAACATATCATATGAATCATTAAATGGACCGTGTACTTGGCTTTTTGAATATTTTATTACATTCATATTTTCAAAGAACTCTGAATCTACTTCTAATAATGATTCCAATCTTTTTACTAATTTTGGATGATTCTCTTTTTTTACCCAAGCTCCTGGAAATTTTGATGTTGAGAATTTTGCTTCTCCCATAATTAATTCTACTTCGCCTTCTTCCAAAAATGATTCTTTTTTATATATTCCTTTCTCTGTATCTATTCTTTTTAATTCTGTTTTATCCAATATTTTTGTTGGCAAATCTGGTACTCCTTTCATTTCATAATAAGATGGATTAAAATCTTTATACAACATTGTTCTTGGACACTCTCTAAACCAAAGATTAAATATATATTTTTCTCCTTTTATTACTGGCATTCCTGCGTGTTCTGACAAATGATGTTTATTTACTGTGTTCTTATAAACATTTTCAAATACTAATAATTTTCCTTTTTCTGCTTTAACTTCTTTCTTCATTCTTGGAAATGCGGTGCTTCCTCCTTCTTCTGGTGTATTCAAATATACTAATGCTGTTAGTAATCTTTGACCACCATATTTCATACATCTCAAAGTTTTTTCTGAATTATCATGTTCCCAACTATCATAATGGGACCTATATTCGTGTGTTTCACCATAGTATACTACTTGAAATTTTTCTGATCTCTCTATTGGGATTCCTACTAGATTGGCTATTTTATTTCCTATTCTTGTTGTTATTTCATCATGATCATGATTTATCCACGCTGTTTTACTTGTTCTTCCTGGTGATTTATAGCCTCCTTTTCCATCGCTTACTACACTTCTCTCTAAATTTGGTATTGCTAGATTCTTCATATGTTCGCACTCTTCATCTGTAACATAATTTTCTATTGTATAAACACCTGGATCCTCTGATAAATCTAATCTTACTTCTGACTTTTCCTCTACTTTTGGTTCAACTTCTTCTTTAACTGGTACAATAGTTGCATTCCAATTTCCATTTTCATCTTGCTTAACATAACAACGATCACTTTCTTCAACTTTTTTTTCTTCTTCTTCTTGTTCTTCTTTAGCATCTTTGACTTGTTCAACTTCTTTTGTATCTTCAACTTCTATTGGTATTCTTGTGAATACTGTTTCTTCTTTACAGCAATCCTTTTCATTACATTCTTTATCACATTTTTCAGTTTCTAATTCAGTCTTCAAAGTTTTTTCATCGACTACTAATTCTTTTTCTTCCTCTTTATCTTCTTTTTGTCCAGTACCGAGTAAATTTGAAAACACCCATTCTGTTTTTTTTGATTTTTTATTGCTCTTGCTAATTTTATCAGGAATGTAAGACATTCTTTATAACTAATAACTATAGATTACTTTTTAATATTTTACACATAAAAATATTAAATTAAAAAATTAGTCTTAAAAATTACTTCTTCTTTTTTTTACATATCTCATTTTTTACCTTCAAATCTGATGTTTTTGCTATCTTTTTTAATTCTAATTTATCATAAGAATTATCTAAACATTCTTTTATATCTTTTGGAATTTTCATCGATATCTCATACAATTCAAACTTATTTTCTAATGGATTCTCGTAATTTGACCATATTTGTTTGAATTTTGAATTAAAAAATCTTGGATACTCTAACTTTCCTCCTAATAATTTTATTAAACCATAAATATATTTTTTTATTACTACCAATGGTTGTGCATTTTCTATTTTTATTTTACTACTTATATACTCATATAAATCCATCTTTCCTCTCAAATATATATGAACAAACCATATACTCCATACATAACAAAAATGATTCTGAGATTCTGTATGTTGCAAATTTATTGTTTTTAATAATTTACTTTTTTTCTTCACTAATGGCTCCAATACTGGTGCTGTAAACTCTTCAAATCCTCCAGTTGGTTGCAAAAAGTAATTATTTTTTATTGCTTTTACTTTTAATTTTTTACCTTTTAATGCTTTTAAACCTGAAAATGCTGCATCACCTATAAATAATCTCTTTGCTAATTGTTTGAAAATACTCTCTAATCCTCCCTCCATATATCCATCTGATGTCTCTCCAGACATAGAATCAAATACAAATACTGTTTCTTCACTCAGATCACATATCAATCCTCCATAATGTCCTCCTTCACCTAAATCCAATCCTAATGTTGTAAATATTATTGTATCATTTGCTACTTTTTGTACTTTCTTATTACACTCACAAATATAATCTTGTAATTCCTTTTTATTTTCACTTGTTGTTGAAAATACCCAGTTGTCTTTACTATTTTGTTTCACTTCAAATGTATTTGATGGTAGAAAAATACTATTTTTATTTTCCTTTGATATTTTTCTGTAAATTTTTTCTATATTTGTATTTCTTTCGCCCTCCTGCATAAACATTCTAAACAATTCATTCGCATTTTCTAATAATACTAAATCTAATGCACCCATTTTACATATCAAATCTTTCTGCATAGTATCTAACTCTCCAAATTCGTCACTTTGTAATTCTAGAGGCAAATCCATTTTATATATTATGTTTATTTATTTTTTATATTAAAATTGAATTGTTTATTTTATTTATTTTTTTTAACATAAAAACTACTAACATATATTATTATGGAATGCAATATTTGTGCTGAAAAAATTACATCTCAAAAAAGAAAAAATATTAATTGTGAATATTGTGATTTCAGTGCTTGTAAAGAATGTTGGGAAAAATGGCTTATCAGTGAATCAACTCCTCATTGTATGAAAACTGAGTGTACTAGAGTATGGACTAATAAATTTCTATCTCTTAATTTTACTAACAAATTTATTACAAAAGACTTTAAAAAACACAAAGAAGATGTTCTCTTTGATAAAGAAAGAGCTCTATTACCTGCTACCCAACCTATTGTTGAAAATATTATTGAATCTGAACATATTCAAGACGAAATTAACGGTCTTCACAGAACTGTTAATGAAACTTGGCACAAAATTAGAACTCTTAGAGATAAACAAAATGACCTACTTAATAAAAATTCTAATAGACCTAAAGCTAAATTCATTAAAGCTTGCCCTGCTGATAATTGTAGAGGATTTCTAAGTTCACAATGGAAATGTGGTATATGTGAAAACTTCTTTTGCCCTGATTGTCACGTTAATAAAGGTCCACATAGAGATGTTGAACATACTTGTGATCCGGATACTAAAGCTACTATTCAATTATTATCTAATGATACTAAATCTTGTCCTAATTGTGGTTTTGGTATATTTAAAATTGATGGATGTGACCAAATGTGGTGTACTGAATGTCATACAGCATTTAATTGGAGAACTGGTAATATTGAAAGAAGTGTTCATAATCCACATTACTATGAATGGATGAGACGTACTGGTGGTCAAATTCCACGTAATCACAATGAAATTGAATGTGGAAGAGAAATTGATCATATGATTGTTAGAACAATTGATATTTTACTTAATGCTAATATTTGTATTAAACCTCTTAGACTTTTTGTTTCTGAAAATTGCAGACAGATTATACATTATAGATTTGTTGAACTTCCTCGTTTTCAAACTAATCACGTTGAAAACAATCAAGATTTACGTGTTAAATATCTTAGAAATCAAATTTCTGAAGAAGAATTCAAATTTATTTTGCAAAAAAATAATAAAAAAACTGAAAAATACAGAGAAATTTATAACATTTATATTTTATATGTGAATACTGTTACTGATATTATATATAGATTTTACAACGTTATTTCTACTAATAATTACACTCAGCAAGCTGATGAAAATAGTAGAGTAGAACTCAAAACTATCCTCAAAGAAATTTCTACTATTATTAAATATTGTAATGAATGTCTTGAACAAGTATCAAAAACATATAACTCTACTTTAATTCAAATTCCTAATTATAAAAAACATTTAAAAGATCAATATTTAAATCAAGTATATAATACATTATAATATTCTTTATAATCAAATATAAAAACAAATTTTAAATTAATGTATATAATAAATATTAATGAAGTATTTATTACTAATATCACTCTTAAATCCTATTTTTTCATTTAAAAATATTCCTTATTTCGCAAATGGTAAACAACTTAAATTAAATAGTGTTAATACCAATGATCCTAATTTTGAAAAAGATTCTATTGGCCAACTTATTAAAAATATCGATAATAAAAAAATTGATAATATTTATTTTTCTAATGACCTAAAAACTGCTATTTCTACTTTTGATAAAATTGATGATTTTACTATTACCAATTCTAATCCTGCAATTACTGATTTAATACTTGAACACGCCAATTCTAATAATATTAAAACCACTATATTAAAAGAACCTTTTGATCCTATTAGAACTTTCTCTTCTACTTTTTATGGTATTTTTGATTTCTTTTTTATTTCTACTATATCTTATATTATTTTTAATTCTATATTTTCTTTTTTTATTAAACCTGATAGTGGATCTAATTTATTAAATAAGGGCAATTCTTTTACTTCTCCTTTTAAATTGTTTAATGATAAAAATCTTGATGAAGACAAAAATTCTGTTACAAAGGCTAATATTACTTTGAGTAGTTGGGCTGGTAGTCCTGAGATTTTTCAAGAATGTAGTGAAATTGTTTCTTATTTAAATAATAGAACTCTATATGAAATTGCTGGTGCTCAAATTCCTAGAGGTATCTTATTAGAAGGCCCTCCAGGTACTGGTAAAACTCTTATTGCCAAGGCTATTGCTAGTGAATGCGATGCCAATTTTATTTCTATTGCTGCTAGTGAATTTGTTGAATTGTATGTTGGTCTTGGTGCAGCTAAAGTTAGAAAATTATTTGCTAAAGCTAGGCAAAATTCTCCTTGTATTATTTTTATTGATGAAATTGATGCTGTTGGTAAACAAAGAGGCACTGGTATTAATATGGGGAATGATGAAAGAGAACAAACTCTTAATCAAATTCTTGCTGAAATGGATGGATTCTCTACTAATGATAATGTTATTGTTATTGCTGCTACTAATAGAAGAGATGTTCTTGATAATGCTCTTTTACGTCCCGGTAGATTCGATAGAATTATTAATGTTCCTTTACCTGATAAACCATCTAGAATTTCTATTATTGAAGTTCATATGAAAAATAAAACTTTTGAGGAAAATATTCAATTAGACTCTATTGCTGAAATGACTTCTGGATTTTCTGGTGCACAACTTAAAAATCTTATTAATGAAGCTGCTATTAATGCTGTTCGTGAAGCTAAAACTGTTATTAGTAATCAAAATATTCAAGATGCTTTATTTAAACTTACTGTTGGTATTATTAAAACTAAAGATACTAGATCTAACGATGCCATTAATAGAGTAGCTATACACGAAATGGGTCACGCTTTTCTTGCTAATTATTTCAATGAATATTTTGAGTTAATTCGTGTTTCTATACAGAGCACTTATAATGGTGCTGGTGGATTTACTCTTTTTAGTGAATATCCTAATATTACTGATTCTGGTCTTTATACTAAAGACTTATTAAAAAAACGTATTATCATTGCTCTTGGAGGTAAAGCCGCTGAACACGTTTTTTATGGCGATGAACACGTTTCTCTTGGTTCTATGCAAGATTTAAAACAAGCTAATTCACTTGCTAAACAAATGGTTGGTACTTATGGTATGGGTGATACTTTAAAAACATTTTATAATGAAAATACTGATAATGGTAGAACTCCTTTTTTAGGCAGATCTTTAGCTACCAATGATGGTATTTATTCTGAGAAAATTAAGCAAACGTTTGATGATGAAACTAGACTAATTGTAGATACTGCATATAGTCAAGCTATTGAAATCATTCAAGATAATTTATATAAAATCAATATACTTGTTAATATGTTAATTGGTCATACTAATCTTGATGGTAAATGGATTTCTGATTTTCTAAAATATAATAGAAATATTTCTAATTATGCTAATAATGATTCTTATTAATTTATTTATATTATATATATGTCTGACTTTGTTAGTTCTGATTTAATTTTAGAGCAAAAAAAGCCTATTAGTTCTGCTAATGTTTTAATTTTTATAGATAAGTATGGAAAAGAGCGTTTTAAATATTTTCTAATAGAAAAAATCCAAGAAAATTTTGAAGAAATAGAATTTAACTTGACTCAAAAAGAAAAAAAAGAGACTAAAGAACAAAAAAAAAAAAGAGAGAAGGAAAAACAAGAAAAAAAAGATGCTATGATTAATTCTTTTTCTGAATATTATGATAAAATCACAGAGAATAATGATAATAAATTTGATACTTCTAAGCAAAAAAGAAATGATGCATCTGACAAACTTCTTTTCTGTAAAATTGTTATCTGTATTATACATAAAAAAATTTTTATTTTTCATAATCGTAGCGAATTTAATGATATTGATGATTTTATAGATATTATTGAATATATTAACAACAATGAAGGTAATTCTCCTCCTAAAGATGGTTCAAATATTTGTAAATACAAAGATAGGATTATTAAAAGAGCGCGTAAAATTGATAAAGATATTCTGGAAAATAAAATTCCTATCAATAAACCCTTAAAGGAATCTATTAAATTCCCTTTATCTGATTCACCTGATTCACCTGTAAATACTATACAAGACAATTTATTTAATTTTGCTCCTGTATCTAGTTTAGCTGCTGCTGCTCCTATTTATGGTATAGGTCAGGACACATCTCCTTTTGAACACGAATTGCTCAATCAAGATATGGAAATTGATAAAGAACATCAAGAAGATGAAGAAGATTTTAATGAGTTATCAGATAAAGGTATGGAAATGCTTGATGAAGATTTCAGAGGATCTCCTCAAGAATTTGAAATGTTAAAACAAACAAATTCGGATTCTATGGATATTGATCTGGATGAAATTGAACTTAATCTTGATGAAATACCTGATAAAGGTGGTAAGCGTAAGACACGTCGTGTAAAAAAATCAAAAAATAAACGTTCTAAAAAGAAGAAATATATGAAGACCCGCGGTAATAGAATTAGCCGTAAAATTATTAAATAAAATAAATTTTAATTTATAATATTATATATATATGTACTCATCTTCATCATCATCATCATCCAATGAACAACCAATAGTAGTAGATTCAACTAATGAAAGACATTTAACTAATGAAGTAGATTTAACTAATGATCCCATCTTTCATGGCTTAGATAGGGAAAAACTTGAAAAAGATTTAGAAATTTTAGATAGTTATATAAATGAATATAAGAAATATATGTCAAGAATTGAAGTACTACTTAATGACTGCTCGATGCCCGTTCCATATTATAAAAATTCATTGGTAAATGAATATAATCAATATTTGTCAAGAATTGAAGAAAAACACGATGAAGCCTATAAAAAAAAAACAAAGGGAAAGACAAATTATGAAAAAGCTCTTATATATTCATCCAAACACTTTTATAATATGTTTATTATGAATTTAGACTTTAAGCCTTTTGTAGATTGCGAGAATAGAAATGAAAAACTAAAATTATTTAAGCAAAAAAGATTAGAATTTATCGAAGTCTATAAAAAAAGTTTTGAAGAAAAATATAGAAAGAAGAAAGAAGAAGAAGAAGAAGAAAAAAAAAGAGAGAATTGGAAGATAAAAAAACGAGAACAAAGAAATAAGATAAAAGAACGAGAAGAAAAAATGAAGAATGAAAGAACGGAAAAAATAAAAGAAATAAGGGGTTTAATGGAAATGCCGCTGAATGAAAATGATGTAGAAGAATGGAAAACAACGTTGGATATTGAACAAACACCAGTACTTTATGATGAAAATCCTGGTCAGGTATTAGATCAAGATTTAAGAAGATCTCCTCAAGAACTTGAAATGTTACGACAAAGAAATTCTGATAATATGGATATTGAACAGAATGCAATTGAGGGATTATTAAATTTACAAAATGAACAAAAAGAACAAAATGAAAATACTGGTGGTAAAAAAACTAGAAAGAAAAGAAAGAATAAAACTAAAAAACATAAAAATAAAAGAAATAGAAAATCAAAAAAGAAATAAATTCGGTCTTTTTATTATATAATATTTTAAAAATAATATATAATGTACATTACAATTTTAGGATCTTGTAGACAAGATATTTTGCAAGAAAAATATAAAACTTCTATTATTAAAAATCAAATTAGTTATCCTCATTATACTAAAGAAATTTTACAACTTGTTAATTTTTGTTTATTTAATGATATTCCTAATCAAAATACTAATCAAATTTTTAGAACACCCATCCTTAGTAATAAACCTATTATTTGGAATCAAAATATTAAAAATGAATTTGATAAAACTGATGTCTTTTTTATTGAAATTGCTAGTAGAAAAACTTACAAATTAAATAACTATTTCGTTCATCATATCTTATATGATAATTTTCCATATAATAAAAATACCAAAAATCTTGTTGAACTTGGAGAGTCTACTGATCAAGAAATTGAAGAAGATATTGTTAAATTAAAAAATTTATTAAAAAAACCTATTATTATTGTTTCCCATCTTGTTACTAGAAATTCTGGTTCTAGATTTGAATTAAAAGAACTTTTAAAAAATATATGCTCCAAACACAATATCGTTTTTATTGATCCTATTCAAGAATTAAAAGATAATTTTGAAAATATTGATTCTTTTTTTAATAAAGAAAATATTCTTGCTCACTACTCCAATGAAGGTAATGAAGCTATTGGATATATATATCAAAAATTCTTGAATAACATTTAATTCAAATTTTTTTTGTTCTTTTCAATATATATATTATGACTTTTTTTTACATTTGTTCCAATAATGGTGATGACTCTAACTCAGGTGACTTTGATTCTCCTTTCAAAACTATTCAACACGCGGCTTCTCTTGCTATTCCAGGTGATTCTATTCTTGTTAAACCTGGAATTTATAGAGAACGTATATCTCCTATCAATAGTGGAACTAGAAAAAAACCTATTATTTACAAATCTATTGAAAAAAATCAAGCTATAGTCAGAGGTTCTATTCCTTGGAAACCTTCTGAATTTGGTAATAATATTTCATCTGGTAAAATTGACTCTACATTATTTCCTGATTCTTCACACATTGACGGATCTAATCCTTTTCTTATTCCTCTTTCAGTTACTCCTTTTAAAAGAAACGGTAAACCTGAATCTCTAATGAGAGAAGTTACATCTAGTGATCCTAATATGACATATTGTTTAGGACAAGTTTTTGTTAATGATTTATTATTTAAACAATGTCCATACAAAAATGAGATGACAGAAACTAATAATTCTTGGTTTTTCGATAACAATGACAATACTCTTTATATTAATGGTGCTTCTGAAAATGATAATATTGAAATTACTAATCAACGTAGACTCTTTGCTCCACATAAAAGAGGTTTAAAATATATTTTTGTTGATGGATTTACTTTTGAAAGATGTGCGAATCAATATCCTAATAAATTTTGGAGCAATAAAGAAAATCAACAAGCTGGTGCTGTCGGTACTAGATCTGGTAAATATTGGTGTATACAAAATAATATTATTCGTTTTGCTAATTCTATTGGCATTGACTGGGGTAATGAAGGTAAATCTTCTCAGGATTTAGAGATTGGATCTAATGGAAAAGCTGGAGGTACATATAAAAATATTATCAAAAATAATATTATTTGTGACAACGGCGCTGCTGGTACAGCTGCTTATATGGCTAATCGTTTTGAGTTTACTAATAACATCGTTGAGAGAAATAACAATTTATTCTTTTATGGAAAACAAAGATGGGAGAGTGCTGGATTAAAAGTACATCGTCCTAAAAATTCTACTATTTCGCATAATATTGTTCGTAATAATTATTGTCACGGAATTTGGTCGGATCAAGGTCCCGGTGTTGGTAGTTTATTTTCTAATAATATTATTCTTGATAATGATGGCAATGGTATTGATTTTGAAATTGGTAGAAAACATAAAGCTATTGTTACTAATAACTTTTTTGATAATAATGAAAATAATATTCGTTTTGCTACTTCCGGTGGTGTTTTAGTTCAAAATAACACTTTTATTAATTCAAGAAGTTCTGATATACAAACTATTATTTTCAAAAGACCTGATAAATGGGATTCACTCAATGTAGAGATTTTTTATAATTTATTTTTACATTCTCCTCAGTTTTTGCAATTATCACCTACAGATTATACCCCCAAATTTTTAGCTTCTAGATTTTTTAATTATAATACTTATTTTATGAATCCTAAAGACAAAAAATTCCAAGTTATTTATGATTATAAAACTAGAATCTCTATGGATTTTGATTCTTGGAAAGAAATATTTAAGGACTTTAATAAAAATGAAAATTTTGATGATAAAAGTTTATTACTCTCCCCTAATGATGTTCAATCATCTATATCTTTTGAAAATAATCAATATTCCTATAATATAAATATTAAAAATGATTTACCCTCTTTTGATGTTACCAATAAATTAATTGTTAAAACTGATTATTTTTCAAAAGAATTTGATAATAAATGTATATCTGGTTCTATTCAAAATCTTCAAAAACATAATAATAAATTTATATTGTAAATATATATGAGTATTCAAAGAACATTTAAACACTCTACATCTAATCGTGTTAATTTCTTTTTACAATCTACCTATAATTATATTTTCTTTAATAGAGATACTCACTCTATAATAGATATTAATAATCCAAGTAGTAAAAAATTTTTTAGAATGGATAATTTTAAAGAAGCTATAGATAATTTTATTCAAAATAAAATTGTTTCACTTCGAGAAGCTTATATTCCAGATTCTCATCTAGAAGCATTCAACCAATCTATTACAGATCATTCCATTTTAGAGCCAAATTATGAAGAAGAAGCCAAAAGAATTTGTTTTGAAACTATTGAAAGAAATATAAAAACAAGTATTGAAAATAGAAAAAACGAATGTGAATGGTTACCTGGTCAAACTGTAAATCTTTTAGAGTTTTATATTGAAGATTCTAAAGATAAATTAAAAAGTTTTTTGAATTCACAAGAACCAAGAACTGGAGGCAAGAAATCAAAAAAGCGCAGAAATAAAAAACGTAAAACTAGAAAACGTTGATTATTTCCAATTGTTCCAATTGTTGCAATGTTGACAATATTTACTTTTGTAAAATCCGTATATTGTAATCAGATTTGTTTTACAATCTGTACAAAAGAAATCACCGCATATGCAGCAGAGTTTATCTTTATTACAAGTATCATATCTATTACATCTTTTACATAATTTCAAAAAATCAGTTATATTTCTCAACAAATATTCGTCGATCATTATGTAAATATTGAACAAAAAAATTAATCATTTTCAGCAATTTCAGATGAATTGCTAGTTTTATTTTCTTCTATATCAGAAATATTTGATAAATCACATATTTTTGTAGTAATAAATGTGCGAATACAATACAAGATACATCGTCCTGTTAAATTGTTTAATATTGTTGCCATTTGTAATAATCCACCTGTAATACCTATAATCTCTATAGATGATCGATCTTCAGTCCTAAATTTCCAATAACTTGTCAAAATTGATACAAAAATAGAGCAAGATAAAATTAATGCTCTAGTATAAAATTTTAAATAAACTTCTTTTTTTTCATCATCTAAAGGAAATTCTGGTAATTGTGAAGAGTCTATGTATAATTCCTCATAATATATAGGTTTTGCATTATTCCAAGTTATAATAAAAGGAAAATTACAGAAAATCACAAAAGAACTAAAAAAACTAATAAAAGATACAAATAAATAATCATTATAATAATTTTTATCTAACAATAAAAATAAAAAAGCCAAAGATAAAAGAGAGTATCTCTCATATTGTATATCATTTTCTTTGTGAAATTTAATTATTTTATCATAACAATTCATATCATATAGTTTATAAAAATATTAATATTTTTATAAATATCAGTCAAATAGATGAACATCATTAAACATTGAAGTTTCAAACCCTTTTATTTCATTATTCATATTTGTTAAGCAAGTTGTTATTTCATCTAAATCATTATAAATTATTTTGTTACAACCGATTATATCGGATATATCTTTAAATGTTCTATCAACAGCAATTAATTCTTTTTTACTTTCAATAAATATACCATATTTATTTGGAAATAAAATAGGTGGTGCACCAGAAGCCATATAAATTTTTTTGGCTCCAGCATTTTTTGCCAATTGTACTATATGTTTTGAAGTATTTCCTCTAACTACAGAGTCATCGATAATCAATATATTTTTATTAGTAATAATGTTTTTTACTAAATTTAATTTTCTTTTAATGCTCTTATTAATTATTTTATCATCTTTCATAATGAATGTCCTATCAATATAAGAATTTTTAACCAATCCATATTTTAAATTTACATTCAGAGACTCTTGTAAACCCAAACCAAAAATTAAACTTGAATCTGGTACTGGTATAATCATATCAATATCAGTAATTTCTAATTTTTTAATTTTTTCTCCTAATAATTTACCTAATTCATATCGAGCTTCATAAATGCTAATTCCATTTATTATAGAATCAATTCTAGAAAAATAAATATATTCAAATAAACAAGGATACAATTCAGAATTATTAACAATATGAAATCTAGGATAGGAATCTTTTTCAAATAATATAATTTCTCCGGGTTTTACATCTCTAATTAAATCGAATCCTAAAGTATCAATTGCTACAGATTCACTACTAATTATATAATCATTATTATTTATTCCATATACTAGAGGTCTAATTCCAAATCTATCTCTAAAAGCAATCATTCCAAAATCTTTTATAATAATTAAAACACTATAACTACCATTAATATTTTTTATAATAAACTCTATTATATTAAAAATATTTTCATAAGTTTTTTCAAAATTTGATTCTTTGAATTTAAAATTAAATAATTCCAATAATAACATTGAATCTGTCATATTTTTTTTCTTTCCAATTACATTTTCTATATAATCTAAATTAGTAATATTTCCATTATGAGATAATGAAATTCTTATTTCTTTTGTTTCTATTACTAATGGTTGTATTGAACTTTCATTAAAATTACCAGTTGTTCTATATCTAACATGACCAATACAGATATTAGACTGTAAATTATTTAGTTCTTTTTCATTAAATACATCTTTTATCATTCCATTATTTTTTACACAATAATTTTCATTGCAAATTCCAGCACTGTCTTGACCTCTATGTTGTAAATAAGTTAATCCTTCATACATTTTAACTGGAATGTTGGTTGTTTTTGAAATTATTCCAAGAATTCCACACATTATATAAAAATTGTTTTATTAAAAATATGCCATTTTTCGCCATTTTAATTTTAATTCAATTTTTGTATGTCCCCCCCTTATTAAATTTTGGTATTTGAAATTTCGGTATTTTTTTGTTATTAATTTTGGTTTTATAATATTATTATTTTATTTGATTTTTACAGGATGAAATTCTGGTAGAGAATTTAGGGTGGTGAAAATGAGGCCTTAAAAAAGTATTTTGAATTTTTTAAAAATTGGACAAAAAAAAATGTCCAAAATTAAAATATGGGAGAATCTCTTTCTAAAAAAGGGCCATTTTCACCACCCTGAGCAGAATGCAGCAATTTTTTTTTTTTAGAAAAAAAAGTTGTTACTGAACTTTTTTACGTAAATTTAGGCGTTTTTTAATCTACGATAATCTATGAAAAAGCGCCGTAGTTTTTTTTACGCCGACTTTTGGTGTAAACCGTGTGATGTATATTGCAGTGATAAGACAAAATATATGAAACATTTAATGACAGCTAAACACCAAAAAATCGGAAGAAAACCAAGTTTATTTTACGCCAAAATTTACGATTGTTCTTACTGTAATTTTCAATGTAAAAAAGAATCTGACTGGAATCGTCATTTGAATACAAAAAAACATATACAAAATTTAAATATTTATGGTAAGGAAGAAGAAAAATGTGTAATAATAGAGGAGGATGAAAATTCAGAAAAAATATTAGAGAACAATAAAATATTCAAATGTGATATATGTAAGAAGGAATATAAGCATTACAGTAGTTTATATTCGCATAAAAAGAAATGTAAGATAATAGAAAATAGTGAAAATAAAAAAGAAGATGGTGAAGAGTTGAAGAATGGTATAAATGAAAAATTAGTGAAGCAATTATTGAAAGAAAATACAGAATTAAAAAATTTATTGGTAGAGCAGAATGATAAATTATCAGAACATAATAATATATTGAATGAGATAAAGGATAAGCACGAAAATGTTGTAATAAATAATACACAAAATAATAAATTTAATATAAATATGTTTTTAAATGAGAAATGTAATAGTGCAATGAATTTGAAGGATTTTATAGAGAGAATAGAAATAACAACAAGTGATTTGGAGAATAATGCAGAGTTAGGATTTGTAAATGGTATATCAAAAATATTGATGGATAATTTGAAACAGTTAACATTATATGAAAGACCAATACATTGTACAGATTTGAAGAGAGAGATAATGTATATAAAAGATCAAGATACTTGGCAAAAAGAAGAAGATAACAACAAATTGAAAGGGATGGTAAGGGAGGTATCAAGAAAGAGTATATCAACGTTATTAGATTGGAAATCTCAAAATCCGGATTATAAGGATATGGATTCAGATTTTTCTGAAAAATGTTTACAAATACAAAGACAATCAACTGCAGGTAACGAATCAAGTTCACTCTATCCAAAAGTAATTCATATTTTAGCAAAAGAAAATATAATTGATAAGATGGAGGAAAATAATTAATATGTTATATAAAATAATATATTAAAAATATATAAATTTAAATGAGTTCGGATAATTTTGACGATAACTCGATTAGTAACAACATTGATATTTCATTTAACATTCAATTAAGTCAGGGAGATACTTATATAGCTACAGAAGGCTATGCATTTTACACAGATGAGTATCAAATATCTGATAATGAATCATTAATTTTATCAAGACAAAATGAGAAATTATTTCAAAATTCAACAGAAACACAAATATTTGCAACAAATGGATTTTTATTAGCAGATCAAAAATCAATATTGAATCCATTACCAGTGGTAAATAATATAGTAAAAGATTCAGTTCCTTTTTATGGTTTAGTTTATGTAGGAGAAGCAGACATTCAATCACAAACAGCATTTTTTGATAATGAAGACCTAGGTTTAATTAGACAATCCAGAGCAAAAACATTTTGTACAAATGCGTTCAATGTATCTTTAGGTAATACTTTGACAAGTCCACTTTTGAGTATATTTGAAGACTCTCCAGAGCCAGAACCATCTCCATTACCAGAACCATCTCCAGAGCCTTCTCCAGAGCCAGTACCAGAACCAGAACCAGAACCAGAACCAGAACCAGAGCCAGAACCAGAGCCAGAGATTCCTCAGCCAGAACCAGAGCCAGAACCAGAGCCGGAACCAGAAAAGTTAACTATAATGGAAATAGGATATAGATTTGTAGGAGTAAATTTAATAGAATTAACAGATAATATAAAATCATCAGTAGTATCAGAGATAAAATCATATTATGTTGGAGAAATGGATGATGTGATGGATATAAATAAAGATGATGTATTGGTAAGTTTCGAAAGTGGATTAATAGTGAATATTAAAATACTAATAAGGTCAGCATTTATAGAAGATAGTCAAGAGCAAATAGAGTTAATGAATTTATTAATACT
>CEQL01005630.1_pt1 | contig 16371 bp, 15 predicted proteins | sample 356281 | NCBI WGS metagenome assembly CEQL01 (sample SAMEA2621203, study PRJEB7988) | marine metagenome | biome: marine biome (ENVO:00000447); feature: surface water layer (ENVO:00002042); material: "saline water (ENVO:00002010), including plankton (ENVO:xxxxxxxx)" | depth 5 m
ATGGTTCATATGTCTAATACACTTTTCAAATCAGCAATGCCTGGTATGGATGAAATTATGAGACAAAATCCTGAATTAATGAAACAATTTACATCTGCCGCAGTTAATACAATGGGTAATAATGGTAATCCAGGTTTTGCCGGTTTTATGAATAATGTATTTGGAGGAGGAGGTTCTAGTTCACAACAAAATGATTCTGGGTTAGGATTTGGTCTTTCTATGAGAAGAGACATGCCTCCAAATATTAATGAAGGTCCTCCACCACCGCCAGTTGAAACTAAATTACAAGAGAGGAGTCAAAGAACACAAAATTTACCAAATAGACCAGATCTAATGTCTGCTCGAGGAGTTTCAATTAATGAAAATCAAGGAAATGCTGATAATGAAGAAAGAATTTCTAGACCTGAAATGAGAGGTCCATCGTCAAGACAAAGTGAAATAAATTCATTATTAAGCGGTTTAAAAACAAAACAAATAAATGTTGATAATAAAGAATCATCAACAATTAGTATAGATGACTTAAAAGATTTAACAAATGCTAAAGTTCCTAAATCAAAAAGAAAACAAAAATCAGATAAAAATATAGTATCATTAGATATCTAATTAATCACCAGAGTTTTTAAATTAATTAAAGTTAAAGCATATTGTAGTAAATGTTGTCTTTGTTTCATATAAAGACATTTATAAGGAAGTTGTGAAATAGTTGAAGTTTTGTCTTTTTGAATAACTAAAGTGATTTTTTAGACATTATAAAATATATAAATTTATTATTTTTATATATTTTTTATTTAAAATTAATCTATAAAAATAAACTAATGAATAAAGATTATTCAAATTTAAAAACTCTAATTATAAATTTAGATGATTACATTGAAAATTATAATAAACAATTACCATATTTGGAAAATATAGGATTAAAAGTTGAACATTTTAGTGGAATAAATGCTTTAAAAGATGAACATAAAAAAGAAGATTACAATAAATATATATCAAAATTTGCATCAAATTTTCAACCTCTATCTATTATTGGATGTGCATTAAGTCATATATTATGTTGTAAATATATTTATGATAATTATATCAATAATTATGACTATTTTTTGATTATGGAAGATGATGCTTTTCCAATTTATAATAAAAAGGATTTTTACAATTTATTAAATAAAAATTTAAATGAAATAACAATTTTAGATAAAAACTGGGATATAATACAATTACATAGTGATGCATTTTTTCCTAATTATGAAACTTACAGTACACATTATATTTGTGGAAGCACTGCAGCATATTTAATTTCAAAAAAAGGAATTGAGAAAACATTAAAATTTAAAATATATAGTCATGCAGATTTTATACAACATAATTTTTTAAAATTTAATAAATATAGAGTAAAATCAAATTTATTTTACACAAATGAAAAAAATAGCTTAAATAGAGTTAAACAAGAAGGCTATAGTTTTTATAATTTATCTTTATATTCAAAAACTAAATTTATTGAATTCATAAACAACTATTTTATCTCTATTCCATTAAGAGGAGAAAAAAGTTATAATAATTTTTTAGAATTTAAAATATTAAGATTACCATATTTAAAAAAAGAATATACCGCAAATGAATTAATAGATTATTTAATTGGTTTGATTTTAACAAGAAAAATAATAAATTATATGAAATAAAATTATGAAAGAACAAGAAAAAGAAGCAAAAGAAGAAAATAAAGCAGAAAAAGAAACAAAAGATGAACAAAAAACAAAAGAAGAAAAAGAAAAAAAATCTATATTTAAATTATTTTATAAAAATCTAAGTAAAATAATATGTTATCAAATAACAATTATATTTTTATTAACACTCTTGTATTGTAAATATAATAATTATAGTGATACTCTAATATATTTTGTATTTGGTACATTTATTTCAATATTATTTACAGCTTTAATAGTATTTATTAAAAGTTTTAATATATTATCTTCTTTATCTTTTAATAAAAAAAATTATTCTTTTTTTATTAATTTTTGTAAAAATTATACAAATTTTAGTAAAGAAAAAATTTGTATATTAGCATTTTTAATTGGACTTTTTTGGCATTTATTACTTCCATTAATTGCATTATATTATGTAAAATATTATATAAAAGATTCTATTAAAACACAAAATACATATATTAAAGCATTTATAATATTTATAATTTATAATTTATTTAATGTTTATATTATTGATAGTTTTAAAGTTTATAATAAATCATTAAAAATAACTAAAACAGAATTTAATATAATAAATACTTCTATTGTTTTAACTTTTATATGTTTAATGTATTATTTTGAATCTATAAAAAATAATATAGAATATAATAATTAATTTATATGTATATTAATATTAACTGTTATAATATATAGATTAATTTACAATATAGATTTTTTTTAAATTATACATAACAAATAATAAATTAAAATTAAAATTAAAATTAAAAATAATAATAAATAATAGTCAATATTTATTATTAAATGGAAATAATAGAAGAAGTTAATAATACATTAGTTTGCGATAAAGGAAATATGTTACTACATTCATATTTGAAATATAATATTAAAACATATAAGCTGAGATTTTCTATAAATAATATTGATACTTCCAAAATAAATTTAACTAATTTTTTAAGTCATAATATTTGGGAATTATTGGATAAAATAAATCCTGATTTAATAGAAAAAATACATATATTAAAAATTTATAATGATGATGCTGCAGATATTTTAATACTATTTAAACATATTGCTAAAGAAATAGGAATTAAACAAAAATATATAATTTTTTATACAAAAAGAACAATAGATTATCAAAATAATAGTCTATTTTTTACAAATCAAGATATAAATTTAATAGATGAAACTTTAGTTAAACAATATTTAGAATCTATTAATTTAGATATAAAGAAATATGAATCTATTTTATATAACTTTGGAACAATAAAAATTTCTTTAACAAATACAAGTATTTTAGAATTATTTAATGAAAATAATGGAAATAATGGAAATAATGAAAATAATGAAAATAATGGAAATAAGATATTTAATACAGATTTAGAAACGCATTTTCAATTAATTATGAAAGATAAATTACCTATTTATATGGAAGATTTAATTGGTCTTTTGATAAAAAAAATATTTTATAATTTAAAAGTATTTATAGACAATTTAAATTAATAATTTATAAATATGTATTACAAAATTGAAGAATTAGAAACAATGGAATTCAATTCTTTTAAATATATTTTTAATTGTATTAAATTATATATGAGAATTATTCATATTTTATTTATTTTTATACAAAGTTATATACAATTTAATTGGAATAATTTTGTATTGTTATTAACTCAAAATCCGCCAGAAAAAAGATTAGAATTAATAAAAAATATAACAAAAAAACTAGAAGAACTTAATATAGTATATATTAAAATATTTCAATCATTATCTTTAAATGATAATATTTTGAATACTGAAGAAAAAGATTATTTATTAAAATATACAGATAGTGTTCCGTTTTTATCTAATGATATTGATTACAATATTCTAGATACATTAGAAAGTAAATATAATATTACACTTGATATTAATGAACCATTAAATTCTGGAATTGTTAGTGTTGTATATAAAGGAATATATATGCATGATTCTAATAAAGTTGTAGTAAAAATTCTTAAAAATAATATAAAACAAAGAATAGAAAAAGTATTTGAAGAAGTAGAATTTTTACTCAAGTTAATAAATATAATTCCATATATAAAAAGTTTTAATTTTAAAAAAACTTTACTTGATAATAAAGATTTACTTTTACAACAAACCAATTTTATAAATGAAGCAAATAATATTGAAGTTTTTAGAAATCTTAATATTAATAATGAAGAATTTGTTTTTCCAAAATGTTATGTAAATATTAGTCAAAAATATAATAATGTAATTGTTATGGAAAATATCAAAGGGTTGACCTACAATAATATAAAAAATTATGATACTATTATAAAACAAGAATTTGGAAAACTTATTTTAAAATTTGGAATAGTAAGTATATTATACAATAGTGCAATTCACTGTGATCTTCATCAAGGTAATATATTTTTTTATATTAACGAAGAAAATTCTAATAAACCAAAATACCAAGTTGGATATATTGATTTTGGAATTGTATCTTTTCCTTCACGAGAAAATCAAGATTATTATTATAAGTTTTTAAAAAATATTATGATAGATAATGAATATAATAAATTAGAAGAAGTTTTAAATTGTATTATTGAAGAAAAAGAAAAATTTAAAAGTTTATCAGAAAAAAAAGAAATAGTAGAAAAATGTAGTTTAATTTTCAAAAAATATAATAATCATGCTTATAATATTTTATTATTGTTAAACATTTCACAAATATTAAATAATTATGGTTTATCATTCAACAAAGAATTTAATCAAATATGTCTTTCTCTACAAGTAGTTAATAATTTGGCAGAAAATTTATGTAATAAACAAAATGTAAAAAAATATCAAGATGAAATTATGGAATCTTTTAATCAAATTAATAAATTAATTGAAATTTAATAAAAAATTGAATTATTATTATGTATTAAATATTATACATAATAATAATAACTAATGAACTATCTTTTACTAGATACTAGTTATATTATCTTTTACAGATATTTTGCTTTAATTCAATGGTGGAAATTAGCAAAAAAAGATATTCCATTACCTGAAAATCCATCAGAGTGTAAAGAATTTGTAGAAAAATTTACAAAATTATTTCTAAAACAAATAAATAATATTAAAAAAAAACTAAAAATTCATAAAGAAGAATGTAAGGTAATTGCAGCCAGAGATTGTCCTCGTAAAGAAATTTGGAGAAATGAATTATTTCCTCAATATAAAGAAAGCAGATATAAAGATGATGCATTTATGGGAGGAGAATTTTTCAAATTAGTATATGCTAATGATTTTCTACAAAAAGCAGGAGTTGAATATATTTTTAAATATAATAAGTTGGAAGCAGATGATATTGTTGCTATTACAAAAAATTATATCAGAAAAAAATACCCTAATGCAAGTATTTATATTATTACTAACGATCAAGATTATTTACAACTTTCTGATGAAAATACAAAAATATTTAATTTACAATTCAAAAACTTACTTGAAAACAAAAAAGTATTTCCTGAAGCAGATAAAAATCTATTTTACAAAATTGTTTTAGGAGATAAATCAGATTGTATCCCCCCAATTTTGTCAGGTTGTGGACCAAAAACCACAGAAAAATATTATGAAAACAAAGAATTATTTTTAAAAGCATTAGAAAAAACTGAAGGTGCTAAAGAAAGATATGAATTGAATAAAAAACTTGTTAGTTTTTCAGAAATACCTTGTGAATTAGTTGAAGATTTTATTCAAACATTCCATCTTGAATTTAGTAATTTATAAATAAATTTGAATGTTCAAAATTAGCATTTCCATTAATATCCCATCTTACTACCAATGTAAAAACTTCTACACCTTTTTTTACTGCTTTATTAAAAGCTTCTTTGTAAATTGGGTCTAAATTAGATGCTTGAAAACTACTTGAATCCGTTCTTTGAATTACAAAACAAATAATAGGTCTAATTATCTTTGAATTAGTAATAAATTCTAATTCATTTATGTGCTTTAATGCTCTTTCACTTACTAGTTGATTTTTAGCCTTTCTATATCCATCTGGAAAATATGAGATTTTATTAAGTGGTTCAATAGTATCAAAATTCATTTTCTTTTTTGATTTATTATCACAATCAACATAATCTGCTAACGGTACATTTTTAACTTCTAAAACAAAATACTTATTATTATTATCAATTCCACTAAAATCAAATCTAGAATTACCTAATTTAATTTCCCTGCGTAGTTTTTTTACATTTTGCAACTTTTCAAAACAATTATTTAATATAGCATTATTAACTAATGTTTCTGCTAATTTAGGATCAATTCCAATAATTTGTTTATTAATAAATTTACTTTCATTTATAATCTTTTCTTCGTAAATACTTACTAAATAAATTTTGTAAGAACAAACTTTTGATTTACTATTTTCACTATTACTTAAAATTGGACTCGCTAAAACAATACAATCTTTTTCACATAATCCACTACATCCTAAACTTGCACTATGTGCTTGAATTATAGAACCATCTTTTAATTGAACATCAGCAACATATGGTGTTTTACATATTTTTGATGGTCGTGAAATAATCTTAACTTCTTCTAAATCTGATAAAGTATGTAAAATCATCGTCTTCATTATAAAAAATATTATTAAAAATTTCAATTTTTTAAATAATAAATTTAAATATATAATGACTGTAGTCAAAAATACTATGATTATTTCATTTTTTGCACAAATTATTACATTATTTTTGGGTGTAAGTGCACAATTTTTAGAATTAGCAAAAAAACATACAATTTTAAAACATGCATTAGCACTTGAGAATATAGTTCAGTTTGTAGAAGGTTCTTTTTATTTGTGGTTCATATTATTTTATATAAAAAATGTAGATAAAACTGATATAGCAAAATATAGATATTATGACTGGTTTATTACAACCCCAACTATGATCTTATCTACAATTGCTTATTTTCATTATAATAATACCAAAGATACACATGAAGAAGGTTTTACTTTATTAGAATTTATAAAAACTAATAAAGAAAATATAATTGAAATATTTTCATATAATTTTGGTATGTTAATTTTTGGATATTTACAAGAAATAGGTATAATAAATATATTAATATCAACTGGTTTTGGATTTTTGTTTTTTGGACTAATGTTTTACAAAATTTATGAATATTATGCTAAAAAATCATCTTCAAATTTGTTTATTTTCTTTATTATGTTATCAATTTGGTCTATTTATGGTATTGCGGCATTATTTAAATTTAATATAAAAAATGCTTCTTACAATATATTAGATATTTTTTCAAAGAATTTTTATGGTTTATTTTTAACTTATTTAGTTTATTCTTTGGCTTCTAAATAGTATAATAATGAACTAAATTTTTCATAGTTTTATTTTTTTGTTTACTTATTATTTTTCTTGTTAAATTTTTATTAGTACCACCTGTTTGAGATTTTTCAGTTTTTGGAGCTGATGTAATAGATTTTACTAATGATTTTTTTCTTGTACTATCTGATGAAGTATTTTTTTTTCTCAATTTATTTTCAAGATATCTTCTTGGATAATTTAAACCTAATTGAAAATAAAGTAATCTATCCAAAACTGTTGCTTTTCCTATACAATCATTTCCATAATTTATTTGGTCTTTTATTGGTATTCTATCGGTTGGTGAATTTTTATAAACTACATCTACATCTAAATATACGTAATATGAACTACCCACACTATCAATTGCAAGTCGTGTAGTTGCTGAAGGTGAAACTCCAAGAAATCTTTCTTTTTCTTTTGTTAAATCTAATTGATTATTTCTCAATTCATCATAACTCATTGTATTAAGAAGACGTAATTTAACTTTTTTAATTTGTGCATATTTACCATCAACAAATAAATGTTCATCTATTTCAAAATAAAATCTTTCTATATAATAGTTAAATATATAGTCTTCAAAATCATCTTCAGAAAGAGATTCATTTTTTAATTCTTTTTCATTTATTATAGCATTAAATGTATCACTTATCATTAATGCATCTCTTTCTTTTTCAACTTCCAAACTTTTAAAAATTTTATTATTACTTTTAATAATACTAAAAGTATTTACCATTTTTTTTATATCTAAATCTTTTTTAACAAAAATTTTATTATTACTTTTATTTATATTTTTATTTTTTGAAAACATATCATTACTATGTGTTCTATAAATTAATGTTTTTGAATTTATATCGGCTATTGTTTTTTTTTGTCCTGAAAATTCATCTTTGTAATTTTTAATTGTATATTCTAATTGTTTTTTCGGATCCAATCTATCAATAAAATTTATATAAAATATTATATTTGAATAGGTTGGTATTTCTTCAAATTCAATTTCATAATATGGTTTTAAAATTACATCATTTTCAAAAGAAGCCCGTAACATTTCTTTAGTATATTTAATACAATTAATTGACTTAACTTTTACATACATTTTTTCTTTACTTTTTTTTATTTTATTTTGACCATCTTGTTGATTAATTATTTGTGTGAAAAATTTATTATGTAATATACAATTATTTGGTACTAAAAATAAAGTTTTTAATATTTCGAAAATATTATAATAAGTAATTATGTAAGATAATGTTCTTTGATCTGTTCTTAATGTAGAATAGAGTTTATCAATATTTTCATAATATTCATCGCCTATTATATATTTTCCATATTCTTTTACTATTTCTTTTCTTTTTTCTTCTGTATTATGCTCAGGAATTGCTCTTTCTATTCTTAGTGATCGCGACTTTTTATATTTATCATTTTCTTTAAAATTTTCTTCTAAAAATTGAAAATATTGTTTTATATATTTTTTTTTATCATCTTCACCTTGAGGAATAATGAACAATTTACTTTTATTTTGCTCAAATTCTTTATATGCTTTTTCTTGACTTTGTAATACATCAGTATATTGTGTTTCTATATCTTTAATAACCCCTCCTATTATATCCTCAATAAATTTAAATTTTAAATCTCGGCCAGAAGTTGGAAATAATTCAAAAATCATAAATGGTTCTTGATTACTATCGTTAAATTTATCTGGATATCTTCTATAACTTGGTAAAAGTTTACCAACGGCGTCTTTTCCTATTTTTTTTAAAGTTTTTATTTTTGGTATGCTCTCTTTAGAAAGTATACGTTTAGTATTATAATCATTATATAATCCATTTAAATAACTCAAATTATGTAATAAAATTTTTATGTTTTGAAGAGTTTTTATTATAACTATTTTTTCTTTATTACTTTCTTCTAAGAATTCTTTTGCTTGTGGTTCTAGTAATTTCTCATCATTAACTAAATCTAATTCTAGTGAAGTTTGTGGTAATTTAAAATACTCTTCTAAATCTACATAAAAAATAAAATATAAAAATCTGTAAATAAGATGTTTCCCTTCTCCAATTTGATTATTTTTATTTAAATATTTACTTTTTTGTAATACCTCTATATTAAATAACTTAGACAAATCACCTTCTTTCTCATTATTAAATTTAAAAAAATAAGTTTCATCATTTCTATCAACTCGGGTTTTTATATATTCGTCTACTTTTTTTGCAAATTCATTTTTAGATAAATAATCGTTAATTTTAGCTATATTATTATAAATATCAGTTTTTGAAATTGTACTATCAGAACTAGTAATACTTGCTTTTTGATTTATAAAACTTTGAAGGTTATCAAAAGTAAAATAATAAGTTGATAACGGAATATTAAATTTATAATTTTTTCCATCTTCAGCTTCTAGATGGTTTTTTAGTTCTTTAAAATCCGCGTCTATATTATTCCATATTTTGCCTTTATCTTCCATTTTTTTTTTAACTATGGTTTTTTCTTTATCAATCATATTTGTATCTCTTATTGTAAGAAATTCAAATTTATCTAATGTTGTATAATGAATCTCACTTCCTACTCTATATCTTAATTTTATTTGAAATTCTTTAGGTTCTACAGTAGAATCACCCATAATTATTATATTATATTATGTTAATATAATAATTAATAGAACTTATTGTGCTATATTATTTAACATACTTATTTTATTATGTAATTGTTCTTCTTCACCGGCACGTTTTAAAATATCATATGCTCTATCTAATTCTTCTTGAGAAACTTTACCATCACCATCTGTATCTATTACATCAACAAACTTTTTATATTTTTCAGGTAAAACACAAAATTTACTATTTTCATTAAAAACAAAATTGCTTAAAATTATAAAAACAGCAGTAATAATTAAAGCAATAAAAATATCACGTGATCCCATAAACGCAATTGTAAAAATTAATACTTCTCGAGCAATATTTTTTAATATCATTTCTTGTCCTTTAGTTAATTTGATTTCTATATATCTTGAACCTAAATTCATAAAAATCATCATTAATCCAATAAATAATTTACTTGTACTAATATTGTTTAAAAATTTACCTACACTGAATTGTTTAAAACTTTTTGCATTGATTAAATTTTGAAATGTTTTACTATAACTCATTAATATATTTAGATAAAATATATTTCAAATTTTAGTAGTTTTTTAAAATATTATTATCTTCTTTTTTTATAATAGAATGTATCAATTAAATCCAGCATCAATAGAATCAACTAAAGAAACAATTGTTCCAAAAAAAAATACTAAAGAATCTTGTAATAAAACATATAAAAATAGAAACACTGTTAACTTTTCTCAAGATGGAAATTTAGAAAATAAAACCAAATTAACAAATATTAACAATTTATTATCAAAATTACATGATAATGATGATGAAGAAGATGAAGAATATAACTTTAATGTTAATGAAAAAAGGACTAATGTAAGCGACGAACATACAAATAAAGATTTAATTAATTCAGAATTACAAAAAATGAATTGTCATGTTGATAACAATTTAAATAATGCATCTATTTTAGGAAGTGCTGTTAATTCTAAATATTCTAATTTTCAAGATAGCTATAAATCCAATCTAGAATATTTAAATAATTTAAATGAAAAACAAGGCTTTAATAATTCTTCAGTGTCTACTAATTATGATAATAATCAATTAATTACAAAATTAAACTACATTATTCATTTATTAGAAGAACAACATAATGAAAAAACTAATCATATTACCGAAGAACTTATATTATACTTATTTTTAGGTATATTTATTATTTTTGTCTTAGATTCGTTTGCAAGAGCAAGCAAATATGTAAGATAAATATAAATTGTATTTATTAGTTTAAAATAAATGTAATTCATTCTAATTTTTTAAATACATACAAATATTCATAATTATGGCCAACTGGTTTCAAATCTATTTTTTTTAATAATTTATAATCTTTTGCTTTAGCCAAATTAAGAATTTTTGTTGTTTCAGGCATATATAAATTTATTTCATTTTCTCTTATATTATGTGTTTTAAAATTGGAAAATTTCTCATTATAAACTGCATATGGACTAACACTTGTATCAATTGCATTATTATTTTCTAAATTTTTTACTTTGTATTTCGAGATAAATTCACTATTTTCATCAAATTTTACTATTATTTCATTTACTTTTTTACCATATTTTTCTGGATCATATAATGTATGTTTATCTTTATTTTGGACAAATGGTTTAAAATTTTCTCTATCAACTAAATTTATTATTAAAAATCCATCTTTTGATAATATAGAACTACAATTTTCAAAAAATAATTCTTTATCTTTTATTTCATATATTGTTTTTCCTAAACATAAAATATGACTATAACTATAATAATCAAACATATTACTTGTTAAAAAATCTTCCACCATAAATTCACATTCAGGATAATTAGATTTTGCCTTAGAAATCATATCTTCTGATTTATCTAATCCTACTACATCATATTCCGCATCCGTAAAAATTTTTACACTATAACCTGTTCCACAACCTATATCTAAAATTTTATTACCACTTTCTTTTTTTGATAAGTTTTTTATTTCTTCTAATTCATATTCATTTCTTTTTTTATTCAAATGTATAGCATCATAATATTTACTATAAAATTTATCATATGCATCAGCATCAACCTTTTTTACATATTTTTCATTATTTTCAAATCCCTCTAATGAATAAAATTCTGGTATGTTATTAAAACTATTAAATACTACAATCATAAATAAAAATATTAAAAATATCAAAAACAATTTATTTATCATATTAAGCTTATAAAATGAATTTAATGTATTATTAATATTTCTATATATTTTATTAAAAAAATTTGTTAATACCATTAATATGTATTTATATTATATTTTTTATGTTTTATTTTATAAAAATATATGAATCCAGATAATATTGACGATGTAAGAAGTGAGTTTAAAAATATTACTTTTTCTAATTTCCAAAAATCTAAAGCTAAACAAGAATTACTTAATTGTATTTATAATTCTAAAATCGAAAACGCTAATTATTGGAGTGCAGAATTTATATGTGCCGGCCATTTTCTAGATTTATGGGATATCATTATTTTATATGCTACTAAATATATTCATTGTGGAAATCCTAAATTACCTATTTATTTAAATATGAGATACGAAAATTTTAGTAATATTATTAATTCTGGTTACTCAAGTAATATTATCGTATTACGTAATAATCCTAAAATTAGAAAACTATTTTCTGAAATTATATGTATATTATGCTATTCTAATAAAAAACATAATTATCAACAAGTTAAACTTAATAAAGAACTAGAATTTGATTTAACTAATATTAGTAGTAAATTTAAAGCACCAAATGTAAGTTATATTGAAAATATTTTTAAAGATGATGATCCTAAAGAATTATTTATACCTTTTAATGAACTTATTTATAGTATTACTAATAAAAATATTATCGATTCTTGCTATTGGTATGAATGGATTATTGAATATGAAAACATTTGCAAAAAAAAGAAAAAAAAATGTATCTGTCAAGGAAGAACTTATGCTCCTAATGGAAGTCACAACGATATCATTTGGATTGTATGGGACATATTATTTTATTATAGTGAACCAACTAATTCTTTAAATAAAAATATAAATTTTTTACCAATTATTAATAAAGTTATTAATTCATTATATAGTTTATTTACTATTAAATATAAACCCACATTTAAATCTAAACGAAAATATATCATTTATTATGCATTTTCCATACTTACTGATAATATTGATTTTAATATTCATATTACTAATGAAACCGAAAAAATACAAGCAATTGTTGAAAAAATAAATAATCTTTATAAAGATATCAAAAAAAATGAAGTCTCTCCAAATACTGATTATCTATTCAAAAATATTAAAAAGTCTAATATGGAAAAAACTATTGAAAAAATAGAAATAATTAATAATTTATAAAAAATTGATTTAAATATTTTTTTTTGTAAAATGCATACTTTCTAATTATGACTAACGTCTCGGTTGCCTGGCTTTCACTCGATCCTGTCCATCAGAAAATTGATTACTATCCTCGTACTATTGCAACAAAAATTGAACAAAAATATAATCAACGTTCAAGTTATGAAAGAACTATTCCAACTAATATTGTATTAGGTAGCGATTTCTTTAATGCTACAGTTCATTTTCACCATCGTAATGGTTGTTATCAAACTACTCCTGGTATTAATTTAGGAAGAAATGGAATCAAACGGCCCGGTATGCGAAGTGTTAAAAGAATTCAATTAACTTCTGACATGACTTATGTTGAAGTTCATGCTAAAAGATATCATGGTGAATGGAGAATCACAAATCATCCTCATCTTGCTGAAAGAACATTTAATCTCCCAATACCTTCAGATGTAGTTGTTGATGGAAGTGAAGAAATCAATGAAAGTAATACATTCTGGAAGCCGGAAGATCTAAATAATGATGAAAAATTTGTTGTTGTATGGCAGTGGTGTAGAGGAGTTCCAGAACGTCAAGGCGATTTAATGGCTTTGAGCGATGAATGGTGGATTCCATATTTGCAAGATCAAAATGAAATTATTGAAACTGCTTATAGTGAAAGTGAACAACATATTGATATTACTCTTTCTACAGATAATTCAAGTCGTAGAATTAAATTTAATGAAAATAATTGTTTTGGAAGTCAATTAGATATTATTAATCATAAATCTCGTTGTGTGCGACGAATAGTTATCACTATTGCTAAGTTAAAAGAAAAATTAGAGGCGATGAATAATCAACCTCTTGATCCTGCAATTTTATCAACTCTTGTAGAAACAGATGAAATTCCTCACGAATATTTCTGTTCTATTAGTCAAGAAGTTATGATTGACCCGGTTAAGACAACTGATAATCATACATATGATAGAGAATCAATTGAACGTTGGTTTCAAACTCGTCATACTTCTCCTCTTACTGGATTAGTGTTACCAGATATTACACTTATACCACATACTGAACTTAAAAATCAGATTCAAGAATATATTCGGTTGAAATCAAATGAACAAACACAATCAAATGAACAAATACTTCAGATTACCTAATCACATCTAAAAAGAAGCATAGATTTCTTACCACATCCTACTTGAAATGGATCAACTTTTTTTAATACACTTGAATTATTTGCTAAAAAAACTCCTTCTCTTAATTTAATACCTAAATTTTTACTTACTTTTCTTAGTGATAAATTCTTACCAGTATTTTCACGATAATAATCTTCAATAGGATTTTCGTGTAGTTTTACCATAATAATATAAATTATAAATTTTTATTTATATTATTTTATTATATTAATTTTACTTTTCAAAATAAGTATGATATGCTAATGTATATCTATTTACATTGTCTTTTAATGCATAAACATATAAATCACAAGCCATATGTTCAATATTTGGTTTGAAAACTATTACTCTACCAGGTTTAACATGTACATATTTTATTATTAGATTTTTTCTATCAGTATAAAATGCTGTTTGACCTCCCCAACTTGTATTCCAATTATCATTTAAATAAATTAATATTGTTTGACCATTTGTAGGATTATCAATCTGCGAATATCCAGGTGTACCTGGTAAATTTAAATTAATATAACTTCAGTAAATTTTTAATTTATCTTTATTTTTTAAAATCAATAAAAGGTATTATACAATCATAAAATAAATTATTGAAATATTTATTATCAATTATATAACTCATAAAAAATTTTATAACATTTGGATCCTGTTAGCTGATTTGTCTTTTCCATAAACATTTACTAAAAAAATTTCTATTTATATTTATTTATATCTCGATTTATCAAATTATCATAAATTTGTATATCTTTCTCATTATAATATCCATCACATTCATTTTATAAGAATTATCTATATTAAATTTATTTCTTTTAATTATCATTATTTCTTCAAATTCACAAATACCATAATAATTTTTATCAGTATCTTCAAATTTATAATATAAATTATAATAATTTAAAGGATTATCATTTAATAAATCTATTTTTTAATTTTCCATTTGTATTTTTATTAGAATTACTTTTAAATTATTTAACTACGATAATAAAATAAAATTTTGTATCCATATTTGAAATTATATTTTTCTGGATAATAAGCAGGATTCTCTTTAAATGTCCAATCTACATTTTTGTTTAAAATTTTTGTCCAATCAAATTTTGATAATTTTGAATAACTACTTCCATCAAATTTATAATATTTTTTATTTATTGTTAATACACTTACAAAATGACTATTTTCTTGTGGTTTGTAATGGTTTTTATTTGTTAATATTATACTATCTAATTTGTATTTATATTTTTTACTATTTATTTCTAATTCATATATCATTTTATAATCAATTTTACTTTCATGGTCTTCAAATATAATTATATCTTGTTCTTTTGTAAAAAATAATTTTAACATATTTTCAATTGTAATGTATTTTTTTTTTAAATTTATATCCAGATCTATAGTTAAAATTTTTAAAATATCATATTTTAAATAACTCATTATTACTTTATAAAATTCTAATGGATTTCCTGCCTCATCCAAATTAGGTAAACTATAATGTGGTGATAACTTTTTTATTCTATTATATATTCTTTTTATTAAAAAATTTGTATCCAAATTTGATGTTAACATCTTTACTTGTTCATGCAAATTTACTTTATTTTTTACTAATTTACTTGAATCTTGATTATATGATGCTTCAATATATAAATTAAATATAAATAATAATTTTCGTAATTCTTGATCTTCTAATCTACTTTTATCAACTTTACGACCAGTTATCATCAAATTTCTAAAAAATCTAAAAAATTTTCTACCTTTATCACTAAAAAAAAATGTTACAAACATAGTATTAAACCAACAATTTGAATAAAGTTGTTTTGGCGCAATAAATTTATTTGGATCAAGATATTTTGAACCCATTAAATTTTTCAATAAAAATTTTTTTACTAATACATTATTAAAATTTAAACATTTTGGTTTACTTATTGTTCCTATATTTATTTGTAATAAATTATTACATAAATTTACACTTTGATTTTTTAGTGTTTTTAACTTTTTTACATCTAATTCTCTATTTATATTTGGAGAATATGACTTTGATTTACGTGTTCTTCTTTCTGTAAATGAACTACGATAACCTTGCGGTTTTGATGATTTTATACTTTTAATTAATCTATCATATATTTCTTTCTTTTTTGTTTTCATTATTAATATATTTAAAGATATTTTTTAGCAATA
>CEQL01052782.1_pt1 | contig 16343 bp, 19 predicted proteins | sample 356281 | NCBI WGS metagenome assembly CEQL01 (sample SAMEA2621203, study PRJEB7988) | marine metagenome | biome: marine biome (ENVO:00000447); feature: surface water layer (ENVO:00002042); material: "saline water (ENVO:00002010), including plankton (ENVO:xxxxxxxx)" | depth 5 m
GCCATATGTTTATGGCCTATTCTAACTAGATTTTTTCTTAAGTGCTATTTTTGTTTCTTCAATACTAGTGCTATAAATTTTATCTAATTTGCTTTTATCTAGTGAGTTTTTTATTAGTTTTTCTACTGACTCAATTGCAATTTTTATTGAAGCATTCTTTATATCTTTTGCAGCTTGATTTTTAAGCTGCTTAATTCTTTCTTCTACATTCTTTTTTCTAGACTCCATTAAATTGTGAAAATCTTGATTAACTTTAATTACATTTTTTTCAGCTTCCTCACTTGCTTTATTAATCATTTTTTTAACCTCAGCTTTAGAATTGCTAATTTTTTTCTCATGTTCTGTAAGGATATTTTTTGCATCTTCTTTTAATCTATTAGCTTCATCAATTTGGTTTTTAATATTATTTATGTTTTCCTCTAAAGTAGTTTTAATCTTTTGAGGAATTTTGAAGTATATTAACAATCCTATGAAGGCAAAAAAGGATATCATTACCCAAAAAGTTGCGTCTATCATCATAAATAATTACCCATATTTTTTTTAGATACATCTTCAACTACAGCTTTGATACTACTTTCATTTAGTTTGTCACCGGTAATAGTTTGAATAATTTCTGATGCAACATTTTCTGATATTTTTTGAATATCAGAAAATGATCCTGTTTTAAGTTCACCTATTTCTTTTTGCGTTTTTAGAATTTCCTTTTCAATTTCTTTTTCAATTGCTTCTTTCTTTATTTTAATTTCTTTATCTAATATATTTTTAGACTCTATATGAATTTTAATGACCTCTTTTTTTGCGTCTTCCAAAATCTTTTTATATTCTTTTAATTTTAATTCGGACAGTTCTTTGAATTTATGCGCATCATCTAAATCATCTTTAATTCTATTTTCTCGGTTGTCTAAATTATTTTTTATTTTTGGAAGATAAAATTTTGCTATCGAAATGTACAAAATCGTAAAAACTAAAATTAACCAAAATACTTGAGATGCCCAATATTTTGGATCCAGCTGAGGCATACCAACCTCAGCTGCAAACAAATTATTTTGTACAGCCGATACAGCTGTAATAAGACTAAACCATCTCTTCATAATTACTTATTTAAAATGCAAATAAAATAATTAAAGCTACTACAAGACCAAATAGCCCAGTCGCCTCTGCCAAAGCAAATCCCAAAAGTAAGTTAGGGAATTGTTTTTGAGCAGCAGACGGATTTCTCATTGCGCCAGAAAGGTAGTTACCAAAAATAATTCCGATACCTACACCAGCACCTGCTAATGCGATTGCAGCAAGCCCTGCTCCAATCATTTTCGCCGCTTCTAACTCCATTTTACCTCCTATATTAATTAATGGTGTAAATTTAATGCATCATTTAAATAGATGCAGGTTAATATTGCAAAAACATAAGCTTGAAGAAACGCTACTAGAATTTCCAAACCTGTTAATGCTACTGAAAAACTAAGCGGTAACCAACCACCTAATAATCCTAAACTAATGACGAACCCACCGAATACTTTTAACATGGTATGACCAGCCATCATATTTGCAAATAATCTTACTGACAAACTTACTGGTCGACTTAAATATGAGATAATTTCAATCACAGTGATTAAAGGTAATAAAACTGCTGGAACGCCACTAGGTACAAATATACTTAAATATCTAAAGCCATGTCTAGCAAATCCAATTATTGTTACTGCTATAAAAATAAATAAAGCCAATATTAACGTTACAATTATATGACTCGTAACTGTAAACGAATATGGCAGCATACCGACCATATTGCAGAATAAAACGAACATAAATAGGCTAAAGATGAAAGGAAAATAAGGTTTAGCTTTTGAGCCGGCAGTATCATTTATCATTTTTGCGACAAATGTATAGAACATCTCAGCGATTAATTGTAATTTACCTGGAATAATTTTTTTTTCTTTTGAGCCAAAAAATAAAAATAATATTATTATCGAAGCGCTAATCACCATAAATAAGCTAGCGTTGGTAAAAGATAAATCTACACCTACAATTTTAATTTCTGGTCCAATTTTATGAACACTGAACTGTTGCATTGGGTTATTTGCCATAAATTCCTATAAATTAGTCATCTTTTTGCATTCTGTTTGCTGTACGTATAACGTTAAGCATTCCAGCAGCCGAACCCAAAAAAAAGAAAATTATCATTAACCAAGGTTTAGTATCAAACCAACTATCTAAAATAAACCCAATTATTGTCCCAACAGCGACTGCCGCCACTAATTCTGTGCCTAATTTAAAAGCGTTGCCCATAAATGAGCCTTTTTTTTCACCATCAGTCCGCAATTGTTTTTTTATTTTTGATTTTGCAATTTTTAGGCGAGTTTTAAAATCTTCGGGAACAGTCATTGATTGTTTTAAGCAACTAATTCCTCTGCTTTTTGCAAGTCTACAGATACCAGTTGGCTTACACCTTGCTCAGCCATCGTAACGCCATAAAGCCTATGCATCCTAGACATCGTTAAAGCGTGATGAGTAATAATTATAAATTTTGTTTTTGTTATCTTTGTTAGTTCATCTAGTAGCCCGCAGAACCTAGTTACATTCGCATCATCTAGAGGAGCATCTACTTCATCTAAAACGCAAATAGGGGAAGGGTTTACCAAAAATACTGCAAAGACCAAAGAAAGTGCTGTTAAGGCTTGTTCTCCCCCAGACAATAAAGTGATCGATTGTAATCTTTTTCCTGGAGGCGAAACATACATTTCTAAACCGGCTTCCAGAGGGTCATCAGAGTCTACCAACTCTATTTTTGCAGTCCCGCCATTAAAAAGTTTTGTGTAAACTTCGTTAAATTTTCTATTTACTTTTGTAAAAGCGTCAAGTAAACGCTCTCTACCTTTTTGGTTTAATTCATCAATACTTGATTTCAATTTTACGATTGCGGAGTAAAGATCTGCTCTATCATCTTCCATTTTTTTAATTTCCGACTCATATCTTTTTGTTTCTTCATCTGCTCTAAGATTTACTGAACCCAAAGATGCTCTCTGTTTTTTAGTTTTGTCAATTTTTTGTGACTGATTTTCCAGAGAGGGAAGTTTATCCGGAGAAATTTGGTTTAAATCTGACTGAGGTAGAATTTCTACTTCTTTATTAATATTTAATTCATTTTTTACAGATTGTAATAAGTCATTTTTTCTAACTTCTATTCCCTCAATAGTAGCTTCATTCCTTGCTTTATTTTCTTTAAGTTTTGTAAGTTTAGTCTGAACTTCTTTAATATTTTGATTAATAGAGTTATATTTTTTTTCAGCTTCAATTAATTCATTCTCTATTTCTGCATTTCTTTTTTGTGTATTTTCCAAATTTTGAAGATTTTGTCCTTTTATTGTTGCGATACGCTCTGGATTTCTTTGGTTTTCTGTAATTTCTATTTGTATTTTACTTTTACGATCTATTAATTCAGATATCATTTTTTCTGAGTTTGTTTTCAAATTTATCCAATTTTCTAATTCTACATCAATATTTTTTATTCTTTCTTTCCTTTTTATAGAGTCACTTTGAATTGATTTATCTTTACCAAATTTTTCTGCATATTCTTCTTGTGAAGAGGTAATATTTTTTACCAATTTTTTTAATTCACCAAATTTCTTTTTACTAAGTTTTATGTTTGCATCAATGTCCTTTTCAATCTTATCTAATATTATATCTAGTTGATTAAGAAGATTGTCTAATTGAGATTTTGAGTTTTTTAGTTCTTGAGATGAATTTGTTTCAACATCTAATAATTCATTCTCAGTTTTTAATAATTCTTTTTTCTCTTTTAATATTCTTTTTTCATTTAATTCTGCATCTAGTGATATACTTTTTTCTCGTTCAAGATCAGATTCAACAGTTTTAATCGATTTTTCTAATTTTTCATTTAATGATTTTACCCTAGACTCTTCCTCATCAAGTGCAGTTATATCTAAATTGAGTTTTTGAAGACTAGCTGCTATTTCTATTTTTTTATCTCTTAGAGGTGAAAGTTTTTTATTTTCCTCCTCTAAAAGTGTATTATTGTGATTTAAATCTATATTTACAGCACTAATCTCGTCTTCAAGCTCACTCAACTTTTCAATAATTTTTTTTTTATCTTTTTCTATTTCTCTTATCTTTAAGTAGTACAAACCTGCTTCTGCTTTTTTAATTTCTTTTGATATTTCTTTATACCTTGTTGCTTCTTCAGCTTGTTTTTTCAGATTATCAAGTTGTTTTTGTTGTTGCTTTTTTAGCTCATCGGCTCTTTTTAAATTATTTTCTGCTGCATTTAATCTTGTTTCGGCTTCTTGCCTTCTAGCATGAATCCCAGAAATACCAGCAGCTTCCTCGAGTATTGACTTTCTTTCAATAGGTTTTGAAATAACTAGTTGCCCTATCTTTCCTTGGCTTATAAGCGAGGGAGAATGAGCCCCGGTAGATAAATCTGCAAACAAAGTTTGAACATCTCTGGCTCTCACCTCTTTATCATTGATAAAATATTTTGAACCTTTGTCTTTTTCAATTTTTCTTCTTACAGAAATTTCGTCAAACTCTTTAAATTGAGATGGCCCTTCTTTATTTTGATTATCAAGAAATATAACAACTTCTGAAATATTTTTTGATGGTTTATTTGAGGTTCCAGAAAATATTACATCCTCCATTCCTGTACCTCTCATACTCTTAGCGGAATTTTCTCCCATACACCATCTTAAAGACTCTACAATATTAGACTTACCGCACCCATTGGGGCCAACGACTCCTGTAAGCCCATCCTCAATTAAAAATGATGTCTTTTCAGAAAATGATTTAAAACCTGTTATATCTAATTTTTTAAATTTCATTATAAATTTTTTTCTATTATTTTTTTAAAACTTTTGTAATCAACTTTACCTGAATATTTTTTCTCATTGATAATTATTGTAGGAGTTGACTCAATCTTATATTTTTTTTGAGCTGATATTCTCTCATTAAGAATTTCATCCTGAGCTTTATCATTTTTGAGACATTCACTCATTTCTTCTTCCGTCAAATCAAAATTTAAACCAACTTTTTTAATCAGACTATTAATTTTATTAATATCAGATCCAATAGCCCAGGTCTTTTGCTTTTTATAAATTTCCTCTAAAAATTTAAATTTTTTATCATTATTAGTTTGGCATCTAATAACTACTTCTGCATTTAGTGCAGCCAAATCTAGTGGAAATGGGTGATGTTCAAATTTTACCAAACCTTTATCAATATAATCTTTTTTTAGATTATTAAAAATATCATTATGAAAACTTGCACAATGAGGGCAAGTTAATGATGAAAAAACTTTAACAATTACTTTTGCATTTGAATTACCTATACTTAAAATCTTACTTTCAGCATGTGTAAAAAACGTAAAAAATAAAATTAAAGTAACTTTGAAAAATTTATTTATTTTTTTCATTAAACGCCTTTATAAAATTGTTAAGAGAACTTTTAAGTTCAATGTTACTTATTTTTTCCATCTTCTTATTGATTTTATTTAAATTTTTTAAATTAATATTATTTTTTTCTTTAATTTTAATTTCTTTTTGTACAACTTTTAAAACTACTTGACTAATACAATTATAACCAAAAAAACTATTGATCTTATCTGTTATTTCGCTTTTTTTATATTCTACCTCTAATTCTTTTCCATGGATAACATTTAAAACTAATTTTCCATTTCTCATTTCTTTCCCCATTTTAATCGACGCGGGATAACAAGCATCAGAAATTTCTTTACTAACAACTTTTGTCCAGTTGTCTATGATGTTAGAATAATTATAACCTCCTTTTTGGAGATATTTTTTCAATGTTTTAGGAATCGAACTTGAAAAAGGCCTTAGTCCTTGTATGAATGTCGGACTTTTATTATTATTTTTACTATGCATTTAAGTACAACTTTATCAAAAAAAATTCTAGCATGGTATGATAATAGCAAACGTGATCTACCATGGCGTGTTAGCAAAAACTCACCAAATAAGCTTTATTACAGACTTTTAAGTGAATTTATGCTTCAGCAAACGCAAGTAAAAACAGCAATACCTTATTTCAAGAAAATTACAAAAAAATATAAGACACTTGAGTCTTTTTCTAAAATTAATGAAACTCAAATTCTTAAGTTATGGGAAGGCTTAGGTTATTACAGAAGAGCTAGGAACTTACTAACATCAATAAAATTATTAGTAAAAAAATATAATTCAGAGCTACCAAACAATTTTAAAGAATTAAAAAAACTACCAGGAGTTGGTGATTACACCGCAAACGCTCTTTTAGGTTTTATATATAATGAGCCAACATTGGCTGTTGATGGAAACGTTAAGAGAGTATTTTCGAGATATCTTAATAAAGTAGAGTCGAAGATAAACTTTAAAAATTTAATTTTGAAAAATAAAAAAAATCTTTTTAGTACAAATAGAAACTCAGATTTTATCGAAGCATTGATGGAATTTGGTGCCTTAATTTGTAAACCAAAGGACCCAAAATGTAGCCAATGCTGTTTGAATAAAAATTGCAGGTATTTAAGATCATCAAAAAAAATTAAAATTAACAATAAAAGAAAGATAAAGATTATGAATTATAATATTTTTTGTTATGTGAACAAGAAAAAACAAATAGCCTTGACGAAAGAAAATAAAATAAGTTTTCTTAAAAATTTAAATTTGCCATTAATAAAAGAAATGAAAAATAAATCTGTAGATAATAATTGGAGATTTTTGAAAAATTATAAAAATTCTATTTCGAATTTAATTATGAATATAAATTTATATTATAAATTTTCAAATAAAATTCCAAAATCTTGTAATTGGTATTCTTTAAAAAATAATAAAGAATTAATACCTAGTTTTACTAAAAAAATATTTAATCAGGTTTCAACTTTATTCTAATGAAAAAAAAAATTGCAATTATTGGCGCTGGAATTTCAGGGTTAACTTTAGCAAATTTAATAAAAAAATATACTGATCATGAATTTACTGTCTACGAAAGAGAGGAAAGTTTATCTCTTGAAGAAGGTTATGGCATTCAATTAGCAGTCAACAGTGTAAAAATTTTAAATAAAATTGATTTCAATAAAATTAATAATGAAAAAATATTTAACCCAAAAAAAATTGATTTTTACAATATTCAAAATGAAAAAATTTGTGATTTAAATTTATCTAAATTTAATAGTATCGAAGCAAAATATACAACTCTTCAAAGATCAACATTAATAGAATTTTTGAAAGAAGATGTTTATACGCAACACATAAGATTTGGAAAAAAAATGAAAGAGGTATCTGAACTTAAAGATAAAGTTCTTATCAAATTTGATGACAACACAAATGATCTTGTAGATTTTGTTATTGCAGCAGATGGAATATTTTCAAACACCAGATCTTTTTTTGAAAAGAAAAAAGTCGTGCCCAAATTTAAGAAAGCAATAGCAGCAAGAGTAATATTAAATTCAAAATCTGAGCTTAATATTAACGAGGAAAATATTAATTTAATGCTTGGGAGTAATAGCCATATTGTTCTTTACCCGATAAATAAACAAAAAGAGCTTAACATGGTTTGTATAATGAGATGTAAAAAGTATGATCCAGACAATACAAGACAGTTAATTCAAGAAATAATTTTAAAACAGAACCCTAAATTAAAAAATGTTTTTAAAAATGAAATAAAAACTTGGCCATTATACTTTACTCCAAAAATTTTCCCTTCCACGAATAAAAAGGTATTTTATATCGGAGATGCTTTTAATGGATTTTTACCAACCCTTGCACAAGGTGCTGGACAGTCAATAGAAAGTGCTTTTGAAATATTTAATTTATTGAAAAATGATATACTCCATATAGACAACAGTTATTTTCTAATTAGATCTAAAAGGGCAAAAATCATAAGAAGTAGATCAAATTTAAATTTCTTTATATTTCATTTTTCAAGTTTAATGATGCAAAAAATAAGAAATATGTTTTTAAAGTTTCTGGTAAAACGTAATTTTTTCGTAAAAAGATACTTAGGTAAAGTTTATAAAAATTAGGCTTAAGCTCTAGAAATAAATTTTTGTCTTAGTCTATCAATAACAACAGTTGACCCATTTATGTTACAATGCCAATAAGTCCAGCCATTATAGCTTTCAGCACCCATAATCTTCGCTGCTACTTTATGAATAGAACCTTCAGAATCTTTATATTTAATGCTTCCATCAGCCATAATTTTAGCATTTATTTTTTTCTTTGAGTCAAATAGAGTTGTACCGGGTTTTAATATCCCAAGTTCCACAAGGGAACCAAAAGGTATTCTTGGTTTAGATTTATTATTAACAATTGTATCTAAGTAATTTTCCTCTATAGCTTTTGTTTTGTTAATTCGTTCTCTGGCAACATCAAAATATTTTTTGTCTCTTTCTATACCGAAGTATTTTCTCCCCAATTTTTTAGCAACTACTGCTGTAGTTCCAGTTCCTAAAAAAGGATCAAGGATGGTATCACCTTTATTTGTGGTAGCTAAAATAATTCGATGTAAAAGAGCCTCAGGCTTTTGTGTTGAATGAATTTTTTTTCCATTTTTTTTTAACCTTTCATTTCCACTACATATAGGTAATATCCAGTCGGATCTCATCTGCAAGTCATCATTCAAACATTTTAATGATTGATAATTGAATGTGTATTTAGATTTTTTGTTTTTTGAAGCCCAGATGAGTGTTTCATGTGCATTCGTAAATCGCGTACCTCTAAAGTTAGGCATAGGATTATTTTTTCTCCATATGACATCATTTAGTAGCCAGTAATCTAAATTTTGTAAGTGATAACCCAGTCGAAAAATATTATGATATGATCCTATAACCCAGATACTTCCATTGTCTTTCAAAATTCTTTTACATTCAGTAAGCCAAGAAATGCAAAACTTATCGTAATGTTTAAAGCTTTTAAAATGATCCCATACATCATTTACGCCATTTACTTTACTTGCATCCGGTCTTGTTAATTTTTCACCTATTTGCATATTGTAAGGAGGATCGGCAAAAACTAAATCAAAAGATCTATCGGGAATTTTTTTTATTTCCTTTAAACAATCACCATTAATTAATGAGTTAAAAAATTTTAACATTATTTTGATTCAACCTTAAATTGAATCTTGGGTCAAATTTTTTTAATTAAAAAAAGAGTCTTCTTGTGGTCAAGATTTTTAGTTCGACAACATATTGTGTATAGGTTTAAAACCTTTTCTGTGATGGGATGTAATACCAAATTTTTTTAGTCCTTTTAGATGAGCCTTTGTCCCATATCCAAAGTTATTTTCCCAAGCGTAATTACTAAATTTTTTTGACAATTTAATCATCAACTGATCTCTAAATACTTTAGCTAGAATAGATGCAGCGCTAATAGATTTTATTTTTTCATCACCATTAATTATTGTTTTGAAATTTGTTAAACCTTTTGGAGCTAAATTCCCATCAATTAAAACTAATTCTGGATAAATTGATAATTTATTTATTGCTCTCTTCATAGATAGTAAAGCCGCTTGAAGAATATTTAATTCAAGTATTTCCTCAACAGAAGCCATACCAATTGAGTAAATCGAATGAAGCTTAATGTGCTCTGAAATTTCTATTCTTTTTTTAAAAGAGATTTTTTTAGAGTCTTTTAATAATTTTAGGTTTATTGTTTTATTTAAAATTACTGCCGCAGATACTACTGGGCCAGCCAAAGATCCTCTTCCCACTTCATCAACCCCAGCTGTAATCATTTTAATATCATTATGCTATATTTTAAGTTTTAATTTCTTATCTCTTATCATTTTAAGATCAATCCAAGCCATTTTTTTTTGAGCTGGCTGTCTCATTAAGAAAGCAGGGTGAAAAGTAACAATTACAGACGTTTTACACTTACCGAATTTTTTTTCAATCCAATTACCTCTAATTTTGGATATGACGATTTCATTGCCAATTAAAGCATTCATCGCTGTGCTACCTAGTAATACTAAAATCTTAGGATCAATTATTTCAATATGTTTTTTAACAAATGGCAAATATCGCTCGATTTCTTCATCTGTTGGTCTCCTATTATCAGGAGGTCGGTAATTAATTACATTTGAAATATAAACATTTTTTCTATCTAAATTTATTGAAGCTAGCATCCTATCAAGCAAAGCTCCCGCACGACCTACAAAAGGTAAACCCTCTTGATCTTCATTAGATCCAGGGGCTTCACCTATAAACATAATCTTTGATTTCGGGTTTCCATCGCTAAACACTATCTTAGTAGCATTTTTTTTTAGACCACAATTTTTGACATTTGTAATAGATCTTTTTAGTTTTTCTAAATCATAAGCTTTATCTGCCGAGATTTCAAAATTATCCTTTTTATATCTATTGATTGCTTTATTATTGTAAATTAAATTATAATTAATAAGTTTAAGATATTTTATTAATTTAGTAGGACTTAAATTGTTTTTTTTAACCATATAATTTATGAATATATTTAATTTTAAGATTATAACAAAAATTATATTTGTCATTATTTTTTTTTCCACATCTTCTGCTAAGCCTCTAGATAAGTTTGAAAAATCAGAATCGGTTTCAAATTATTTTTCTGGAATATTACTATTAAACGATAGCCAGTACGGGGAGTCGTTCAAGTATCTAAAAAAATTACATGGTTTAGAAAGAAATCACATAAATTATTCAGTTAAATATTTATACTCATTGGTTAATTCTGGAAATATTAAAGAAGCATTTAGATATTCAAAAAGGCTTGAAAAGCAAAAATTAAATAATTTTGAGAGTGATTTTATATCAGCAGTTTTTTATCTTAAAAATTCCAATAAAGATTTGGCAAAAAAATATTTTCTCAAGGCAAAAAATTTTAATTCAGGGCTTGTTCTAAATAATTATTTAACAAATTCTCTTTACCATTGGTCCAATCTTTCTAATATTAATTTAAATGAAGCGTCAATAGAACTTAAAAAATTAGATGAGAGATTTGATAATTTAAAAAAAATACAAAATACTTTTTTAAATTGTTTTTTTTCAAGCCCTAATACTAAAAGTTTATTCAATCAACTCATATCTGATAAAAAAACAGATTTTACTAGATACTATTATTTTTATGCTTCTTATCTGAGTTCGTTAGGAAAAATCGAAGAAGCTAAAAATTTAATTAGATCTGGACTCGAATACTCCCCTAGAAATTTAATTTTAAATCAATACATTATTGATTTAAATAAGAAACAAAATCTTTCAGCTTTCAATTGTAAAAAAGAGGAACACGTTGCAGCTGAGATACTTTACATAACTGCTAATGCGTTAGCTTCACAGTCGATCTACCCATTATCAAATTTTTATTTAAATTTAGCTAAATATCTAAACAAAGATTTTATCTCTTTTGACTCTTTACTAGCTGAAAATTTTTTTATGAATAATAATTTTGATAGAGCCAAAATAATTTACAATAATTTAAATAAACATGGAGAAGCATATCAATGGTTCGCGTCGAAACAGCTTGCAAGAATTCTTTTAAAAGATGAAAGTAATGATAAAACAAAAGCATTAAACCTTGTTAGTAATGCCTACGAAAAATTATCACAAAAAAATATTTATGAAACCTTTGATTATGCAGAGTTTCTGAAAAATAATGAAAAGTTTAAAGACTCAATTCATTATTATAGTAAAATTTTAAATAATATAGAAAAAGACCATCCTTTGTACGCAGAAGTAACTGATAGTAGAGGAGTTGCTTTTGAACAAATAGGGGAATGGAAAAATGCAGAGAAGGACTTATTGGCTTCACTTAAAGCAAATCCAAAACAAGCTTATGTCATTAACTATTTGGCTTACTCATGGATTGAACAAGGGATTAAAATTGAAAAATCTTTAAGTATGCTTGAGAAAGCAAACAAACTTAAATCAAATGATCCCTATATAACAGACTCCTTAGGTTGGGCCTTATTTAAACTTGAGAGATTTAAGGAAGCCAAAGAGTATTTACAGCTAGCTGTTAGACTTTTACCTGGAGACCCAATAGTCAATGACCACTTCGGAGACGTATTATGGAAAAATGGAAATGAAATTCAAGCACGTTATTATTGGAAAAATGTTTTAAAACTAGAGAAAACTGAAGATAAGTTAAAGAAAACTATTTATAAAAAAATTATCAGAGGCCTATAAACTATGGTCTTAAATTCGCACGCTAAAATTAATCTTACTTTGTCAACTAATTATAAATGTAAAAATGGCTTACATGAAATACAATCATTTTTTTGTTTGATAGATTTAGTTGATCGAATTAACATTAATAAGATAAAAGGGAATAAAGATAAGATTAAATTTATAGGACCTTTTGCCAAATCAGTTAATAAAACCAACAACTCTATTTTAAGTCTTTTAAAACTATTAAGAAAATTAAGATTTATATCAAATTATTATTCTGTTTTAGTGAAAAAAAATATTCCAGTTTTTGGAGGGTTAGGTGGAGGGACAAGTAATGCAGCAGCTATTCTAAAATTTCTTTTAAAAAAAAAAATCAACGAGTCTTTACTGAATAAAACAGAAGACCTAATAGGATCTGATTTAAGGCTTTTTTTTTATAAACAAGGGTTTTTAAAAAATTTAAAGTCAGTGGTACAAGTAAAAAAAAAGCAAAAATTATTTTTTGTTTTGGTTCAACCTAAAATTAGATACTCTACAAAAGAAATTTATGCAAAAGTGAGAGAATATTCAAAAAAAAAACAATATAGTGAAAATAAGATAAATACTAAAAAGAAATTTATCAGTTTTTTTACTAAAAATAAAAATGACCTACAATCAGTTGTTGAAAAAAAATATCCTCAAATTAAAAAACTCTTAATAGATATAAACAATGAGAAAGATTGTAGTTTTTCAAGAATGACTGGCTCTGGGTCAGTTTGTTACGGTTTATTTAAAGAGCAGATTTCCGCGAAAAAAGCCTTAAATAAATTAAAAAATAAGTATCCTAAGCTTTGGTTGTCTTTAGCGAAAACTGTTTAATTTTTATGATTTATGATATATCAGATCACTTGATGGGGCATAGCCAAGCGGTAAGGCAGCGGTTTTTGATACCGCCATCCTAGGTTCGAATCCTAGTGCCCCAGCCAAAATCATATGTTTAATCTAAGTTTCAACTTCATAAAAAAAATAAAAAGAAACTTATTTCCATTCTATAAAGATAAAGAATTAAAATTCGTATTCAATAAATTACATGAGGGTTTTCCCCACAACAAGGTAGCTGCAAGATTTGTCGGAGGTTGTGTGAGAAAATATCTTACAAATGAAGTCATTGACGATATTGATATCGCAACAATTCTTAGTACAAAGGATATAATAAAAAAATTTAAAGATACTAGTTTAAAAATTATCGAAACTGGAATTAAGCATGGAACGGTTACACTTTTAACAAAAAAATTTAAGTTAGAATTAACTACATTACGTAAAGACATCAAAACAGACGGAAGGCATGCCGAGGTAGAGTATATTGATGATTGGAAGCAAGACTCAGAAAGAAGGGATTTTACAATAAATGCGATTTATCTAGATAGAAATGGAACAATATACGATCCACAAATGGGTGTTGTCGATTTAAAAAATAACAACGTAAAATTTATTGGTGATCCACAAAAAAGAATTGAAGAGGATTATTTACGTATAATAAGATTTATTCGTTTTAAAATTTTGTATGACACCAAAGTTGAGATGACCACTAATAAAGCAATAAGGCTAAATTTAAATGGTATAAAAAAAATTTCAAAAGAAAGAGTTTTAGTTGAATTATATAAGATTCTGGAATTAAAAAATTTTACAAAGCTAAATGAGAGTGATGATTTAAAAGAGATCTTCATGCTCATCTTTCCTGAATTTGAACATCTTAAACGTCTTAGTAGGTTAGTAAAAATTTGTGAATATTCTCAAATTAATAGAGTTTTAATATTATCTATTCTTCTTATTGACGACAAAAATAATCATGAGTATTTCGGTCATAAATATAATATTTCTAATAACACAAAAGACAGTCTCAACCTATTTGCTAAAAATCTTAGGCTAATTAAAGAAAATAAAGATTTTTTTAATAAAGACTTAGAAAAAAATATTTATTTGTATGATAAAGAGCATTTAATTAATTTAAATATTTTAAACTTTACAATTAACTCAAATATAAAACCTAAAGATTTTTTTGTAAATTTAAGAAAAATACTTAAATCAAAAACTCATAAATTTACAATTGACGGAAAATACTTAAAAGAGCATGGCATGCAACAAGGTTTGCTAATGGGAAAGGTTTTAAAGGAAATTGAAGAGAAGTGGATAAAAAACAATTTTAAAATAAATAAAGAAGAAATTAAAGAAATAATTAATTTGTACTCTAATTAGATATATTCAACGTCCAGTAGTTCAAAACTTTTCTCACCCGAAGGAGTATTTACAGTTACCATTTCACCTTTATCTTTTCCAATTAAGGCTTTTCCAATGGGACTTTTAAAAAAAATTAAATTTTTTTTGATATTAGCTTCATCTTGTCCAACTAATTTATAAGTAATTTGTTTATTTGTCTCAAGATCTTGAAGTTTTACAGTAGAACCAAATATGACTTTTCCATCATTTTCAATTTTGGTTACATCAATTACATTAGCTCGAGCAATTAAATCATTTATCGCTATTACTCTACTTTCGATTAAAGCTTGCTGTTCTTTCGCTGCATGGTACTCAGCATTTTCTTTTAAGTCACCATGGGATCTAGCCTCAGCGATAGCCTCAACAACTTTTGGTCTTTGAACATTTTTTAAATCTTCTAATTCTAATTTTAAATTTTGAAGACCGTTTACTGTTATAGGTTCTTTGTCCATATTTATTTCCATTTAGCTTCAGGAGGCAAAGACATTAAAATAGACTCAATATTTCCTCCAGAATTCAAACCAAATCTAGTACCTCTATCATATAGAAGATTAAACTCTATGTATCTCCCACGCTTAAGCAATTGTTTTTCTTTATCTTTAAGTGTGTATTTTAATTTTTTTTTTCTATTTATTACTTTATTTGAAATATTAATAAAAGCTAATCCAAGTTCTCTAACAAATTTAAAGTTTTTAATCCAATCTTTAGTCTCATAATCAAAAAAGATTCCACCAATGCCTCTAGCTTCTTTTCTATGGGGTAGAAAAAAATATTCATCACACCACTTTTTATATCTTTTATAATTTTTTTTATTTTGTAAGCAAATTGTTTTAAGACTGTTATGAACAATTTGTTTTTCTTTTTTATCCTCATGGCTAGGCGTTACATCCATTCCTCCACCAAACCATTCGTTAGATGTAACAATAAATCTTGTATTGAAATGAATTGCAGGTATCTTTGGGTTTTTCATGTGAGCAACTACAGAAACTCCTGAAGCCCAATACTTACCTTTATTTTTTTTAGCGCCAAGTATATTGGATCTAAACTTTTTTGGAAATACACCTGAGACAGTTGATTTGTTCACTCCAACTTTATCAAAAATCTTTCCATTTGTTAATAGATAAGAGGTGCCGCCACCCTCTTTAACATTTTTTTTATACCAATCTCTTTGAGTAAATTTTATTTTATTATTTTCCAAGGTTTCAAAAGATTTACATATCTGGATTTGCAGGTATGAGAACCAACTATCAGTTATTTTTTTTCTATAATCAGATGAAATCATTATTTTAATAAGTTATTTTGTCTAAGAGCTTCAGCGGAAATAATAGCTACGCTCATAGCAACATTTAGTGATCTAGTTTTTTTATTCATTGGAACTTTTATTTTATTTTTAATAGATCTATGAAGACTTGCCGGTACCCCAGCACTTTCTCTTCCAAATAATAAAATATCATTCTTTTTGAAAGTAAATCTATGATAGTTTTTTTTTGCTTTAGTTGTCATAAGAACGATCCTTTTTTTTTTATTCTGATTTAAAAATTTATCATAATCCTCATATCTAAATATCTTACTTAATCCTAAATAATCCATTACGACTCTTTTAAATCTAGTGTCATTTAAATTGAAACCACAAGGCTCAATAATATGTATACTAAGGTTTAAGCAGGCTCCCAATCTTATTATAGCTGCCGTATTTTGAGGTATATCCGGTTTATATAAAGCTATGTGCATTATTATTGCATAATTTATGTGTCATTCTGACCCTAGAGTATTTAAAAATATAGTTTTAATAAATATATACATTATAAACACAATCAATAATGAGCAAACAAGAAAAGAAAGTAAATCGAAGAGATTTTTTATTTACTGCTAGTTATACACTTGGGGCAGTGGGAATTGGCGCAGTAATATGGCCAATGATAGATCAAATGAATCCAGATAAAGCTCAACAAGCTTT
>CEQL01069327.1_pt1 | contig 16302 bp, 18 predicted proteins | sample 356281 | NCBI WGS metagenome assembly CEQL01 (sample SAMEA2621203, study PRJEB7988) | marine metagenome | biome: marine biome (ENVO:00000447); feature: surface water layer (ENVO:00002042); material: "saline water (ENVO:00002010), including plankton (ENVO:xxxxxxxx)" | depth 5 m
AAATTAAATATTTTTTTCATCAATTTTTATAATGCCGTTAGAACTCCTGTATATTAAAAATACTCCTGTAAATACAATTTTTATTGATAAAAAGTTTGTTTTTTGTGATTTTTAATATAGTTATTTTGAATGAACAATATTAAAAATTATATAAAAATTCTTAAATCTGGTGTTAACACCCTAGATATTGAGAAATTATCTAAAATAGAAAATATAATTTTTAATAAAATTAAAGATAATAAAAAAATATTTGTTTGTGGAAATGGTGGCTCAGCCTCTGTGGCCAATCATTTTTTATGTGATTTTAATAAAGGAATTAAAATAGACTCTAAAAGAAAGTTGAGACCCAAAATCATTTCTTTATCAGATAATATAGAAACTATCTTAGCAATTGGTAATGATATATCATTTCAAAAAGTTTTTACATTCCAACTTGATAATTTTTTTACAAAAGGAGATATAGTAATATTGCTTAGCTGCTCCGGATCATCTCCAAACATAATCGATACACTCAATTATTGTAAAAAGAAAAAAATCTTTACGATAAGTCTTACTGGTTTTGCAAACAAAAAAGTTCAAAAAAAGGCTAACATCAATATTAATTTAAGTATTAAAAATTATGGAGTATCAGAAGATTTTTTCCAAATAATAATGCACATGCTTAGTCAAAGTATTAGATTAAGATACATAAAAAAAAGAAAAACGATTTTATAAGTTCAAAATAAGTTCAAAGACACTAAAGATAATTCTTTTTTATATATTCAGTCCATTTGCTATTATAATTATATGATTTATCATCAATGAATAAATCATAACTAGGTTTGGTCATATATAATTTATGAAATTTTAATCCCCAATCGTTTAATTGTTTTAAAGTCTTTTTATATCCAAATGATTTAACTTTTTTAAAATCATCATTAAATCTACCAGTATATCTCGCAGTCAAAATTTTAATAAAATACCCTTTTTCATATAGCTTATTGACAATTTTAATTACATTTTTTCTTGGTTTTGATTTAGAATAATTTTTTCCAAAAGTTGTACAAACTACGTTATCTATATCAAAACAAATAATTTTTTTTTTCATAAATTTTTTTTAGTATATATTTAATTAAATAAATCTGCATTATTTTTAAAAAAAGTATTACTTATATTTAGCGAATTAGGTTTCCAGTTAAAAAAGGATTCATGCAAATCCCAAAATTTTTTTTGATTATCATAATTGATTTCTTTTTTGTTGTTTAAGATCATGTACATTTCCTTTGTTGCATCCAAAATTTCCTCTTCCGTGTTATCGATCAAATCATATCCATTAAGATTTAAATCTTCAAGGTTCATTAGATATAATTTTTTTTTATAAACTTCAACGAAGTGTAAATATTTATTTTTGTTTTTGTCTTTATACTTTTTTGGTAATATTAAAGGAGTAAAATTTTGATTACAATAATGTAAATTGTTAAACCCTTCAAAATTTATCAACAAATTTTTTTTTCTAAAAAAAAAAGCAATTTGATTTATACCATGACCAGTTGTAATAGCAAAATCACATTTTGAAAAAATAAACATATCCATAAAATCACTTTTTATTTTACTAAACGAGTAATCAAATATATTTTTTTGTGAAAAGTTTATATTTTCATTATTTAATCTACCCATTCTAATATTAAAGATGTTTTTGTTAGCTAGGTATTCAATAGCAGATTTATAAGTATTTATTTCGGCGTTTCTTTTAGATTTTTTTCTTTCTCCCTTAAATGCACCATCTCTATTCGCAAAACAAACTATTTTTTGGTTAATATTAAATCCTACACTAGCCAATAAATTATTGCCAAATAAAATTTCTTCACTATTAAATTTCATGGATATGTTTGATTTAATAAGAGTATTATTTGGGTCAGCTGTCATCGCATAAAATGTTCTTTTATTTTTTTCATCTACACCATATCTCAATGGAACTAAAAATTTTCTAAAAAAACTATGACAGAAAAAAAAGTAAAATATTGGTTCCATAATTAATCTTGGTAATATTGTGAGATTTTTTCTCCAATGATTTGCTAAGTATTCATTTGAAATTACTCGATTAAAAAAAAATAAATAGAATTCATTTCTTTTTTTTCTTTTAATTTGTAATTTTAGCTCATTCAAATGAATTTCAGGAGGTATAATAAAATCACCTATATTTCTAGATCTGCACTCACCTACTCTCAATCTAACGATTGGGTAAAGAATAATTATGAAAATAATAAATGGAATACTAAGTAAGAAAAAAAGTTTATTTGAGCGATGAGAAGCTATATATCTTCTAAATGAGTATTTTGATCCTTCAAATGATCTAGTTTTCATTTATTTAATCAGATTTAAGTATATTTTTTCTATGACAGCAATATTAATATTGCTAAAATTTGATCCCCAATCGTTTAATTGTTTTGATCCTTCGGTAAAATAAATTCCTGCAGCAATGTGACTGAGTAAAATTTTTTCTTTTATGCCCAAATTACTAATTATTGACAGTGAAGTTAAAGTGGAAAAAAATATATCTCCAGCTCCAGTAGTATCTCTTGCAAATTTATAAACCACAGGTACAAAGTATTTTTTTTTGTTATGAACATAGTAACAACCTTGTTTACCCATTGTGATTATAAAACTGTTAAACTTATTAATAAATTTAATATTTTTATCAATTAAGTCACTAACCAAACTTGTTCTATCTCCTACACAAAGTCGGAATTCCATTTCATCAACACAAATAGTGTCACCACCATTGTATTTCTTTGCTATATTAAAACCAAAATTTGAAGAATTGCTCTGGCAATTAATAAAAAATTTATGTTTATTTTTATTTATAAATTTTAGAATTCCTTTGCTTATTAAACCATGTCCAAAATCAAATAGCACAATTTTATGATACTTTTTTATAATTTTTTTGAATAAATTTATTAATTTAGTTTCTCCTTTTTCACTTAAGCTTTGATCATCATTTTGATTAATTTGAAAAAGTCTTTCGCCCCTATAGTAATTAACAAATCTATTTTTAATCGTAATTTTTGCATTAAGGTCTTTTATAAAAATTTTCTTAGTTTTTTTGTTAAGAAATTTTTTATAGAAATAATTATTATAATTATTATTGACACATAGAAAGTCAACTTTATTGAAAAATTTATTGAATAATGAATTGACTAAAATGGTGCCTCCACCAAAAACTTTTTGGTATTTGTATTTTGTTGAAATAATTTGATTTTTTAGTGATTTGCCTAAAGTCTCTACATAAGTATATTTATCTACAATTGGCTCTCCAAAAATTAAAATTTTTTTATCATTTTTTAATCCTCTATAATTTTCAAAAAATTTTTTAATAGAATTTTTATTTATTAAATTAAGACAATCTTTTAAATCTTTATCTAAACTATTAAAATCTTTATTGATGATTGAACTTGAGGATTTAAGTTTGGTATTTGTGATGAACAGTCTTCCACCGTTTTTTTCAACAGTTTTTTTTTCCTTAATTATATTTCCAGTATAATCTTCTAAAAGGTTAGTATAATCTTTGCCTTTAAAATAGTAGTCTGGTTTTATTTTATTAATTAATTTTATAGGAGTAAAATCTTTATTTATTAATACCTTATCGATAAATTTAATACTTTTTAGAAATCTAAATCTTTCACTCGAATTGAAAAAAGGTCTATTTGGACCTTTGTTAACATACTTATCATCTGTTATTGAAACAATTAAAAAATCACAGTGTTTTTTGCACTCTTCAAAATGCATTAAGTGTCCTGAATGCAAAACATCAAAAACACCGTGAGCAAGACCAATTTTTTTTTTTTTAATCATAAAATTTTAAATTTTTCTTTAACAAATAATTTAGTATAATTAAATGAAAATTAAAGATACTTAAGTTAATACTAATGAAAAAAAAAGATAAAGCTTTAGAAATAAAGCGAGCACAACTTAAAACAGAAAAAATTACGTTAAGTAATGCTGTTTCAGATGAATGGAGAAGTGACCCTAAACATTTATCTTTTTCTTTATCAAGATATAAGTTTGTTTCAAAGATGCTTGATGGTTACAATAAAGTTTTAGAAGTAGGTGCGGGAGATGGTTTTAAATCAGATATTATTTTTAAGGTTGTAAAGAATTTAACTCTATGTGAATATAATAATTTACACATAAAAGAATATCAAGGAAATGCAAAATACATAGTTCATGATTTTGTTAAAGGGAGACTTAAAAATTCTTTTGATGGTATTTATGCCATTGATGTCTTAGAGCATATAGATAAAAAAAAAGAAAATATTTTTATTAAAAATATTTTATTGTCTCTTAATAAAAATGGAATTTTAATATTTGGTATGCCCACCATTGAAAGTCAAAAATACGCATCTAAATTGAGTAAGATTGGTCATGTAAACTGTAAAAGTAAAAATAGTTTAAGAAAACTGATGCAGAATTTTTTTCATAATGTTTTTATGTTTTCAATGAATGACGAAATGGTTCATACAGGTTATGATAAAATGTCCCATTTTATTTTTGCAGTTTGCGCAAATAAAAAAAAATAATTTTTTCGTATCAAAATCAAAATTAATTTTTACAAAATCCATTAATTTTATGTTTGTTAATGTTATAATTCGCTTTTTTCTTAAGATGTTTGATTTCATGCAGCAATTTCAACATGCATTACCACAGGAATTTCTGATCTTTTAATATTTAATTTTTCTAATTATTTAAGTATTTTTTCAACCATTTGATTGAATGAAATCTTGGATTGTCTATTAATTCAGACTTTTGAAATTTATTTTTCATATCTAGTATTGCCTGTTCTACATTATATTTGGGTTTAAATCCTATTTTTAATAATTTGTTTGAATTTATTCTATAACTTCTAGGGTCAAAATTTTTTTTATATAAAATAATTTTACTAGGGACAATTTTTTTAATCTTTTTTGCCAAGTTGATTATAGATAAGTTTTCGAATCCAGCATTGTAAATTCCCGTATACTTTTTATTTTTTTTTAACAAAAAAATATATAATCTTACTAAATCATTAATATGTATATTGGGTCTTATTTGACTTCCTCCATTAACTTTAATTTTTTTTGATCTAAGTGCAGAAAGAGTTAATGCATTTACACTTACATCAAATCTCATTCGTCTGGAAAAACCACATACGGTAGCTGGTCTAACTATAAAAACCTCCATATCTTTTTTATATGATAATATTACTCTCTCTGTTATCATTTTTACCTTGTTATAAAGTGAAATAGGTTTTAGATCTAATTTCTCAGTTACATTTTTTTCTGTTTTTATGCCATAAACAGATCCTGATGAAGCGTAAATAATTCTCTTTACTTTTTTTTTCAATGCAAAATTCATTAATTCCATTGTTCCTAATGCAGATGTTTCCCAACTTAAGTTCTTATCTATTTCAGCCATTGGGTCATTAGAAATAGAGGCTAAATGAATAATACAATCAATTTTTTTAATACTTAATTTATTTATATCTCTAATATCAATCTTCAATTTAGTTAAATTTTTATGTTTTATTAAATAATCTCCAAACAAATTTATATCTAAAGAATAGACTTTGTGATTAGCTTTTAAAAGTTCGGGTATAAGTTTATTTCCAACATATCCATTACCACCTGTTACGAGAATATTCATATCATTCATGATAGATAGAAATTTATATAGAATTTTTTAAATAAGTTAAACAATTAAAATAATTAATATATTTTTTTATTGATTTAAATTACAAACAAAATATTAACAATGATTAATAAGTATGAAAGCATTAATTATTGGATCAAACTCATTTTATGGGTCTCATTATACAAGACTGCTTCTTAAGAAAAAATTCAAAGTTATAGGAATAAGTAGATCAAAAATTAAAAAAAATTGCTTTTTACCATTCGATAAAAAATTAAAAAATTTTAAATTCCTTAAATTAGATTTAAACACTCAGTTAATTAAAATATTTACAACAATAAAAAAATTCAAGCCTAATTATATTATCAATTTTTCGAGCCAAAGTATGGTAAACGAAAGTTGGAAATCTCCTCAAGACTGGTTTTTAACAAATTCATATTCTGTTCCTTATTTTTATAGCATGCTCAATAATTTATCATTTAAGTTTAGATTGGTTCATATTTCAACCCCTGAAATATATGGAAGTTCAAAAAATTTTATATCAGAAGATGAAAAAGTTAATCCATCCACTCCCTACGCAATATCAAGAGTAAACGCAGATTTCTTTCTCAAGTCTCTTAATAAAGAATTTAATTTTAATTTTGTTGGAACTAGAGCAGCAAATATTTATGGTGAGTGTCAAGATCTTTACAGAATAATTCCAAAAACAATATACTCGATAATTAATAAAAAAAAATTTTTTCTACATGGTGGTGGTAAATCTATGAGATCATTTATTCATATTGATGATGCATGTGAAGCCACATACCTAGTTATGAAAAATAAAAAAGCTAATGGAGAATTTTTTAATATTTCTACAAAACAAATGATTAGTATTAAAGATTTAATTAAAAAAATTTGCAAAATATATAAATATGATTACTCAAAATTAATTATAGAATCGAAAGAGCGAATTGGTAAGGATAAATTTTATAAATTACAAACTAAAAAAATTGAAAAATTTGGTTGGAAATCTAAAGTGTCTTTAGAAGAGGGTATAAAAAAAACAGGCAATTGGTTGAGGGAAAATAATAAAAATTTTACTAATTATGATTTATTTTATTGGCATAAAAAATAATAAAGTATAATTAGCATAAATATATATGCATAAACTAAATGATATTTCTAAAATAATAAGAAAGAAAATTATTTATCTTAGTTATAAAGCCAGAACAGCTCATCTTGCATCATCATTGTCATGTGTTGATATAATGGTAGTAATTTATGAAAAATTTTTGAAATTTGATAAAAAAAAAAAAAATCATAATGTTTTTATTTTAAGTAAAGGTCATGCTGCAACTGCTTTATATTCTATTTTAAATTATAAAAAAATTATTACTAATAAGATATTTGAAAGTTACTCAAAAAAGGACTCTATTTTAGAAGAGCACCCTACTCACAATATTCCAGGTGTTTCTGTTACTACAGGTTCGTTAGGTCATGGTTTGTCAGTAGGATGTGGTATTGCTTTAGGATTTAAGATCAAAAAATTAAAGAATAAAGTTTATGTTCTTTTAAGTGATGGTGAATGTAATGAAGGATCGGTTTGGGAAGCGGTATTATTTGCATCATCAAATAAACTTAGCAACTTAATAGTAATCATTGATTACAATAAATGGCAAGCAACTGGAAAAACTAAAAATATATTAAATCTAGGTGATCTAAAAAAAAAGTTTCAAACATTTGGTTTTAATTCGAGAGATATAAATGGTCATAATTTTAATCAAATTATTAAAAATTTAAAAAATACATCCTTAAAAAAACCTCTAGTAATTATTGCACACACAATAAAGGGCAAAGGTGTTTCATTTATGGAAGATGATAACAATTGGCATTATAGATCGCCTAATAAAAAAGAATATCATGAGTCAATAAAACAATTAGATAATTAAATGAGAAATTCCTTTGCAGAAACTATTACTAGATTGGCAAATAAAAATAAAAAAATAATTTTGCTTAGCGGTGATATTGGAAATAAACTGTTTGATAAATTTAAAGAAAAAAATAAAAATAGATTCTTTAATTGTGGAGTTGCTGAAGCAAATATGGCAGGTGTTGCAGCTGGATTAGCAAAACAAGGTTTTAGGCCGATAACTTATACTATAACTCCATTTAATACTTTAAGATGTTTAGAACAAATAAAAATTGACATTTGTTATTCTAATCTTCCTGTAATTATTGTTGGAACAGGGGCAGGGTTGTCTTATTCATCACTTGGTGCCACACACCATTCTTTAGATGATATTGCAATAATGAGATCTCTTCCTAACATAAACATTATTTGTCCGTGTGATCCTATTGAAGTTAAATGTGCTGTTGAAGAAGCTCTAAAAATTAAAAGTCCTACATATATTAGATTAGGTAAAAAAGGTGAACCTATAATAAATAAGAAAAAGTTTAAATTTAAAATTGGAAAAATTAATAAAATAAAAAATGGAAATGAAATATCCATTTTAAGTATTGGAAATATAATGAAGGTTTCTCTAGAGTGTCAAAAAATTTTAAGCAAAAATAATATTTCAACTGAACTAGTTAGTTTTCATTCTGTCAAGCCTTTAGATAATAATTATCTTAAAAAAGCTTTCAAAAAAAAAATGGTTGTTTGTATTGAGGAACATGGATTCGCAGGAGGAGGCGGAAGTGCTATTTTAGAATTTTGTAATAAAAACTCTATAAATACTAATAATCTTTTATTGTTTGGAACACCAAATAAATTCTTAAGTAGGATGGGAAATCAAGAGGAGGCTAGAACGAAGATAGGATTATCTTCAATAAAAATAGTTGAAAAAATAAAAAAAGAATTAAAAAAGTTATAAATTTTCATTAGTGTTCAAGTTTTAATATTGGTTTAGTAATTAATTTTCCAGTTTTAATATTGTTAATTATTGTATTTATATTTTTAAATTTATAAGGACCAGATATTAGTTTTCTAAGATTTATTTTATTTTTTCTTATTAAACTTACTAATTTTGGTATATCTTTTTCAGGGATTATATTTCCTCCATAACTGCCAATAATTTTTTTCCCATAATTTATTCCTAGAGTGTTAATCTTTATTTTTGAATTATGTTTTGGAACTCCGATTAAAATTAATTTTCCTGAATTATTTATTAATTCATAAGAATTTTCTATTAATTTGGTATTTCCTGTAGTTTCGTAAATAATATCATAAGAGTTTTTTTTTAAATCTTTAGTATTTTTAAAAGAATTTATATTTGGAAAATTTTTTTTTAAAAATTTATTTTTTTTTTCATTTTTTTCTATAATTTCTACATGTTGATTTTTTTTAAATAAAAAAGACAATAATGCTTGTCCAATCATTCCAAATCCAACTATTATTATTTTATTATCTCTATTTAAATTTATTTTCGATGAATTAAATATTGACCCATATGCAGTTGTCAAGGAACAACCAAACAATACTCCTTCTATAAGGCTAATTTTTTTTGGAAGATAACTTATTCTATTTTGGGATACTATAGCATAATTATTAAATGTTGTGACCCACCCAGCATTTATTGTTTTGCCATTATTATCATAATAATTTGGAACCTTAGAGTCTTTGATTTTATTTGTTTGCCAATGTAAGATTACTTTATCTTTCTTTTTAAATTTAGTAACGTTCTTAGCAACTTGCAAAACTTCTCCGGTTGCCTCATGGCCTAAAAGGTGTGGGAGAAATTTATCTTTTCCTTTTATTCCAATGATTTCACCTATTTGAGATCCACATATACCAGTATAAAATAATTTAATTAAAACTTGATCTTTTTTTAATATATTTTTATGAAATACGTCTTTTAATATTAGATTGCTATTATTTTTAACTAATACCGCTGCTTTAATCTTAATTTTGCTTGTCATTTAAAAAAGATAAATGAATGGTCTCCAGTATAATTGGTTTTTTTGAACCACCACTTCCACTCTTTAGGCGTACAAAAAGACTCACAGGTGACCTGCCAATATAAAAGATTCATTTTTTCTTTTTCGTTTCTGTAGCTCTCTATCACTATATATTTATTTTTTCCTACTCTTTCAATTTCTTTTATAGCATCATATAATTCATAATTGTAAAGATTGTGTAAAGTATTAAAAGAAATTACTAAATCAAAATAATTTGTTCTCCATTTCAATTTTTTACAATTTGAGTAATAAATATTTTTTTTAACGTCAGGATGTGCATTTTTGATTGCATATTTAGATATATCTACACCATATACCTTGTAACTTTTTTCATAATTTAGAAGATCTTTTAAAAAAAAGCCTTTTCCACAACCTACATCTAATATTTTTGAATTTTTTTTTAAATTATAGTGTTTACAAATTTTTTTTATAACTTTTAACCATCTATTTTCAATGTATTTATATCCACCATAATTTATGTGTCTACTTCCATCCCAATAATGATATCCCCATTTTTTTGCTAATATTGCTGCTTTATATTTAGGATATTTCTTATTGTTAACTCTAGACAAGTAATTTCGTTTTGTTGAATTGTGTAAGCTGCTAATAAAATCTATTTCCATATCTATTTCTTAAAATGTTTATAATAATATTTGATTGTTTTATCTATTTGTTTTTTTAAATAAATCCTTTTTACGGAGTTTAATAAAGTTTTTTTTTTTGTAATAGACTTAAAATCATTCAACATAATACAGCACCATTTTATTTGGTGCAGAGGTAAGAATAGTTTTACTAAAAAATTAATGTCTTTAATATTATATTTGTGGAATAATTTGTTATTGATGAACTTATTTTTTTGTGATATTGAAAGCTGTTGATCTGGTTGAGATATAAAATCACAAATTAGTTTAATTGGATCATCTAAGCCGGCATATTCAAAATCATAAAAATATAGGTCGTTTTTATATTTTAATATATTGTGAAATCCTACATCTGAAGGGGAAACTATAAGATGCTTATTTTCTATAACTTTTAAATATTTATGAAACTTTTTATTCATTAAATTTTTTTTAATAAGTTCAAACCTTGGAAATAAAGTATGATAAAGAAATTTAATTAAAACTTTGTTTGAAAATCTTTTATTGTTAATGGATTTTAAATCGTTAATTTTTTTTTGACAAAGACTTAAATGATTCTTTCTATTTTTAATTCCATCTATAGCCATCGGTAGATTTTTTAATTTTGCAAGATTTAGATTTCTTATAAATAAAATTAATTTGTCTAAATCTTTATTAGAAATTTTATTTACTTTTTTTCCTTTTATAAAACTATAAATTATTAATTTGTTTTTTATATCTGATGATAATAATTTTGGTGTAAATTTTATTTTATTAATTTTTAAAAATTTATAAAATAATATTTCCCTTTTAAGTCTGTTTTTGTTTTTGTATAATTTTACTACAAGTTTTTTTTGGTTATTTTCACATAAAAAAATTTTACTGTTCCTTCCATCTGTTATTTCAATTTTCGAAAAAAAAGAATTAGTCCCAGGTTTCAAAAAAAGATTTTTTATATTAGATTTTAAATTACTATTCATATTTTTTTATCAAATCATAAAACTGTACCCACGAATTAATAGTTTTATAATTTTTTTTATATTTTTTTTTTGCACTAGGATTAAATAAAAACTTAACAACGTTTTTTGGGAGAAGATTTAAAATTTGAGGCAAATCATCTATAAAAATGTCACATTTTAAATTTATTATCCTATTAATCTTTTTTTCTAAACTATTTTCAAAATAAACATTTTTCATCGAGAAATTAAGATTTTTATTTTTATTAATAATATTTTTTTTTATCCATTTTGAAGCTGCTTTTCTTAAATTAAATTTTTTACCAAGATATGGATATTTTGTTTTATGACTCACTATAAAAATCTTAATATTTTTTCTTAATAGGTATTGTAAAAGTTTAATAAATCCTTTGTGCAATTTAGCACTCATTATATATTTTCCATAAACTTCACCTTGTATAACTGTCCATTCATTTTCCTTTTTATTTTTAATTAGAAAATTTTTAAGGGAATCTTTATCAAAATTTGAAATTTTTTTTTTTATTTTTTTGTTAATTAAAATTTTAAATAAATTAGAATAATCTATAATTGTATTATCAAAATCAAAACCGATGATCATTTTTTGAAGTTTGATTTTTTAAAATCTATTGCAAAATTTTTTACAGATTTAACAAAATATTCAATTTGGTTATTTTTTAAATAGGGAGGAATATTTATTTGAAATACTTTTTTAAAACTAATTTCTTCTGTTACGGGCATATTTAAAATGTTCATATTTTTAGGAAATTTTTTTTTAGTAAATGGCTTTAACCATGTTGTTCCTCTTGCAGGCACATAACTTAAATTAAAATTTGAATGTTTATTAAGCGGTAAATAAGTTTTACTTACGGGAATTTTAATTGAATTCATCTTTTTTATAAAAAAACCTAAATTTTTTGTGAAAAGGTTATAGTCATAAAATATAATTAATTTATAATAAACAGCATAAGAGGATTTAATTGGTTCCATTACTCTAAATCCCTCTATACCATTAAATTTATCTCGTATTTTCTTTGCAATTTTATTTCGCATTTTGTTTTCATGGTCTAATCTTTTCAATCTTATTCTTGCTATTCCTGCAGCTATCTCATTTATTCTGTAGTTATAACTTAACTCTTTGTCTCCAAAAGATCTAAGATTGTAAATTTTTTGATGTAATTTTTTAGTTTTACAAACTACTAAACCACCATCACCGCAACATAAATTTTTTCTTTGTTGCATGCTCAAAACGGCTATATCTCCGAAATTGCCAGCTTTTTTATTTTGATAACTGGCTCCATGAGCATGTGAAGCATCTTCAATTAATTTTAATTTATGTTTTTTTGCTAATCTTATTAATTTATAAGGGTTAGAAATATATCCGAACATATGAACAAAGATTATAGCTTTAGTTTTAGAGTTTATTTTTTTTTCAATTTTATTAGTGTCAATCGATAAATTTTCAGGCTCGATATCAACAAATACCGGAATGGCATTTTGCATTAATATACAGGATGCAGTAGATATCCAAGAATAATTAGTTACAATTACTTCATCCCCAGCCCCTATATTTAATGCTGCCAATGATAAATGTAAACCTTGTGTTGCATTACCAACAACTTTTACATATTTGCTTCTATTGTATTTTGAGAATTCTTGTTCGAGTTGCTTTGTTTCTTTCCCATTAAAAAGTGTGTTTGTTTTTAAAACTTCTTTTATTTTTTTTTGCTCTTCTTTAAAAAACAAAGGCCATTCTGGCCAGTGAAAGTTTTTTATTTTATTTTTCATAAATAGTAAAAAAGTTTTTAATTTATGATAAACTTATAATGCAAAAAATCCTTTTTTTCAGTTTTTTTTGATTGCTTTTTTTGTTAAGTATTAATCATATATTGCTTATTAACTGGTAAAAACTAAATTATTAAATAAAATCTATTTATTAAAAAATAATGAACATACTTTTATTAAATTCGCAAAAAAATAATAAATACTTGAGTGGTTTAAAAAAAATTCTTAAAGATAATAAAGAGGACAGGATAAATGTTTATAAGAGTAAATTAACAATCACAAATATTAAAAAATTAAATCCAAAAGTGATTATAAGTTTCCATTATAAATATTTAATTCCAATTGATGTTTTGAAGTTTATTAATTATAGAGCTTTTAATTTTCATAATTCATATCTTCCGCTAAATAGAGGAACGTATCCAGTACTTTGGTCGGCAGTTTCACACAAATTTGCAAGCAGCCTTCATAAAATAAATAAAAATATTGATGATGGAGATATAGTCTTTAGAAAAGAGGTAAGAATAAGTAATAATAAAACACTTTTTTACGCTTATCATTTGCTTGAGAAGATTTCTTTGCAAATGTTTAAAAAAATATGGAAGAAACTAAGAAAAAAAATTTTGCATAATAAAAAAATGGGTTTTATTAAACAAAATAGAAATATGATTTCTTATAACAATAATTTTAAAAGTAAAATTTTATTATCATCTTTACCAAAAAAATGGATGTCAAAAATTAAGGATGTTCAAAAAAATCATAAAGATATTGTTGAAATATTTAAATAGGCTGATAAATAATGAAACTTGAAATAAAATTATAATTTATTAAGTTTTTACCTATTTTTTATAGATGACTAAAAAACCTTTAAAATTCAACTCAAGCTTGGGGTTATCAAAATTTGAAAAGAAGATTTATAATAGTAACTTAAAAAATTTTCTTAAAATTACTCCCAAATCTTTTTCTAGTTTTTATCATAAGGTAAAAAAAATTTCTATGCTGTCAAAAGAAAGGTTATATAATATTTACGATTGTATTCAGTATATCGAGTCAAATAATATTAAAGGTGATATCGTAGAAGTGGGATGTTTCAAGGGTGGAAACATTGCTTTATGTAGAAAATTTTCGAAAAAGATGATTTATGGTTTTGATACTTTTGAGGGTCATCAAATGCCAATTGGTAATGAAAAAGATATATGGGGAAATAGTCAAACTAAAATTTTTAAAAAAAAATCTTGGTATGACGTTGATATTCATCAAGTTAAAAAAAATATTAATAAAATTTCAAATTTTAAAAATATTCAATTAATTAAAGGCAAGATACAAAACAATGAAAGTTATTTAAAAAAAATTAAAAAGATATCTTTGTTGATTATTGATGTTGACTGGTTTGAGCCTACTTCTTTCTCTTTAAATAAATTATACTCTAAAGTTTCTAAAGACGGATTTGTTATAATAGATGATTACGGTCATCATTCTGGTTCAAAAAGAGCAACAGAAAAATTTTTTAAGAAAAAAAAGAAAATCAAATTTTACAATATCGACTATTCTTGTATAGTTTTGCAAAAGAGATATTGACGTTATTTATTTTCTTTGTACCCACAGGGACCCTGGCCTGGCTCAAAACGCTCTCCAGTACTAAGATCCATATAATGCCTTGGAGTTATAGTATTTTCGCCGAAAACTCTACAGTCCATACTAATCCTAAAGTCTTTAGCTTTATCACTTGCACTTGCTGAACCATGAATTAAATCTGGCTCAAATATAATAACATCACCGACTTCATACTCTGGTACAAAAGAATTTGAGTCTTTTAAACTCATATCTTTTATCCAAAAGGTTTTTGCTTTATTTTTTATTTCAGAAGATCTTTGAGAAGAAAAAACTTTTAAACCTCCATCTATATAATAATTACTTTTTAAAGGTATCCAAATAGTTAGAAAATTTCTTTTTTCACTGATATTTTCCTTAGATTTATTCCTAAAGTGAGCGTTGTAAGAAATGTCATTATGAGGAGGAACTAAAGCAAAATTAAAATTTGGATGAATTACTCTGACTGATGGACAAAGATGAAGGTAAACTTTTTTAGAAGTTAATAATTTAGAGAGTAAATCTATAGTTTTTTCATCTTTTAAAATCTCCAAAAACTGATCTGATAGTCTAGACTCTACAGTCAAAGAACCATGCAGAGTTGGTAGCTTTAAATCACCTTTAGACTGCATAAAGTCAAGCATCTCCTCCTTATTTGTTTTTGGAAACGGGTTAGTCAATGTAAATTTTTCAGGTAATTCTTTAGAGGAAACTGCCTTTAAATGTTCTTTAAGATAAAGTTCCTTGCTAATCTTTGCTGCGATTTCAGTTTTGTATTTCGGTATGATTTTTTTACAAACTACGAAACCGTTGGATTTAAGAAACTCATTTGTTATTTCTATATTTGTCAATTATTGTACCTCAAAGTAAGAAACACGAGGACACCATGGAAAACATTTCATCGCTACGTTTTCCATTCCTATTGCGTCTGTTAAAGCTTTAGTCTCGCCTGGCCATGTTGCATCAGCATATTCATCAAAAACTACAATTGATCCTTTCGGCATACGTGGTAAACAATTTTTTAGTGCCACCAAAGTAGGTTCATATAAATCTAAATCTAAATATAAAAGTGCAATTGATATAGAATGATCAGACTTTAATGTTTTTTTTATTGTTCGACGAACATCACCTTCAACAATAGTAAGACGATTGACATTTGTTATCTTTCGTGATTTTTCAATAGCTTTAAGAGTATTTTTTACGTGATCAGCGGAATTCCCAACACTAAAATTACCTGGTTTTGAAATGTATTCTCTAGAAATATCTTCTGATTTTATGTCCGGAAACCCTTTAAATGTGTCGAATGCGAATATACGTCTTGTGAATGCAACTGGTTCATAAATTTCGCTCAAATGAAGCCAGCTACTAACTCCACCTCCCCAGTGAACTCCACATTCAAATATTGCACCTGGTACATGCAAAATCTTTTGCATAAGTTTTTCTCTCAAAAGGAATCTTGTTAAATCGCGTGTTCTGGCCCAGTTCGTAAAGTTTGCAACCTTATCTGACCAAGGCATTATAATGCGTTTATGACAATCTTGTATCTTCTTTATTGCTTCAAGTTCATGTTTATGTATTCTTGGGGATGCAAGTAAAGGCTCTTTGAATTGCATTGGATTTATTTTTTTCTTTTTCATTCAAATGATTTTTATATCAAGCTGATGTAAGTGTAAAATGTAATTTTGATTGTTAAAAATATCTAATATCTTTGATAAAATTTTTTTCAGTGCATAAATCAAGCCAATTGAGCTATTAGT
>CEQL01340017.1_pt1 | contig 16147 bp, 13 predicted proteins | sample 356281 | NCBI WGS metagenome assembly CEQL01 (sample SAMEA2621203, study PRJEB7988) | marine metagenome | biome: marine biome (ENVO:00000447); feature: surface water layer (ENVO:00002042); material: "saline water (ENVO:00002010), including plankton (ENVO:xxxxxxxx)" | depth 5 m
AAAAAAGTAATTATCTCACCAGAACATTCTATTAAAGCTTCATTTCTTGCATCATATAAATTCTTTTTTTTATCACACCTAAAATATTTAAACTTTTCATTTTCATAACCTTTAAAGATAATTTTACTTTTGTCATATGAGTTATTATCAAAAAAAATAACCTCATAATTTTTATACGTTTGTTTTTTAATACTTTCTAAACACTCTTCCAAGTATTTTTCTCCATTATGACAATTAACAATTATGCTTACTTTCATTTAAAACTTTTTTTATAGAATTTAATTGTTTTTTCTAAACCTTTTTCAATCGAATATTTTGGTGAAAATTTAAAGTCTCTTTTTATTTTTTCAATCGAAGGATAAATTTTTTTTTGCTCATCTTTTCTGAAAGGGATTTTTCCATAAATAGGTTTACCATTCCCAATTTTTAAAATTATTTTATCTATTAAATCTTTGACTCTTATTGGTTTTCCACTTCCTAAATTATAAATTTTACCGACATTTTTTTTAATATTTAATGACTTGTAAACTGCTAAAACTAGATCATCGATGAATATGAAATCTCTTACTTGTTGACCAGAAGAAACTTCAAAGTTTAAGTTTTTAAAACAATTATTTATCACAATCGGAACGACTCTATTCGTTGCTTGACCAGGGCCATAAGCTAAATATAAACGAAAGATAACAACTGGAAATTTATATTTTTTATTAATATTAATTAAGTGTTTGGTGGCTAAATATTTAGATTTAGCGTATGTCGATTTTAATGAATTTTCATTTACTATCATATTTTCTTTATGAGGAACAATTGATTTTCCATACTCTAAAGAACTACCGAATTGAATAAATTTTCTTATCTTTTTTTTTAAAAAAAAATTAGATATATTCTTTACTCCTCTATAATGACTATTATATGTTTTAATTTTATGCTTATGATCAACGTATCCAGCTAAATTTATAATATAATCAAAACTTAAATTTTTTAATTTTTTTTTTATATCTTTTTTTTTCGATATATCACAAATAATATGTCTAACGTTTTTAATTTTTTGTTTTCCCATAATTTTTTTAGATGAAACACTAGTTAAATCAAATGTGCTTTTGTTTTTAAAAAAATTAATTAATGCAGAGCCGATAAAACCTGTTCCACCTAAGATAAGTATTTTTTTTTTCAAAATTTTTTCTTTTTCAAAAGTTTTTCTACTCTGTCTTTATCTCTTTTAGTATCTATGCATTGCCAAAATCCGAAATGTTTGTAAGCTGACAGTTGATTTAATTTTGTTGCTTTTTCTAAAGGTTCTCTCTCTAGATAAGTTTTATCACTTTTTATGTAATTAATGAATTTCTCATTCATTATAAAAAACCCTCCATTAATCCAACCTTCATCAACTTTAGACTTTTCTTTAAAATACTTAACTTTATTTCCTAATAATCTTAAAGCTCCAAATCTTGCTGGTGGTCTTACAGCTGTTAGTGTAACCAAACTCCTATTTTTTTTATGTAAGTTATAAAGTTTTTTAATATTTACGTTTGAGATACCGTCACCATAAGTCAACATAAAATCTTCATTTTTGTCTAAAAATTTTTTTATTCTTTTTATTCTTCCGCCTGTCATAGTTTTTAGACCTGTATCAACTAAATGTATTTCGTAATTTAATTTTTTATTTTTAAAATATTTCTTAATGATTTCCTTTTTGTAACCAAGAGCAATATAAAATTGTTTAATCCCAAATTTTAAATAATGATTTATGATATGTTGAATTATCGGTAACTTATTTACCCTAACCATTGGCTTGGGAATTGTTTTAGTATACTCGGGCATTCTTGTTCCAAAACCACCAGCTAAAATAACTAATTTCATTTTGATTTATCTTGAAACCAATGTGACAAAACATGATTTATTATTAAGTGAGCATCTTCAACTGGACCATACTGTCCTTTTTCTGTTTTTAAGTGTATTAATATATCTGAATATTTTTTTACCTTCCCACCATCAAAACCAAGAAAAGATATAATTTTACCTTTTCTTTTTTTGACAAATTTTATAGCACTTATTAAATTTTTTGAATTACCCGAGGCTGAAATAACTAAAAGGTGATCACCGATTTTATGTTGCATTTTTAATTGGTTCAAAAATAAATTTTCATAACCTGTGTCATTTGATATTGCTGTTATAACCGAAATATTATCTACCAAAGATTGAAAGTTGACGAATTTTTTCTTTTTTTTAAATAAATCGAAACCAAGATCATTTGTCATTGTGCTAGCAGTAGATGCGCTTCCACCATTGCCGGCTATAAAAATTCTTTTTTTTGTCTTAATTAAATTTTCAAAAAAATAAGAGAGCTTTTCTAGTTGTTTTGGATCAATATTTTTTAATATATTATTTAAATTTGATATGTATTTATCAAAAAAATTTTTAAATCTTTTACTCATTAAAATAATCTTTAATTTGTTTATTAGTAATTAATCGACTATTTACGTGATTATTTTTTTTGTACCAATAAACAGTTTTATTAATAGTTTCAACAAAACTAAGTTTAGATTTCCATTTAATTAATTTCAAAGCTTTTTTGCAATTTAAATTTAACAAAGCAGATTCTTTGAAAGATTGAAAATGACTTTTTTTCCACTTAAAACTTGCAAATTTTTTTGAAAAAATATCTAATATTTTTCTTACACTATAATTTCTTGCTAAATAAGGTCCAAAATTAAAACTTTCTCCATTAATTTTTTTGTTATTAATCAAGTAAATAGCAAGTTGAATATAACCTGAGAGTGGTTCTAACACGTGTTGCCAGGGTCTCGTTGCATTTGGATTCCTAATTAATAAAACTTTTTTACTTTTAATAGATCTGATTATATCAGGTATAAGTCTATCTTTTGACCAATCACCTCCTCCAATTACATTTCCTGCTCTCCCAGATGCAACTCTTATATATCTACTATTTTTAAAATATGATTGATAGTAGGATTTAAATAAAATTTCACAAGATGCTTTTGAAGTACTATAATTATCAAAACCTCCTAAAATATCATTTTCTTTATAACCGTTTTTTTTTTCCTTATTTAAATAACATTTATCACTTGTAATCATTACGCAGCTACATTTATTTTTTAGAAATCTCAAACTTTCTAATACATTTAAAAATGAAATTAAATTTGAATTCCATGTTTCAATTGGTTGAATATATGACTTACTCACAATTGATTGTGCAGCTAAATGAAAAATAAAATCAGGTTTTATTTTCAATATTGTTTTTTTTGTAGTTTTTAAATTCTTTAAATCAAAAATATAATTTTTAACATTTTTTAATTTTAATTTTTTGTAAAAATTACTAGGGTAATTTTTAGATATCCCATAAATTTTTGCTCCTGAATTTGACAATATTGTTGTTAGCCAAGATCCCTTAAACCCTGTATGACCTGTAATCAATATTTTTTTATTTTTAAATTTTTTTAAAAAAAAAGATTTGGACACTTTGTTTATATTAAGAATTAATTTAAATCTTTAATAATTTTAATAATACTATCATTTAATAATTTTGCACCATAATTAGAAAGATGATCATCATCTTCGTAATAAATATTATAATTATCATGAGTAAAACATCGTGTTTTTTTACAAAAAATCTTGTGAGGATAAAATCTTATTAAATTTTTATGTTCAAGCTTATCTAAAAGCGCAAATGATGATGATGTCCTTTTTCTGTAAACTTCATAAGAGGTCGTTACATCTTTATACTTTGTACCAGAAATTAATCTTTTAATATTATTTGACATAATCTTATCTGGTACTCTCCATCCAACTTCTGGAATTGGATATATTAAAATAACTTTATTTCTCTTTAAAATTTCTTTCAATTCAAAAGTAAAAGATTTTTGTAAAGTCAAATCTTTATTTTTTGTGACAAACTCACGTGTAAATTCTTTTCCTTCTTTCCCACCTTCTTCATTATCAAAAAGTTTACTATCTAAATAAACTGGAAGCCTTCCAGCAAAAATAATAATTGAATTTTCATCAGTATTAATTCTATTTTTTAATTCAGAAAAATACTCTTTGTTGCAGCCTGTTTTTTTAAAACTATTTTTATGAATTAATTCAAAACTTGGGAAATAAAAACACCAGGGCCTAGTACTTACATAATAACTTAAATTTTGATTTTTAATTCTGTCTACCAAATCATTTGCTAATGTTTGCATATGACTGTCACCTATAAGATAGACTTTTTTATTATTTTCAAAATTAAATTCACAATTTCCCTGAATTATACAATCCTTTTTTTTATAATTTTCTAATGATACAAAGTAATTATTTAATATTTGAGGTAAACGCCCTGGAAAACCCTTTTTAATTAACGTTATATTTGCAATTATAAATATCAAAATAAAATTAATAGCTAAAAATAGCAAAACTTTTTTAAAATCAATTTTTTTGGTTCTAAACCTTTTTTCAATTAGATAATAACTAAGAATAGATAGTGATATTGTAATTATTCCGAGTAAAACTTTTTTAAAAAAATTTCCTTCAATTAATTCTAAATGTTGGGAAAATGAGAATATTGGATAATGCCAAAGATATAATGAATATGAAATTAAACCAATAAATATTAAAGGTTTTAAAGACAATAGTTTATAAACAATTGAATTGTTTGATTGATAATTAATTAAAAAAAAAGTTGAAAGAACTGGTAATAAGGTAAAAATTGACGGATGTTTTAGATTTTTATCATAAATAAACATGCATGAAGTCAAAATAATAATTGAAACTATGTGAATTAAATTTTTGTTTATTTTATCTAAAATTGTTGTTTTTTTTTGATGTACGTGATTATGTGCTGCAAAAAATCCAAAAGCGAATTCCCAAATTCTGGTTATTATTAAGTAAAAATTAAGAGAATCATAATATAGTGAAAGTAAATTTGCTAAAATAAAACTGATTATAGAAATAGAAATTAAAATTAACATCAATCTTTTTTTTTGGAAATAGACTAAAAATAATGGAAATAAAATGTAATATTGTTCTTCAACTGATAATGACCAAGTGTGCAACAATGGGTAAAAAATAGCTCGCTGCGCATTATAATCCAAACTAATATCCCAAAAATAAAAATTAGAAATAAAAAATAAAGATGAAATCGCTGAACTTGCAAGATTATTAAGACTGGATGGATTAAAAAATATTATTCCTAGTATTAAAGTGATTAGTTTAATTACAAATAAAACAGGAAGGATTCTTTTAACTCTTCTCTTATAAAAATTTGAAAACGAAAATTTTCCATAATTTTTAATTTCATCAATAATCTGATAAGAAATTAAGTATCCTGAAATTACAAAAAAAATATCAACACCCAAAAATCCACCGTTTATGATATTTGCATGAAATAAAATAACAGACATTACGGCAAGAGCTCGCAAACCATCGATTTCAGGCCGGTATTTTAAGGTTGATTTCATAAATAATTTTTTTTGAAAAATTTTAATTTATAACGATTAATTATTTTGTTAACTCATAAACTTTTTTTCCGACTTTGTAATATCCATTAACGTTATAATGTCCCGGTAGCTCAAAAGGAAATAAAGATAATGGATTTTCTAAATTTTCAAAAACTTCCTGATCAATATCTATAAACTCAATACCTAAATTTTGTATTATTGATTTTACAGTCGAATAACTTGTATTACGCAAATTATATCTATATCTGGAATACTCTGGTAAATATATAAAATACAACTTAGAATTATTTTTGTCTGAAAATTTTTTTACCTTACTCATAATTTTTATAAAATCTTTACCGGGTCGATGTTTAGGCAGTAGTAATTCTCTTATAGTACTCAATTTTAAAATTTTTATAAATTTATCAAAATAGATTTTTGTTTTATCGGTTTTTTTTTCAATCTCCTTGTATTTTATCAAATCAATTAATTTCTTGTCAACAAAGTCTTGTTTTAAATACAAATCTTGAGAAAAATTCTCTTCATTAAAATATTTCCTAAGTAAATCTGATTTAAGTTCTCTGTTTAAATCAATCAAATCATTTCCCTCATAATAAAACCATAAAATTTTTTTAACTTTTTTTGGAAAATACTCTTTTAATAAAGCATATTCAATTAATGGACCAACTCCTTGGAAACCTAAATTTATAACTGGTTTTTTGGAAAAATTTCTTATGATTGAGGAAATATCATCAGGTCTATTTACACATGATCCATGAAGGAATGAGTCTCCAACTAATAGATACTCAACTGTAGTCTCGTCCCATTCTTGATCAGGATTATTAAATCCATATCTATCACTTTCATATAAGGCATAATAACCATTTTCATTACAAAAAATAGTTTTGTGCTTTGAAATACCTGCAAAAGTATAAATGTTTTTAAACTCATGAGGTTTTACAACTAATGTAACTTTTTCGAAATCTTTTTGTAATTCCTTCAAAATTTCTATTTTAGTTCTAACATCAAATTTTTTATTATCGTTTTTTTCATAAGCTTTGATTGATTTTTCTAAAATGTTATCTCTCTCTAATACTGAGGTGTATAATTCAAAAGAGTAAACACTGATTACAATTGCAGCAAAAATAATGTTAAAATATTTTTTTAATTCAAAACTTAAAAAAAAATAAAAAGAGGAAATTAAAAATAAAATCAAAGATAATATATAATATTTAAAGTAATAATCTCTGATATTCCCAGACCATTGAATTTCAGATTTATAGACCGTAAATGTTAAAATTGTTAAAGATAAAATGAAATAGGAATTATAAAAAAAATTTTTTTTTTTCATTATTTTAAATGATAATCTGATGTTAAAAATATTATTAATTATTCTAAATTACAAAGTAAAAATAAAAAAATTTTATGATAAAAAATAAAATGCTTAATCACATTCAGGCACTAAGAGGTTTTGCTGTTTTTATTGTTTTTTTATATCACACAAATTTAGAAATTTTTAAAAATGGGTATTTAGGTGTTGATATTTTTTTTGTCATTTCAGGTTTTGTAATAACTAGTAGATTATTTATCAATCTTAACGATAACCAAATAAATATATTGGAATTCTATATAAATAGATTGAAAAGAATACTGCCTAATTTATTTTTTATTGTATTAGTTACATACTTCTTTTATCTACTATTGGGTCCATCAGACTTCTCACTTTTTAACGAAACAATCTTTGCACTAATAGGTATTTCTAATCTATATTATATTAATAATTCAAAAGATTACTTTGAAAATATTTTTGTAGATCCGTTGGGTCACACTTGGTCTCTAGGTGTAGAGGAACAATTTTATATTTTATTTCCCCTAATGATTTTTATTTCATTAAGATATTTTTCTAAAAATTTAGTTTTTTTAAAATTAATGATTCTAGTACTTCTATCAATTTCCCTATTTTTCTTTATTCATTATCTCAAAATCAATGAACAGTTTGCTTTTTATTTTTCTCCTTTGAGATTTTGGGAGTTTTTATTTGGATCATTGCTATATTTTTTACAAAAGAATACATTGAAAAGTAATTTCTTTTTCATCTTTTCAATCTTGATTTTGATTATTATCTTTTTATATGGTCATTATTTTAGTTACTTTATTAAAAATATTTTAGTAGTTATAACTACATTGATTTATATAGCTACGTATAGGAATCTAGATTTTATCAATATAAAAAAATTAATTACATTTGGAAACATTTCTTATTCTTTTTATTTATGGCATTTGCCAGTGATATTTTTTGCAGAATTGTATATTATCAATATTTATAATATTCATATTTTTTTTAGTTTTATACTTACTACTCTTTTATCTTTATTTACCTATAAATATATTGAACAAAAATTTAGATATGAAAAAAAAATTTTTCAAAAAATTTTCACTAAAAAACTGATAACTTTTTTTATTTTTTTAATAATGCTGCTTGGTTATGTAAAATATTTTAACGATGATATTAGGTATAAAGTTAGAAATTTCATCAATCATATAAATTATCCAAATCTAAAATATAATTGGAGCGAAAGAGTAAATTTAAAAAAAATATTGAATATAAATGGAAATCTTGTGTACGAAAATTGCACTGAGGCATCTAGAAATTTAGACATTAAATTTTTTAGCGACAAAAATTCAAGTTTAGACACAAATAAAGTAAAATTTAATATTAATTGTCAAAAACTTAAGGATGACGATACACTTTATTTTTTAGCTGGAAACAGTCATATTGCACATTTTTTACCTGTTTTTAATGATAGCTCAGAAATAAAAAATCTTTATTACCAACATACTTTTTACAACGATATTCCTTTAGCAATGGCAAATAAAGCTAGCCAAATGTTTAATAAAACCTATTTAGTAATGAACATTTCTAATAAAAATCAATTAGAAAAAATTTCTGAACAGTTCAAGTATTTGAATAAAGATATAAAACTTATTATTTTTAACTCAACTCCTCATGGACAAGATAATAATGAGCCACAGTATATTTTCAAATGTGTAATACAAAAAACTAATTGTTATTTAAGTAAAGAAAGTGATTATTCTAAGAGAAATCTTGAAAAAGTCTTTAAATTAATAAATAATTTTAGAGATAAAAATAATAAAAGAATTTTCATTTTTGACTCCTACAATTCTTTTTGTAAAAAAGATGAAAAGTTTTGTAAAGTTTATGACAAAAATAAGAAATTAATTTATTTTAGAGATAGAACTCATATTCTTCCTGAAATTAAAAATATTATAATACCAAAACTTAATAATTTCTTAGTTAGTATCAATATAAACAACTAAAGTGATTTCAAAATTTCAAAATTTACATTATGGAAATATTTTTCTGTAAATATTAATGCATCATGATCAATTTTTTTACTTTTCAAAGATTTTTCTAAATCATTAATATTGCTGATTATTTTTACACTTTTTACTTCATCAAAAACATTTATAGATGTGTTATCATCTAAACTTACAAAAATAGGTACCACATTGCTTAAAACACAATTAAACGCAATTGTAGAACCTCTGTACAAACAGTGAGTTGATCTTTCTAAATCAAACTCTAATTTTTCTTTCGAAAAAATTATATTTTTAAAGTTTTGTCTAAAAATTTTTTCTTTTTTCTTTAATTTCTCAAAGTCAATTACTGGGTGTAACCTAAAAATAAAATTATATTTATCATTTTTTATTGAAAAATCTAAAATAAATTTCATCATTTTGGTACACTCATTTTCAACACCATCTGGGGCAACTAAAATATGACTCTTTACTTTATCTTTGTTATTTTTTGAAATTCTAAAGATTTTATTGTTACCAAATACTTTAATTTTATCAAAAAAAAATTTTTTATTTTTAAAAAGATTTTTAGTAATTTCCCCAGCTGTAAAAAGTATATTAGGAATTAAGTCTTTATTATTAATTTCAAAAATTGAGTTATTTTCTTTAGATATATAAGAATGCTGATAACCTATTGTTTTAGTTTCTTGATATTTTTGAGATAAAAAAACTGCTCTTTCCCAACTATAACCCTCAAATGTTGTAATAATATATTTCGTTTTATTAAACAGGCTTATTTTTTTTAAATTATCAATAATTATAAAGTTGTGAAAAGTAAAAATTGAAAAAAATTCAACAAAAACTTTAAGTAGGATTTTATGTTCAAATTTTTTATAGTTATAGAGAATAAAACAAATCGATGTTTTTACAATTTTATATATTATTTTTAACTTAGTTAAAAAATTACATTCATTTAAAAAAAAAGAATTATCGTTTTTTGAAAACTTCGAGTGGTTTAAATATAAAAATTTATACTTAAAATTATTTAATTCCAAATATTGTCTGATTCCTCCATAATAAAAATCTTCATTATCGACCTCTTGAACATTTTTTAATTTGTGTGATATAATTAAAAAATCATATTCTTTATTTTTAAAATACTTATTGTTACTTTGTTTAAATAATTCGATAAAAATTTTACAGATATTTTTTATAAATGAAATTATGATATTTCTTAAAAGAAAACATCTTGAGTCATATCTTGCAATCACGGCTGGGTGTTTTTTTACCAAATGAATCCAATCATTTAAAACAAAATTTTGATTTTTTGTTTCATTGATAAAATCATTTAATTTTTTAATTAAATTATCTATAACGTATTTCATTATTAATTAATTTCAAAAAAATTTAACAAACTTAAAATTCTTTTTTAATTAATGATTTTTTATGTTTTTCAATTTACTTATCATTTCAAAAAAATTTGATTTTATCTTTCAAACAGAAGTTGAGTCGCGCTTTATTCAAATAGCCCCAAGACTTTTCATTCAATAAAAAATAATGGCAATCACTTTTTTGATCAAAAAAATATTTCCATTTTCTTTTTAAATGATATCGTAAAAATTCAGCATTAGCAGATCTGCCATCAATTATTATAAATGTTCCAGGTTCTAAAAAAAATTCAAGAGATAATATATCAGATGCTATTGGAACTCGACAAATCTTATCAAATCTAAAATTTTCAGATTTTTTGTTTTTAACTGAATATAAAGACGGGCCATCAAGATAAATAAGATCTGGAGATATATTGGGAATTTTTTGATGTTTAAGTGCATATTTTCCATCATAATTTATTATTTCAATTTTACTGTGTGTAAAGTCTACATACTTTTTTAAATGTTTGTTAAACCTCTTTTTTGTCAAATTGATATAAAATTTACTTTCTCCAACTGAATATACGTGAAAAAACTTTTCAAATCTTAGATTAGGAACTTGTCTGAAGTAATTTGCTAATATTGACTTAGCATCTGCAATAAATAATGTTGATATACCGTTTCCAAACTCTAGAGTATTTATTGCTCTTCTTGCTAACACTAACCAATGCAATCTACAAAGATCATTTAACTCTGGTTTAAATGGTTTTATCTCTTTTTTATCGACTGCAACAAGATGGTTTTTGATGTTACTTTTAATTTTATCCTCTTTAATTGTTGAAAGTAATGTCTCTAATTCAAAAAATTTGAGATAATTTCTTACTTTTTTTTTATTATTAAAGTCTTTTAATTTGAATTTTTTAATAAATTTGGATATTGGTGAAAAATTTTTAAAATTTAAAGTTTTCTTTTTCATTTTTATATACAATACAATTTATCATTTATATATACTAATAATTTTATCTAGCTTTAGTAATATTTTAAAAAAAATTTTTAGTAGTTTCTCTAAGTAAATCTAAACCAATTTGTCCACTTTTTTCTGGATGAAACTGGAATGCTACCAAATTTGATTTTTTTACAACACTTACAAATTCTTTTTGTCCATTTTTTGACGTTCCAAAGATATAATCTTTGTTGTCATTTTTAGCAAAATATGAATGTACAAAGTAATAATATTTTTCATTAAAAAACGCACGGGTATCCTCATTATCAAAAAAATTTTCTTTAAACTTAACTTTATTCCATCCAATAAAAGTTTTCTTTTTAACTTTAAAGTCTTTAAAACTTTCAATATTGTTTTTAAAATATGAGAAGCCTTTTGTTTTGATAAATTCATTACTTTCTGCAAATAAAAGTTGCATTCCAAGACAGATACCTAAAAAGTTTTTATCTTTTGATAACGAATCTTCAATAATTTTAATTAAGTTAGTATCAACCAATCTTTTCATTGCCTCACTAAATGCTCCAACTCCAGGAACTACTATTAAATCGAACTTATCAAGTTTCTTATATTCACGTAAAATTTCTGTTTGAAAACCAACAAATTCTAAAGCCCGTTTGATACTCAAAACGTTATTAGTTAGTATGCTTACAATAGCTGCTAGCGGTTTTTTCATAAATATTATCTAATATCAATTTTTTTTTCTTTTAAAAAATTTTTTAAATTCTTTATACTCATTTTAAAAGATTTGCTTGTATTAAATTTCAAAAAATTTGTGCTACCTGTTTCCTCAATTGCCTTCTCTAGTGAAAAATCTCTAAAATAGTTAAAATGGAATGCTGATGCAATTACTGCTCCATCAATATCTGTTGTTCTAAAGAGATCGTATATATGCTCAGGGTTTTTTGGACCACCGTGTGCTAATAAAGGAATTGATAAATTTTTAGAAACTTTTTCATATAAATTTAAATCATATCCTTTTCCAGTGCCCTCATTATTAATAGAAGTTAATATTATTTCACCAGCACCTATGTCCTCAACTTCTTTAATCCATTCCAAAGTATCTAGATTAGTTTCATTTCTACCACTATCGGTAAAAACTTTATATTTATCATCTATTCTTAATGATTCTACTGTAATACAAATGGTTGATGATCCAAAAATTTTTATTGCTTCAACTAAAAACTTCTTATCTTTAATCGCGCCTGTGTTAATAGAAACACGATCAGCTCCATTAATAAGTGCATTTTCTATATCTTTTATTTCTCTTATTCCACCGCCAACAGTAATTGGTACAAAAACGTTTTTTGAAATTTGTGAAGTTAAGTTGCTCAATTGATTTCTTTTATATAAGCTCGCAACAACATCTTGAAAAATAAGTTCATCTATGTCTTCCTCAAAATATTTTTTTGAAAATAGTTCAGGAAATCCCAAGACTCTTAGCCCCTCAAGATGCATTCCTTTTACCAAAAAATTATTTTTAATATCTAATCTGGCTATAATTCTTTTAATCAATTAATTAATATTTTTTTCAAAATATTCCCATGGAGTTACTTTTAATTCCCATCTATTTGACTTTTTCTGCCACAGATGTTTTGGCCTAAATTTATCACATAATTCATCAAATTCTTCTCGAGAAATAGAACAATACTCTAAAAATTCTTTTTCATATGTTTTGGGAAATTCTCCATCAAATTGTCTTATTAAGCCTAAACCCTCCTCTTTTGTGATATGTCCATTTCTTACTTCCATCGTAGAGTCTGACATTGCTCTTCCATAACCAAATTTGATGTAAGAAGTGTAATAAAAAAAACCATCTATTTTATCATCTATGCTTGCATATTTCTGATATGTTCCATCTATTCTTTTATTGTTTACCTCAAACCCAGTGTTTTCTACAGCATAATAGAAATTTTCTTGTGGTATCCATTTTAGATAATAACCTAAAAATCTCGTTTCTATTTTTGCTTCATTAATTTTATTTATATCTAAAGGGAGATAGGGTTCGAAATCTTGAATTGAAAAACCTTTTTCTATGTGACTCGAAATGGATTCTCCACCTAATTTAATATCTCCTAATTTAATTGAACCAACTGGATTCATTGTAAAACCTGGATGCGAATCCTCAATATTTGAGGAAAATTTTTTTTCATCACCTAATTCTGTTCCATAGTCAGATGGTGTTTCACCATAAAAAATAAGAGGTATATTAAATTTATATGCCATCTGAGCAACAAAACTTTTCTGTCCCAGAATAAAGGGTTGAAATGGATGAAGTATATTAATTAGAGCACGTCTAGTTAAATATCTATGAACTTTTCCATTAGGAGTAAATAAATAATTATCAAATCCTCCTATGTCTATCCAATTTCTAAAATTTTTCCATCCAATGTTTGTATACATATGTGGTGACCATGTAACTGTCAATGGCCTCATACCGTACTTATATTTTAAAATGTGTGATTGAAATGAACTATCCTTACCTCCACTTCCACCTACAATACAGTTATATGGACCTTTGAAATCTCTATATTTTTCTAAAAGATCTATAAGCTCTTTTTCTCTTTCTTCCCAATTAATTTTCTTATTCCATTTTTTTTCGACAGACTCGCAAGCAAAACAAATATCTTCTTTATTAAATTTTATAGGTATTTGATTAGTATTAATATCATGATTGTATTCATTAGTTGATGTAGGTTTTTGATTTATCACATTACATTTTTTACAGTATTTTATTTGAGTAGGCAGACCGTACATATTTTTTAATGTCATTTAATTTAATAAAAAAATGTGATGAAATTAACTTTTATCTAATTTTATTTAACAGTAAAGAATTTTTTATTGTTATTTTACCAATTTATACCTAATTATTAGATTTTTAAAATTATAAATTAATATGAAAAATTTTTTAAAAATAGGAAAAAAAAAAATTGGAGATGGTTTCAAGCCATTCATTATCTGTGAGCTTGGTATCAACCATTATGGATCAATTAAAATTGCGAAAAAAATGGTTGATCTTGCATTAAAGAATGGTGCTGATGCTGTAAAAAATCAGAGCCATATTCTTGATGAAGAAATGATACCAGAAGCAAAAAAAATTAAACCCTCTAACGCAAATACTTCTATTTACGATGTAATTAAAAAAAATTTGATGAAATTTGAGGATGAAAAAAAATTAAAAAGTTATGTTGAAAAAAAAGGTATGATTTATTTAAGTACCCCTTTTTCATTAAGTGCTGCTAATAAACTTAATAAGCTCGGTATTAAGGCATTTAAAATTGGTTCTGGTGAATTTAATAATATTCCTTTAATTAAAAAAATAGTGAAATTTAAAAAACCTTTGATATTGAGTACCGGGATGAATGATACTAAATCTATTGAAAAAATAACAAAATTATTAAAAAAACTTAATTGTAAATTTGCATTACTTCATTGCAAAAGTGAATACCCAGCTAATATAAAAACTTTAAGACTTGATTTTATTAATGTTTTAAAAAATAAATATCCCAATGTGCCTATTGGATATTCTGATCACTCCTCAAGTATAATTCCTTGTATTTCAGCTATTGCAAAAGGTGCTTCAATAATTGAAAAACATTTTACTGACTCCAAAAAAAGGAAGGGGCCGGATATAAGCTGCTCGATGGATGGAAAAGATTTAAATTTTTTAAATAAATCTGCTTTAGAAATTTTTCAATCTAACGGTAAAAACAAAACAATCTCTAAAATAGAAAAGATAACCGCAAAATTCGCTTTTTCTTCTGTTGTTTCAATCAAAAATATTCAAAAAGGTGAAAAGCTGAATGAAAAAAATATTTGGGTTAAAAGACCAGGAAATGGACAATTTAAAGCATCAGAATATTTTGGTCTTCTAGGTAAAAAAGCTCGAAGAAATATCAAAATTAACAATTTTATAAAAAAAAAAGATGTCTAGAAAAATGAAAAAAATTGTTTTTCTTACTGGTACTAGAGCAGATTATGGAAAATTAAAACCACTGATAACAGCAGCGACCAAAAAATCAAACTTTAGAGTTATTATACTAATTACCGGTATGCATTTACAAAAAAAATATGGATCAACTTATTTACAAATTATAAATGATTTTAAAAAATCTAAAATTTACAAAGTTAACAATCACATCAATAATGCCCAGATGGATGATTTGTTAGGGAATACTTTGAAAAAAGTAGGTCGAATAATTAAAAAGATTAAACCTGATTTAGTCGTAATACACGGTGATAGAATTGAAACTCTAGCTGCGACTATTACATGTAATCTTAATAATATTTTAACTTGCCACATTGAAGGTGGGGAAGTGTCAGGAACAGTAGATGAATCAATTAGACATTCTACAACTAAATTAGCACATACTCATTTTGTATCTAATTACAGAGCTAAGAAAATTTTAATTAGAATGGGTGAGTTAAAAAAAAATATTTATGTGATCGGTTCACCTGAAGTAGATTTAATGTTAAGCAAAAATCTACCAAATAAAAATGATCTAAAAAAAAGATACAATATTAAATTTCAAAATTTTGCAATCTTTTTATTTCATCCAGTTACAACTTTAGATAAAAAAAAGATTAAAAATCAATGTGTAATTCTTAAAAAGGTTATAAAGAACTCTAAAAAAAATTTTATAGTAATTCTCCCAAATAATGACACTTTTTCAGAAATTATTCATGAATTTATATCGAATCTTAAAAAACTTAGTAATGTTAGAGTTTTACCATCACTTAGATTTGAATATTTTCTTACTTTATTAAGAAATTCACAATTTATCTTAGGTAATTCTAGCTCGGGAATAAGAGAGGCACCTGTTTACGGAATAAAGACAATAAATCTCGGAACTCGTCAAAAAAATAGGAGTGATAATAAAAATATAATTAATTTAAACTTTAATTATAAAAAAATATTACATGAAATAACAAAAGACAAAAATGTTACAAAAAAACAATTCAATTTTGGTCGTGGAAATGCAGCCAAAAATTTTATAAAAGTATTAAACAAAAAAAGCTTTTGG
>CEQL01033312.1_pt1 | contig 16117 bp, 17 predicted proteins | sample 356281 | NCBI WGS metagenome assembly CEQL01 (sample SAMEA2621203, study PRJEB7988) | marine metagenome | biome: marine biome (ENVO:00000447); feature: surface water layer (ENVO:00002042); material: "saline water (ENVO:00002010), including plankton (ENVO:xxxxxxxx)" | depth 5 m
AAGCTTTAATAGACAAACTAAAAAACAATCCAAAAGTAATAAATAATCTTGAAAAATCAGCTGCTTGGTTTCTATCTTTTTTGAGTAGAAACGATGCTTGGCAAAAGGGGTACGATCACAATCAGTTGCGCATTACCCGAGTAATTGAATCGCTAAGACTTCTTGTTTCTGATAAAGCTGCAGATGAGTTTTACAAGGCTATTTTAAGATTAGTCAAAGACCCAACTATTTTAAATCCAACCACAATGAAATTTTGGGAAGAGGCATAAATTAAAACGACATAATTTGTCGTATTGAAAATCTATTATGTAAAAAGTCACACTTTCTCCTAAAGATCTCTTAGTGTTAGACCTCCTTGCTAAGAGATCTTAAAAATAATAATCTTAATTTATGATAGATTTTGAAAGACGCAAATTTTTAAGACTTAGCTTAAAGTTGGTAGCTACTTCTTCAGCTTTGGCAGCAACTTACCCGCTTCAAAGTTTGTATGCTGAAAAAGTAAGACCAACGTTAATAGAAAAATACCAAGATAAAAAAATTCCTGAAAAAATAGATTTTTCTTTATTAAATTCAGTTGTTCCTCAGATATTAGCTAGCTCAGCAATAATGACTTTCATTATGATGTATGCTGATTCTTTACATGCAATGTTAGTAATTTTGATTGCAGCTTTTTGTCTTTTATTTTTAGGCATTCCTCTAATTGAAAGCACGCTAGACTTAATAATAAAATAATTTTTTCTAATTCAATCCAATTTTTGATATCTAATTAATAATTTTTGAGATCTTAACTTTTGTTTTGAACCATTAAAAGAAATACTACTAACTCTCGTTTTTCCAGCGGCTATTTTTTTTAAACTTTCAATTTTCCTTTGAAAAAAACGCTCTAGCGCTTTTGAATCAAGCCTAGTTGATAACTTTTGAACCAAGTTAATTTCTTCTTCCGAGATCGGTAAAGTGTAATTAGCTAATTGTTGATTTTTTAAATTTATTTCCCTGCATACTTCCCAGTCGATAAAAGTTCCTTCATGATCAAAACTGTTTTTATAAACTGGATATTCTTCTTCAATCTTAAATATATTATTTTTAATATTCGATATGTCTCTTTGATAAACAGAATAAGTGAATTTATTATAAAGAGATATATGTATTCCATTTTGGTTGTAAGCACTTTTCACAAAATCAGGTATCTCATGGTTTTCTTGAGTTTTTAGTTTCATTTTATTTTCAAGTAAGATTTCCATTGAGTTTTGCATGCTCAGTAATTCAAAAAGTTTTCTTGGAGTTGATAAATGATCTCTTTCAATTAGTATCAACTTTCCATCTAAGGTAAGTGTTTGAGATATATTTTCTATTATTTTTGCCGCTAATTGGTCGCCAAGTAAAGATGCCATTTCTGTAAGGCAATTTTGAAAAATAATAAGATGTTGTTTTTCTTTTATTATTCCAGACTTAAAATCTTGAATATTAAAATTATTATGTTCTTTAAAAAAAACTTTAATTTCATCGATTAATTCCTTTCTCTTTCTTTCTTTTAAAATACATTCTTTGGTAAATTTTCTAGCCGTTTCCCAAGGATATTTATCAAAAAGTCTAAAAAAAACTTTTGTTTCCTCAACTCTGGAATTCTTTCTATTTTTTGAGTCAAGTAGTTGTTTAAAAAAAATTTTACAAAGTCCGTAACTTTCGGGAGCAGCGCCGGCTCCGAAAATGGAAATATGTATTTTTTCATTTCTATTACTAATATCAAATAAAGAGTTAGATAAGTTTGAGTCTATGATTTTTAAAGGTTTTTCATACAAGGGGTAATATCTCAACAGGTAGGCTAATTGGTAGCTCTTTGATTGATAGCTTATTTCGTGACTATTGTCTTTTCTGTAAGAGCTCCAAAGTTTTTGATCAGATTCAAAAATAATCTCTTTAATCCTTTCTTCAATTTTTTTTGTTTCTGAAAAATAATCCAGATTTAAAAAAAAATTTACAAGTGTTTTCCAATGCCAAGACCAAGATGAAAAATCTTCAAAATCTGAAAGCTTAGAGGACATTTCTAAAAGTCAAATTAATCCGTGAAGAAGCATTACGTCTTTTCGGAATCTCATGCTCCCAAAACTTTTGTAAAGGAGCTTTCATTATTAGCAAACTTCCATGATTTAAAGTTTTTTTTAATACTTCGTCCTCTGGCCTTCTATATAATTTTTTTCTTCTAATTTTAAAATCCCTTTCTTCACCTAACGAAATAGAAGCAATTATTTTACAATTTTGAAGTTCGGGCTCATCATCTGCATGCCAACCAACTTTATCTTCACCATTTTTGTATCTATTGATTAGTAAAGAATTGAAATTATAAAAGCATTTTTCTTCAGCGATCTTTCTTAAATGATTTAGAGTCTCCGTCATTTTGTGAGGTTTATTCTCAATCCCTGAATAAATATAAGATTTTTCGCCATACCAAGCGGTATCTCTTGGTATAGGAAAAGTTTTATTAAAATATCTGATGGATGGTCTTTCCCACATAGTTTCTCTATTAATCTTTTCAAAAAATCTATCTGCTTCTGATGGCGAAAGAAAATCTTCAATATATTCTAAAGTTCCTTCATTTCCTTCAATTATTTTTATAGGCCCTTGGTCAAATAAATCCATGTTTTAATGATAAATTAATTAATTATTTTTTAAAATCAAATAAATTTACCTAAAATTTAGTTATTATTTTGATATGTCAGATAACAGAGATACTTTTTCATTTATTTTTTTTGATAGTGCTTATTTTGTAGCCCAAAATCTGGCAGAAAGAAAAAGCTTTATCTCTGCATTACAAGATTTTGAAACAACTTTTTATGAAATTTCAGGCTCAAGATGGCTTGCTGCTATTATTTCTTTACATTCTGCATGTGAAAAATTATTAAAAACTGTTTCTCCTAAAAATAAAATGGAAGACTTAATTAATGATCTCAATATACCTTCCAGACTCAAAGAAAAGTCCCATGATTTTAGGCTATTTAGAAATACGATTGTTCATGAGGGCTATAAACCAAAAGATGATCCCAAAGCGATTAAGCTATTTTTTGATAATGGCATGCTTTTGTTTGAGCATCTATTTAGACAGATTGTTAAGAAAGATCTTGCTGAGACTTTTACAAAAAAATTATACAAAGGCGAATTTCCTCTTTGGAAAATCTTCAAAAAGACTAAAAATTTAGTTCAAAAAGAAAATTTTTCTTCAGAAGAACTATTAGTCATTACTTCGATATTGATTTTGCAATGTAGGTATCTTGTTTCTATGGGGGGGCCAGTTGAAAGAACAAAAAATAATAATGATTTTTCTTATAAAGAACTAAGAATAGAAACTTTATCGGGTATAGAAAATCTAGATGAGGATGTGAGATATGAAGATCTGTTGATAAAAGAAGGGGTTTATTTTCAAGATGATTTGTGGGAAAAAATAAATTTTAATGTCTTAAATGGTATATGTAAGAAACTTGATTGTAAGGAAATTTTTAGAGTGGATGGTCTCGATTGTCCTGTGTGTAATGGCTTCCATGATTTTATGAGGGATGAAATATGGATAAATCTCGAGTTAGATGAATACTCCATGCTTGAATTAAAAAAACCTTTTGAATTGAAGGAAGTAAAATCGGCATTTTGCACTTCTTGTCTTAATGGAACATCAAATCCTTTACTTTTAAAACATTTCTATAGCCCTATAAAAGAAAAGTCTTTAGAAGATGCGTTTGAATGCTGGAAAGAGGACCGGAGTGATGAAATCGATTTTTTTCAAACTAAATAAAATTTAAAAATTGCAAGCAGAGAAGAAACGAAATTACCAAAAGGAAGCCCTAAAGCTTGGGTTTAAAGTTACAACTGAAACTATAAAAATTCCTGATAGCCATCATCCTATTCAATCAATCAAAGGAGCCAACATAGAAATAAACCTTAAATATGAATTTTTGGGTTTTAGCTTTAGAAGAAATAAATTTAGAAACTTTAAAAAAAATTTTGAAAATCAAGCAGAAAAAATTTTTAAAGACATCGAATTTAATGGTGAGAATCTTATAATCCCACCGCAGCACAAGGATTATTTTTTCATAGGAATTTCTTTACCACCGACAGCTATGTTAGCCCTCAATAAACTGAAAGCGCTACAAGAACTAAGCACAGAATTTAGAATAGAAGAATAGTTATATCTGTTTGAAAGTTTCTGAATCTGTATAGAAAATTTTAAGTAATTCTTGCTCTGATTTTGTCTTTTTATGTTTGTTTCTATTCAGAGCATTCAATATTTTCTCTCGAGTCTTGTGAATTTTTTGTATTTTTTTGACTTCAAGGAAAGTTGTGGAGCCATCTTTATTTTCAAACATAAAGTCTGCATTACTTTTTGAATTTTCCACAAGAGATAACTTGCTTAAATTTCTAGTTGTTTTTGATTCTTTAAGATTATCTTTAAGAAATTCTATTTCAGGATAATGCGATATTTCTTTAAGTCCCGAAATATTAACCGTTTGACTGTTTCTGTATTCCGAGTAAAAACTTTCATAAATATTTTTCAGATATTTGTAGTTAAGTTCTATTTCAGAGTTTCCAGAATGGACTACTTCTTTAAACTTCAGTTTTCTTTTATCATCTCGAAGCCATTTAAGGGCACTTTTCGAATCAATTTCTCCTTGTAATAGGTACGTGTATCTATCTTGCGAACTAAATCTTTTTAAAATCGAATCGTTTCTAGTGAGTTCATTTTTTATTGTTCTATCAGTTGAAAATCCTGCTAAAAGAGAAAGCAGAGTAATATCAATACCTGAGTTAGTAGATGGTTTAGAAATTTCTGAAAGCAATTTCATTCTTGCTGATAAGCAATATAAAAGATAATAAAGTGCATTAACAAGCACGCCGTAAAAACCACCGTCTCGTTCATTTCGAGTGTTAGGAGCTGTTGCAAAAGCTGAATAGAGATCTGTCCCTACCATTGATTCATCATCGGAAAATCCCCACACACTTTGGGCTGCTTTCGCTTGTTTATAAAAGTCTTCCTTTTCTAACATTTGCTCTGCTTGTTCTTTAAAAATCTCCTCAAGAGAATTTTTATGTAAATAAATTTGATCCTCTGAAAAAGTTGAATGCAATTTATTCATTTTTCTAATTATATTTTCTAATCCAGACATAAGAATTTTTATCTGTTCAATTTGTTGTTCTACTGGGACTTTCTTTTCTTTGGAGAAGTATTTTGAATATCTTTCTTCTAATGCTTTCTTCCAGTTTTCACTATCTTCACCAAATTCTTGTTTTAAATAATCATCCATGTCTGTTACCAGATCATTATCAAACAAAAATTTTAGGTCATTTTTTGTAGGAATATTATTATCAGAAATAATTTTGTCTCTTCCGTTTCCCGACCTAGGAGAAATACCTTGAATCAACATAATTGAATCAAAAATTATTTTGTAATCTGTTTCAATAACTTTTTCGAGAACATCATTTTCAATTTTAATAATACCTTTGGCTGTTGCGTATCTATTTATCTTTAAGTCCATTGGATTTATAAGGTTAGAGACAGAACTTTGTTTAAGAAAGCCATTTATAGAAATGTGATTCTTAAAAACCTTGAAAAGCTTAGAATCTTTCTCTTTAAGAACCTTAAGAATGCTAACTGACTCTTCGATTGAAAGAGGTTTCAATAAATCAACAGATTCATGGTATGACTCTGCAATAGATGACCAATATAGTTTGTATATGAGTGAGCTGGGATCTAGAAGTCTCGCTAGAAAAATCAGATTTGCATCACTAAGAGATACCGCATCTTCCTTTTGAAAATTATCATAAATATTTAAGTTTTCAGTATCATGATGGTGGAGAGGATACTTTTTGCTATTAAGCACCTCAAACATAAGAATTAACTCATTATCAACTTTTGAATGATGATTTAAAAAGAAAGAGGTTTCTAAAATTCTTTCTTTATAGTCATTTAATTCTCTTTTTGTAGACAAAACTTTTTCCCAAAAAATATTTTTAAGTATAAAAGATAAATAAAATTATTTCAAACTAAAGCGAATATTTATAATTTTATTATCATATATAAAAATAAAGCGATTATTTAACATATTTATTGCATTTAGGTTGACAGATGATAATTTATGTGCCTAAAATGCACTCTGTTTTAAAATTTGAAGCTGATCAATAAGAATTTAGCGATAATTGGAGAAAGTAATGAAAAAAAGATCAATAGATACAAATAAATCAATTAGAAAAGTTAAAAAAGAAATAAAATTGTTAATGAAAAATTATCCAGATGCATCCTTTAAATTTATATTTAAAGAAGGAAAAAGAACAGGCAGTCACTGCTACTTATTAAATATAAAAACTCCAGTAGGAAATAAAAATATCAATGTAATCAAAACCAATAAATCTTATAGTTCAAATTTAGGAGTAGTTCACCAAGCGAAAAGATTTTTAGATTATTGCCTTAATATCGAATTGGCCTGGTATTTGCATGGCAATACAGAAAAAAAAATAACTAGTATAAGAATTAAAAATTTAATTTAACATAAGGGAGTAATTTTTATGGATGTGAATATATTAATGCTGATTGTGTCCCTCGGAACATTGGGACTGGTGATTTATTTGTTTTTTAAGACACGTGAAAAGAATATCCAAGAAAGCAATCAATCTTCTCTTTTAGAAGAGAAATTTAAAACTTTTTCTCAAGACATAAAAGAGATAGGAAAAGAATTAACTTCTGTTACTACTCCTATAAATGAATTAAATCGCTTTTTAGGTGGGAATGTTGAAACAGGAAGAATAGGAGAATGGAGCTTAGAGTCAGTTGTTCGAGACATAATGCCAGAAGGAAGCTTTAAATTTCAACACATAATTAACCCACAAACTTCTGATCGAGTCGATTGCGCTGTCACTACTGCAGATGGTGTAATTGTGCCGATTGACTCTAAACTTTATGCCGGTCAATATCGTCAATACCAAGATTCTGGAAATGATACCGATAGAAAAAGAGTTTTACGAAACTTAAGGACTTCGGTTTTAAGTGATGCAGGAGATATTGCTAACAAATATATTTTGCAAAATACAACTTCAAATTATGCTGTCCTTTATGTGGCTTCAGAAAAGATAGTAGATCTAATAGATAAAATTGAAGGATTAAGGCAAAACTGTTTTACGGATAATAAAATTCTTATTCAAGGTCCAAACACCTTAGCAGGATTTTTAGACCAAATTAGAATAGGTCACCATTATCTGCGATTGAATGAAACAGCTGAAAAAGTAGCATTAGTTGTGAGAAATGTTCAAAATGAGTTTAATAACTTTGACAATAGTACAGAAAAAGTTTTGAAAAGACTTGAAGCAGCTTTGAAAGATGTTAATGCACTTCAAACAAGAGTAAACGTTTTAGGTAAAACTTTAGATCGAGGAGCCAATGCTTTAGATGAAACGGATAATCAAAATTTATAAAAACATATGATAACTTAACTTCGTGAGAGGATAGAAAGATGGCTGAACCAATTTTATTAGTACCAAAAAAGATCAGGGAAGAGATCGAAACAAAAATGAAAAGTAATGACTTAATTACAAGAAAAATTGCTGGCAAATCTTACAAATTTAGAAGAATTTCTATGAAATTAGAAAATCTTTTTTATTACACAAAAAATGTAAGAACTGGGAGTACAAGAAAAGAGTGCATAAAAGATAATAATTTGCCTGAAGATTTTTTTAGTAGAGAAAAAATGACAAATAAGGAGACTCAAGTAGCCTATCACCCATTAATATTTGCTGAAGCCAAAAAAAGAGAAACACAGTTCATGGCTCAGTTTGGAGACGGGAAAACTCCAGGCAATTCAAGTCAAACAGAAGAAATTTTCATAAGTAAAGACGGCATTATTTATAACGGTAACACCAGATCTGCTTGGTGGAGGGAGTATGAAACTGAACAATATCACTCCGTTAATTGTCTCGTGTTTGAAGATTTAGAAAGAGAAGACGAAATATATCCTGTCATAAATAAAATTGACCCTCCAGTGAATGAAGATATAAAACAAGATATAAGATGGTATGAATACATTATTCAGGCTATAGATCAACGGGGGAATTCGGTTGACGAGGAAAAAGAGGCAAGAGAAGCAAACTTAGAAATAGAAGAATATCAAAAATATATGAGGATGTATTTGCTGGCAAAAGAATTCTTAGCGGAGGAATTCGAGGGTTACGAATCAGAAAAATTTTCATCTTTGACTTCTAAACGCGGTGGAGGAGATGGAAACTTTCTTTGGGGAGCTTTTGCTGATGGCATGGCAAAACTTGAAAAAGAAGGTTTACCAGAATTAATTAGGCATGAAATAAAAATGGATGTTTGGTCAGTTATTGTAGACATGAACTCAGAGTCCCCTAAGATTCCTGGACAAGCTTATAAAGCTATAAATAAAATTTTTGCTGACAATCAGTTGAATCGTTACAAGAAAATGTTTAAAGATAAGATAGATAATAGCGGAACTTTAATTGATGATGAAGAAGAATATACCGTCCCGAATGATATAGAGGATCGGGGAATAAAGAGACTTGAGGAAATTGAAGAGCAAAATGCTATTGATAGGGACAAGACAAATCAAAATGCTTTTGGAGAGGGTATAAAGCAATTAACAAAAAAATTAAGAACATTATCAGCAAACAACCTTAGGTCGGGTTATAACAGAGATTTAGCTCTTGAAGAATTTTCAGAATTAGAGAACGAAGTCGTCAAAGTAAGAAAATTACTTGATAAGTCAAATAAATAAATAATGTCGGAAGTATCAATTTCATTGGTTGGACATGAGGTTCTGTTTGAAAGTGACGATTCAGATTTCAAAAATTTTTTCTTATCAAGTTTTTCTATTGGTCATAATGGAAAGTTTTCTTTGCCATTATCAGAATTCCTATTACAAAAAAATCAAGAGACTTTTAAGTTTTTTTTTAGTTCAAACGGGGTCTCTTTTAACTTATCAGATGATTTAAAACAAAATTTACGAGACAGGCCAGTACCTAGTAAATATTTAGATGCTAAAGATATAGAAGAAGAAGATTTATTATCTATCCTAGAAAGCAAAGACTTTAATTTCAAAAGATTAAGATCATTTCAAATTAGAAACCTAAAAAAACTTTGTTCTCAGCCTTATGCAGCTAATTTTTCCGTTCCTGGAGCTGGGAAAACAACTGAAGCATTAGCTTTTTATGCCTTCAACAGGAGAGAAGGAACAAAATTATTAGTAGTGAGTCCAATAAACGCTTTTACATCTTGGAATGAAGAACTAAAAGAGAATTTACCAAATGAAAACGAATTTATGAGGCTTAAAGGAATAAGCCATAAAACTCTGGAAAGAAATTTGAGAACAGAGGGTCAAGAATTCTTTATAACTAACTACGAATCTCTGAGAAATCCAGACAAACTTAGAGTTATTGTTAATTTTTTAAGAGATCATGAAGTAGTTTTATTTTTAGATGAAAGTCATAAAGCAAAGGCAGAAAAAACTGGTCAACAGATTATTAATTTAAGCCCTTTTCCTAAAAATAAAATGATTCTTACGGGAACGCCCATGCCTCAAAGTGTGGATGATTTAGTAAGTCAGTTCCTTTTTTTATTTCCAGGACACCAAGTTAATTTTCCAGAAGATTTGGTTGAAGATTTTCAGCCTTTTTACGTAAGAACAACGGATGAAGATTTAAATTTAAAAAAAATGATTAGAAATCCTGGCTCAGAAGAGCTGTATATGGTGAAGCCATATGAAGGACAAAAAAGGCTTTATTATGAATACATTGCAGAAGAATTAAATAAAGGAAAGGGATTCTCAGAAATATTTAAGGCAAAAGATATAAAAAAGGCTTATATGACTTTTTTGAGGTTTTTGTCCAATCCAATCTCGATAGTAAATTTGGCTAATGAAATAGACACAGAAATTGCTGAGCAAATATTTAATGAAGGAAACGGAGCAAAAATGGATGCTGTCATTGATAGAGCAAAAGAAATTATCTCTGAAGGAAAAAAAGTTTTAATCTGGTCAAGTTTTATAAAAAGTATTGAAAGGTTGCATGATAATTTTTTTGATATTGGAATTGGTTCAGAATTTATCCATGGGGGAGTCGATTCTGAAGATCCTGAAGAAAAAAATTTAAAGATAGATGTCTATAAAAATCTTGATACTAGAGAAGCTAAAATTAAAAGGTTTAAAGAATCAGATGAAGTTTCTGTTTTAATTGCAAATCCAGCTGCAGCTGCTGAAGCCATGAGCTTGCATTATGTCTGCGATAATGCACTTTACTTGGATAGAACCTATAATGCAGCACATTTTCTTCAATCTGAAAAAAGGATACATCGACTTACAGAAGGAGAAGATAGACAAAAAATTTCAGAAATTTTCTTTCTAAAATTAAAGGGGTCGGTTGATTACCATGTTGATTATCGTTTAGCTAAGAAAACAAGTAGGATGAGTAAATTTCTCAGAGATAAGGATATCAAACTTGATTGGGTTGAGCAGAGTAAAGAAGAATTTTATTCAAATATAAATGATGATTTAGAAAAAGATTTTCAAACGTTTTATAAAGAACAGATCGATGAAGAATATTCTATTTCTGATTATCAAAAAGATTAATTTCTTTCATGATTGAGTTACATCCAAACTTATTATTCGCCGTAGAAAGCTATATTGAGAACAATGAATTTATAGATTCACATAAATTTTCTCGTAAAGAAATTTATAATTCAATAAATCTTCAAACAATAAAAGATTTTTTAGTTTCAATTGATTGTTGGAATTTTGATAAAGATAAGCCCCATCAAATTCCAAAAAACTTAGATTTGTCCTTAGTGCAAGATATTTTTTATCAATATCTTCTAAAAAACTCGGAAAGTATAAAATGGCTCAAATTTGCAAAAAAGGGCAATATTTATCTTAAGGAGCTCAAAGACACATTTATGCAAGACTATTCGCTTCTAGAAATTTGTGGAATTTTCAATGAAATCCCAAATACTCAAGAGGAGAATCTTTTTAATAAGATAATTATATTGTCTAGAAACTCAAAGTATGATTTCGAGGAAGAATTTCAGAAAGATTTAGAGTTATTAGAAAGAGGAAGAAGGGGGGAAAAATATTCAAAGATAATTTTAGAAAAAAGACATAACCAAAAAGTTATTCAGTACCATTTTGAAGATAATGATAAAGGATACGATCTTTACCAAAAAGTAGGTTTTATGGAATATTATGTCGAAGTAAAAACTTCTTATGACGATATAGAAGTAGCATTTGGAACGTTTTCAAGAAACCAAATTAACAAAGCTAAAAATATAAATAATCAAGCTAACAAAGAATATCTATTTCATTTTTGGAATATACATGAGAATAAAATTTGTTTTGCAGAAATTGACGTTGAAAAAATGTTAAGAGATGGGTTTTCAGAAGAAAAAGAATCTAATTTGATACCAAAACAAAAAATAAAATTTAAGTATTTTAAGGATGATTTTGTAAATATTTCTTCAGATGTCTTTTCAATCTAAATTTACACCATAGATACAAACAGGAAGAATAAGCTGTCTTGAAAAATAATCAGATTTTGCAGTAACTCTGTCAAAAGTTGGATTATTTCCAGTTTGTCCTATTTTTTTTACTGCATCTTGTGTGGGTATAAAAAAAATCCCTCTTGAAATAACGTTATTTCTTTTTGCGTCATTCATTTTTAAAATATCAAATGCAAAATTGCCTATATTTCCCATTTGAACTGAAACTCCTAAGTCATCTTTGCAAGCTGTCAGCTTGTAGTTATTGTCAAAATGAGTTTGCAGATTGAAAGTAAAATCTTGCTGATCTAAGAAAGAATGTAGTAACTTTTTTAACGAGCCAATCTTAGAAAAAATGTCTAGTTCTAATAGATTTAATTTTTTAAATTCTTTTTCATAAAGATTCTCAAAATAAATCTCATCTTTCTTTTCACAATTGATATTGAAATTGTAAATAGTCAATTTTGATTTAATTTTAAGACTCATTTATTTTTTTATAGCTCATCTGAAAGGTATTTTGCAATAAATCTCGAGATGGCGGTCCTATCAAGACCAAGTTCCTCTCCTAATTTTCTTCTTGATTTTCCTTCAAGAACGCCTTTTAAAATATAAGCTTTTCTTCTTTCTATTTCTTCAGAACTAAGTCTTACATTTACATATTGATCTTCATTTCTTGAATTAGGCACTTCCCAACCTGCATCTTTCATTTCTCGTATTGTGTTAGAAATTGTAGGCTTACTCAAGTTCATCAGCATACCAATTTCTTCTAAAGATTTATTTTCTTTTCGATAATTTCTTATTTTTATCCACCTTGCTCTTTTTTTATTATTATCAAAACTTAGTGGCCTTCTTCTGTAATAAATTTTTTTTATCAAACCATCTGCTATTAATTTTTTTTCAATATCATTATATAAAGAAGAAGATATATGCAGTTCTTCTAAGATTTTTTTTGCCGATAATTCTTTGTTATATAAATAAATAAAGCTTGTTTTCAATAACTCATATTTTTTTTGAAATTTTTTCTCTTTTCTTAAATTACTAATTTCTCTAGTAGAAAGTAACTTGTAACCTTTTCGTTTTAGATTATTTAATATTTGACGAATTCTTTCTCTTGTTAAACCGAATTCTTTTCCAAGCGTTTCTAAAGTGTGCTCACCAGAATTCCATTTCATCATTATTTTTTTATCTTTTTCAGAAATTGCTGCTTTTTTAGGTGCAATAATTTTCTCCAAATTAAATATTTCAGGTATATATTCATGTAAATAAGAAACTTCGGATGGATCAGATGCTTTTGATGATAAGGAATCTAAATCATATCCTAGAGAAAGTTTATTTCCTTTCAAAAAATTCATTATTTCTTTTTCACAGGCTGCTCCAAAATCATCAACTTTTTTTAGATCATGTAAAGAAAGCGAAACTAAATCGAATAAAGAATTTATTTTTCCATTTGACAAACAATTCTTCGTTCTTGTGGAGAAATTATGATCCTTCAACGAATAATTTTTTAACTTAATTATTCTTTTAAGAAATTTTAATTTAAATTCTTTTGAGGCAATTTCTTTTATCTTTGGCCCCTTAAGCTTTATTTCCTCTTTTAGCCTTCTAATTTCATTTAAAGCTTCGTCTCCAATACTTGGTAATTTTTTTAGCTCTTTATCATCAAGTTTAGCTAAATGATTGGTATTAAATATTTTAGCTCGAAGCAGAGTATTTCTTATTCTCAGCGAAATCAAACCCTTGCTATAAATCTCATCAATTGAAAAAAAAGACCTTTCCATAAAATTTTCGTTAGATCTTACTTTTATAAAAAGTTATAATCAATTTGAAGGTGATTAATAAAAAGATTAAATTTAAAAAAAGCAATCATCTTGATTTTTCAAGTGATGCTATCTTTCTCTTAGGCGATGCAAATGAAAGTTTGTTATCAATGCCAGAAAACTTTGTAAAACTTCTCATTACATCTCCTCCCTACAATATCGGAAAAGAGTACGAGGACAAAAAATCTCTAGATGAATACTTTGAAACTATTATTCCAATCATCGAAGAATCAAAAAGAGTCCTTAAAAAAGATGGCTCTGTTTGTTGGCAAGTCGGAAACCATGTGAAAAATGGTGAAATATTTCCTTTGGATATCTATTATTATCAAATCTTTAAAGATTTAGGCTTCAAACTCAGAAATAGAATTATTTGGCACTTCAATCACGGTCTGCACGGAACCAAAAGATTATCCGGAAGATATGAAACTATGTTGTGGTTTACTAAATCTGACTCTTATACTTTTAATTTAGATGATATAAGAATTAAGCAAAAGTATCCTGGCAAAAGGCAAAGCAAGCCAGGTAAAAATTTTGGTAAGCCGTCGGGAAATATTTTGGGTAAAAATCCCTCTGATTATTGGGAGATTCTTTTAAAAGAAGAAGAACTGGGATTTTGGGATATCCCTAATGTTAAAGCCAATCACGCAGAAAAAACGCTGCATCCTTGTTCTTTCCCAATAGAGTTGGTTGAAAGGTGTGTTTTAGCCTACTCTAATGAAGGGGATGTTGTTTTAGATCCTTTCTCTGGAGTTGGCTCTACAATGATAGGTGCTCTTATGAATAATAGAAAAGCCATCGGCTGTGAGTTATACGAAGATTACATGCAAGAAGCAAAAGATAGAGTAGAGCTTCTAGAAAAAGGAGAATTACCTTACCGACCTTTAGGCAAACCCATTCACACTCCATCCGGAAAAGAAAAAGTTGCTACTGTCCCAAAAGAATGGATGAACAAAAAAAAATAGTTCAATTATTTATAAATTGAGCTCATTTTTTTTGTTAATAAAATAAACTTATTTCTTAAATATTTAGGCTTTAAAATTTCTACGTCTGCGCCAAAACTCATCAGCCATTGTTCAAACTGCAAAGTATCAGGAACTCTCGCTTTGATGTGCAATTTATTATTTTTAAGTTCTTTTATCTTTTGAGTGCTATTGAGCGGCGTCTCTATCAAATGATAAGCCATGGTTTTATCAAAAATTGCTTCAAAAGTGTAAAGGTTTTCGCTATGCGCAAAACCTAAGTTATTTTTATGAATAAAATCGTTTAAGTCAAAATTCTTAGGCTCTCGAATTTTTTCTTCCAAAACATCAGCTGTTACAAATCTTTGCAAAGGTAAGTATCTCGGGTTTATTGAATCTTCATCCATCATGCAAATTAAGTAATTTGTACTGCCTTTCATCACTAAGCCCAATGGATGGATAAGCCTTAAACTAGATTTTGTTTCTCCCCGCTTACGATATAAAGCTTTCACTTGTTTACCTTCAAAAGTAGCTCGATAAAGCGCCTGCTCTATATCTTTATTTAATTCAGGCTTTTTAAACCTTAAAAGTTCCGGTAAAACTTTAACTCGGTCACGCCAGCGACTAATTAATTTTGGACTACTTTCCTTCAAGATATTGTTTGCTCTCTTGAAAAAAAATCCAATCCTATTGAAACTAGCTTTAGGCATTATTGGTTCTAAATATTGTTCAGCCAATGACAAAGTTAGTGCTTCAACGGGATCCATCGCAGGTGCTTGAATTCCAAGCCCAGTTTCAGCCCAAGACCAACCATACGGTTTATCTCGTGCGTCACATATTAATGGCAAAACCCGTTCCAAAGAAACCAAATCTCTTTGTATGGTTCGTTCGTCTACGTCATACCCACGATCGCTCAATTGCTCTTTCAATTTCTTGGTATAAGTTTTTCTTGGTGCTCGAGGGATTAGCTCCAACATAGATATTTGTCTCAAGGTAGGATTACTCATAGTGCTCTCTTAATTATTTAATTTTAACTTTCCACAGCGACATAATCTGTCGCTTCTCATAACTATAATACGCGGCTTTTTAAAAATAAATATGATTAAAAAATTAGATAAAAAAACACTCCATGAGTCCATGATAGACACTTCAATTGCATTGCCAATTGCTTGGGTAACTTCTTATGGTACTTTAGCTTTGATGATGAATATGGGCATGGCCAATGCCTTTTTAATCTCTGCAATACAGACTTTGGTTTTGACAATTGTTTCGGTAGTAAGAAAATATATTGTAAGATCGACTTTTAAAAACTCCAAAAATTTTTCAACCAATCAGACCCTAGCGTCAAGATAAAATGACAAAGAAAGAAGACAAAGATAAAGAAGAAGAAATAAATATGGATGCAGAGATCACTCAAGAGACTCTTGAAGCGCTTGCAAAAAAATATAATGTTAAAATCTTGCCTGATGATCACCCGATCTACCAAGAACCGCCAACCATTATTATTGGTCCTAGTATTAGAAATAAAAAAAAGAAGTAAAATATTTAAATCTCTTTTAAATTTTTTTTGAAACCAATATTGGGTAGGAAGATGATATTAAAATTAAAACACAGCAAATTAATACCCAGCCAGGAATAGAAATCCCCAAAAGACTCCACATAACTTCGGCACAATTACCGTCGCCGATAAATAACATACTCAAAGCATCAGCAAAATAGGACTTATCAATTAAATAAGCGAGGTCCGGACCACAAGTCGGTACTTGATCTGCCGGTAAAGATTGCAAGTATAGATGACGAGTGGCAGAGGCTGCACCGCCTGCACT
>CEQL01149279.1_pt1 | contig 16090 bp, 15 predicted proteins | sample 356281 | NCBI WGS metagenome assembly CEQL01 (sample SAMEA2621203, study PRJEB7988) | marine metagenome | biome: marine biome (ENVO:00000447); feature: surface water layer (ENVO:00002042); material: "saline water (ENVO:00002010), including plankton (ENVO:xxxxxxxx)" | depth 5 m
TGTAAATGAATATAAGGAAAAATATATTAATAATTCTTATGCAGAATTACTAAAAAAATATGAATGTGAAGTAATGGCATCCGAGAGGTTTAAAAATTTTTATTTTAAAGATATTTATAACTCTCAATTTTTTTTAAATAAATGATTAAAGAATTATTCAAATATTTAATCATATACATAAAAATATTTCACAACATATTATTTTCAGTCAGTAGTTTGCTTGAAGGGCAAAAGAAAATAGTTTTTCTAGTTGATGACTTATCACAATGGAAATTAGATAATTTTTTGTCAAGAATTTTAAAATCTAATCAATACAAAGTTCGCATTATTGCTGAAAGCCTTGGGGCCACAGGTTTTAAACCATCAGTTTTGGAGCTAAGAAGGTATTTTAAAGAAAAACATGATTTAGATGTTGAAGAGACAAGTAATTATGGAAAATTCAATCACATAATAACTTCAAGAGCATTTGCGAACAGGCATTTTATAAATTTTAGGTTCGTTTTTGATATAAATAAATACTATTACATTCCATACAGTTTTCATGTTGACAATAACCCTAAAATGCAATTTGAAAGATTATTCCATAGTTTCTGTGCAAAGATATTTCTACCATCAAGTGCCTCTAATTTAAACTTAAAAAAAAGATACAACTTTATTGAATCAGGCTATCCAACTGAAAACTTTCTCAAGAAAAAACATACTAAATATGGAGAATTAAAACGAATAATATGGGCGCCTCATCATACAATTTATCCCACTAAGAATGGTTTAAATTTTTCTACTTTCCTTCAATTCTCTAAACACTTATTAGAGATAAAAAAATCAAAAGACTACACAATATACTTCAGACCTCACCCCTATTTAAAAAAAAATTTAATTAGTCATACAGAATGGGGCCAACACAAAACAGAAGATTATTACGGTATTTGGAATGATTCTGGTTTGTTGAGTAGCAATAATTACATAAATATATTCTTAGAATCTGATTTACTTATAACTGATAGTATTTCTTTTCTTGCTGAATGGTCCTATATGAGTAAACCACTCATCTTTTTATGTAATCAGCCAAAAGAAAAAATGTTAGAAAAGTTTAATAACATTGGAAAAAAACTCTTTTTACAAGCAAACCATGCTAATAATCATGCTGAACTCGATCTATTAATTGAAAATTATAACAAATTGAAGGTACAGAAAATTGAACAAGACCAGAGACACAATTTTGACGATGAAATAAACAAGGTGTTTAAGTTATGAAGTCAATTATTACAATAGTCTGTGACTTAGACCGAGGTGGAACTCAAAGAGCAGCTATCAACTTTGCACAACAATATTCTAAAGATGGTTTTGATAGTTATGTATCTGTATGTAGAGACTCTAAAAATATCGCATTAGAGCATGAGGGGATAAAAATAATAAACTTTTCAGATATCTTGAAAATTGATCATGCCAATGTTGATGTAATACACATCCATAATCATGCAATTGAACCAAAAAAAATTATTGATTATTTAAATCTTATTAGATCTAGATACGGTAGAAAGATAAAAATAATTGAAACTAATGTTTTCTCAAATGTTAGTCCATGGGAAAGTTATCTGGATTCTTCATATCAGCTATCAAGCTGGGCAAAAAAAATATACATAGAGAGAGGGGGGAATCCAGCTAAGACAAAAGTATGCCCCAATCCCTTAAAAAATGTTTTTAGAGAAAAAAGTACGAATTTAGCAAAAAAACTAGTGATAGGCAGAATAGGTCAAAATAACATGGGTAACTGGTCTTATCATTATGTTGATATTACATCTTATCTTCTAAAACATATCGATTGTGAATTCATTTACGTTGGTATGCCTGATGAAATAAAAAAACAACTACCAAAATCAAAAAATATTTTTCACTTAGATACGGTAAATAATGATGAGGATTTAGCACGGCTATACAAAAAAATAGATATTTTTATTCATATTGCACAAGTTGGAGAATCTTTTGGTTATGTAAACTTTGAAGCAATTTCAAATGGCTGTAATGTTATAACTCTTCAGACCCCTTGGTCCCATAATGCGCAAAGTGAGTACATGTTTAAGTTTACAAATGGACATGTATTTCATTCAATAAAGAATATTAGGAATTTCATTATTAAGCATAAGGATTATAGAAATAATGGTTTACCGACTAGTGAAGACAAGGAATTGTTAGAAAGTTTTGATTCTAAATTTCTTAAAGATATTATTTTAAATAATCAAGAATTTAATATGAGCAATCATGCACCAAAAGAAATTTTGTCATTCTCAAGTGATAACACCCCATTAATTACTAAAATGATGTTTTATGTTAGCCTGAGAAAGCTTGTTCAGTTCACTTCAGGGTTTAAAGGCTGGAACGATTTAATCGAGACAATAAAGTCAAAAATAAAATGATAAATTACCTAAGCAAGATTTATGATCTTTTTCCGGAATTAAAGATCAAGTTTATTTCTCAAATATTTATTCATTTCATAAATGCAATTAATGACCTTTTGTTAATTTATTTCCTTTTTATTTTTTTTAATAACCAGGAAAACAGTAATTCTGAAATACTTAATTGGATTTCCTTATATTTGGGTGTACAAGTCTATGAAGTTATTCTTTATGGCATGATAATTACCCTTGGACTATCTTTTATTCTAAAGACACTTTCTCTTTATTTCACTCAATCATTAATTCAAAGCTTTAGATATTTATCAGCATCTCACCTATTGAAATCATATTTATCAAGGGACTATAAAAATTTACGCGATTATAAACCGAGCGAATTAACAAAAAATTTAATTACTGAGTGTGATCAAAGTATAGACTTTGTGATTAGCCCATCTATAAATATGATTAATTCTGCAATATTAATCACGGTTCTAAGCTCTGTCCTTTTCTACATAAATTATATGGCTGCTATCTTGGCAATGGCCTCTTTAGGCATAATTTACTTATCTATCTTTTTTCTTTCAAGAAAAGATTTAGAAAAAAATAAATTGATTAGAGAAGAAGAAAACAAAAGAAGATATAACATACCTTTAAGTTCTTTTTCGCTTATAAAAGAATTAAAATTTTATGACCTTAATGCATACTTTGCTAAGCAATTTGAGGAATCTAATAAAGCACTAAGTAATGCCATGACAACAATTCAAACTAGAACACAATCACCAAAATTTTTGGTTGAATCAGCATTACTAATAATAGTATCTATTGCTACATTAAGTATTTATGCATCTAACAACTCTTCAGATAGACTGGAGTTGCTGTCTATTCTCTCAAGTTTTGGATTCGCAGCTTACAGGATAATCCCTTCTATTCAAGCGTTCTTTTATGGAAGGTCATTATTTAAATTTGGTTCTGAATCTTTTCTTATACTTTATGATGAAATTAGCGAAAGCGAAACAGAAAAAGTTTTAGTTAAAAGAGCAAATATTAACCTTGCCAGTATAAAAATAAACCCATATTACTATGAGTTGGGAGAAAGAAAATTTAAGCTTTTAAAGAAGTTAGAATTTTTCAGTGGTCACTCATATCTAATTTTAGGAAAATCTGGTTTAGGTAAAACAACTTTGATTGATAATATTTCGGGCCTTTACAAAAATGACCAAATTTCATATTTCAATAAAAAGGGTAAAGAAATAGAGATTGAGAAAATTAATGTTGGAATAGTTAGTCAGAATACAACAGTCCTTGATAAACCACTTTTTTTCAATATAAGTCTTAGAGAGCATAATTCCTTATCAAAGAAAGAAATAAATTTTTGTAACGAATTGCTTGACCTCGTAGGCTTAACAGAAGAAGTTGAAGAAAGGTTCATTGCAAAAGATGGAGTTGGAGAAATGGGGGCATTTTTGTCTGGTGGGCAAAAACAAAGATTAGCTATTTGTAGAGCTTTATTTAAGAGGCCAAACCTGCTCATTTTTGATGAAACATTTTCAGGAATAAAAGAAGAGATGGAAGGTAAAATCCTCAATTCCGTTAAATTACTCTTACCAGAATCAATTTTGCTAATTGTTTCTCATAGGAATAGCACTTCTGAGTTTGTTTCTGATCAAATTGATTTAGACAATAATATTGAGGTTTTGGAATGAAGGTAGTCCACTTGAGTGCATCAGATAATATTGGTGGGGCAGCAATTGCGGCGAGAAGAATTCATGATTATTTTCTGGATAAAAAAATAAACTCTCACTTCCTTACATTTAAGAAAAGATCTAATTCTAAAAAAATTATTGAATACTCATCATCGATTTTGAATCTTAAGAGAATGATATTTAATCAGTTAAATAAGTATTTAAATAGTCTAGATAAAACCCCTCTTTCTGGGATAAGATCAATGGCTTTAAATGATACTGGCGTTCATAAAAAAATTAACGATTTGAAACCTGATTGTTTGATTATCCACTGGATAAATGGAGAGACGTGCTCCATAAATGATTTGCAAAAAATAAATAAAGAAATAAAAATTTTTTGGTGGTGTCACGATATGTGGCCATTTCAAGGCACGTATCATTATGATCTTGATATTTCGAATAATCCTGTATCAAAAAAAATCGAAAATTATTTTTTCAATAAAAAAAAAATATTTATTGAGAAATCCAACTTAACTTTCATTTGTCCATCTGAATGGCTACAAAAAATTGCAAACAAAACATATCCAAATAACTCATTTTTTATTCCGAACATATTTTTCGAAAAAAGTCTCACAAAACATTTACAAACAATAGGCCTTAATACAAAAAGAAAAAATATCTCCAACCAGAAAATTATTACTTTTATGGCTGTAGGTGGTCATTCAGATCCAAGAAAAGGAGGTAAATATCTAAAACAAATAATTGCAAACTTTAAACATAAAGATGTTGTATTCAATGTGATTGGTAATGAGGGAAATGAAATTAGTAACAATCATAAAGTAAGATATCTAGGACACCATAAAAATATAAAAGATATAGCACATATAATTTCTAAGAGCGATGTATTCATTAATACATCGCTAGCAGATAACTTTCCAAATACAATTGTTGAATCAATATTATGTGGTACACCAGTAGTATCATTTAATGTGGGCGGAATATCTTCAATAATAAATAACTTGAATGGCTCAATAGTTGACCTTGGAGACATAAAAAATTTTTCGAAAGAAATAAATAAATGGATAGAAAACCCCAGTCCGGCCTCAAATATACAAAAAACTATTATTAATATGGTTACAGATAATGCCTTTAAAAAATTTTTAAAAATATATGAAGATGAAAAATGATTTTGTTGAATTAAATGTAATTTTAATAGGTTTTAATAGGCCAGATAAATTTGAGGCAGTACTTAAAAAGACATTAATTTGTGGAATATCTAATATTTGGATAAGTATCGATGGACCAAGAAATGATAATGATCTTGATCCAGTAAACATAAAAGATATTAAAAATCTGATCTTAAATTATGAAAAAAAATTTAACATACAATTCAAAAAGAATTTTGAAGATAGTAATCTGGGCTGCAAGAAAAATGTAATTAAGTCTGTTAGTGCAGTTTTAGAAGTTTCTGAACATTGCATTATTCTCGAAGATGATTGTGTGCCATCAATAAATTTTTTTAGATTCTGCAATGAGCTCATCAAAAAAGAAAATGATTCAATTTTTGGTGTTTCAGGCAATAATTTTTCTAAAAGTAATGATAAAGCTCCTTTCCTTTCTCAATATCCTCATATTTGGGGCTGGATGGTATACAGGAAACATTGGTCTTCTTTCATAAATTTTATGAGTAAAATTAATTATCTTTCGTTTAGTGAGTTAGTTAAGAAGAAATTTTTATTTCCATCAGAACGTATTTACTGGTACTTAGTATACAGAAACTTAAAAAAAGGAAATTTGAATGAAAGTTGGGATTATCCATTACTCTTTTTTTTATGGTATAAAGGCTTGCATTTTATTACTCCCCACAAAAATTTAGTTTCAAATATTGGTTTGGATAATAGTGGTGTTCATGCTCATATCGAAAACAAATGTCTGGCATATAATTTTGAAATTAGTTCAAGTAGTTTTCGAAAGTTAGGAAAACTTAGTATTTATAGGGATTTTAAAACATTTTTAAATCACTATAGGGGATGGAAATATACTTTTCCTATAAATATTTTCTTTTTCGTAAAATTTTTTCTGAGGAAAATAATTTGAGATGATTAATCTTCTATCTTCATTTTTTTATCTTCTTCCAAGAGGTATTCTGCCTCATAGCTTCTTGTACATTCCTGCCATTATTTTTCTATTTTTAAATTTTAATAAAGTAAAAATTAATGCAATCAACTTGATTCTTTTTTTGGTTTCTGTCGGTCTTTTTCTTTTATTTCAAGACCTTGATTATATTTTAATTGCAACAATTCATATGTATTTTTGTTGCATCGATCACAAAGAATTCAAAATATCTATATTTAATAATCTTGGAATTTATTTAAATTTTGGTTTCTTGATTTTGCTTTGGTTTCAAAGTGGAGGAGCTAGAGTGGGGTATTATACTGATCCAAATTTTGGCGGATTAATATTTTCTTTTCTCATTATTCTTCAAGCTATTAGGAAACCATTTTCAATATTAAACATAGTTTTATTCTTAGGAGTTTTACTTGCTACTGGGTCAAGATTATTTTTGTTATTTTATTTCTTTGTGATTATATCAAAGTATATACCAAGGATTTTTATGCCAAAGAGAAGAATAATATTTTCGATTATTCTTTTGAACATCGGAATTATCATCTTTAGCTATTTAGCTGTCAATTATGCTAGCTTTTCTGTGCTATCTTCCAGCGGATTTGAAAGGCTAACGAATTTATTTGACCCTTCAAATCTTGGGAGGTTTAACGCTAATATTTTTTGGACTGAAGAAGTATTGTTTAACTGGGCTGCATTTACCCAAAATAACTTAGAAGTATATGATTCAACCCAGTCACGACTCTTTAATTATATTTTGCCTCATAATAGTTTATTGTATTTAGTTATTTCTAAGGACATATTTTTATCAGGATATACACTTTGGACGTTTAGTGAAATATGCAAAAAGTATTACTGTGACATAAATAGTAGCAGGATACTTTTATCTTACATAATTGTTGGTTTATTCATACATGGTGTTTTTTCTCCAATATTCTTATTCAGCTTCGCAGTAATTTATTCAACTTATAAGTTAGGGTATGAGAAATGAAATATTTCTCAATAATAACAATACACAAAGATGATTTAGTCGGCTTAATTGCTACATGTAATTCCGTTGATTGCCAATCTGAAAAAGACTTTGAACATATAGTTATAGATAGCAGTGAAGAGGGTTACATAAAAGGAATAACTTTAGATGACAAAAGGAATATTCATTTTACCCCTGCAAATGGCATTTATGATGCATTAAATTTTGGGTCAGAAAAGTCAAAAGGCAGGTATATCATTTATTTGAATGCAGGTGATATTTTTGCCCATAAAGATATTCTAAAAGAAGTAAAGAAGGTATGTTCAAAGAAAAAACCTGATTTTCTTTATGGTGATTCATATAATGACTATGGAGGTGAGAGAGTCTTTAAGAAAGCCAAAGACCACAATAAATTATTTTGGGGAATGTTTACACACCATCAGTCTATGTTTTTTTTAAGAGATAAATTAACAAGCAATCTAATATCGTACTCTACAAAATATGATGTGGCAGGTGATTATGATTTTATATGCAAATTTATCAATATCTCTGAAAACTGTCACTATTACTCCAAACCTATTTCAGTCTTTAAAATTGGTGGTTATTCACATAAAAAATGGTGGCAAGGCTTAAATCAACAGTTTCTCATAAAAATAAAGTATTTTAACTTCCCAAGCTCAGTTTTTTGGTATTTTATTCAGTTAGGTAAAAATCTTATTGCTAGAATTTTTCCATCTATATACAAATTAAAATTAAGGTTAAAAAAATAGCTCGATGAATAACATTAACTTTATAAATTTTGCTAATGAAAATTTTAGAAACAAGCAATTACTGAATATGAAATCTGCTCTAAAACATGGCAGGGTAAAAGATACAATTTGTTTCTCTTCATCAGATATAGATGCTGTATTTGCAAAAAAAAATAATAATATGCTGTCGTATAAAAAAGGCGCAGGTTATTGGCTTTGGAAGCCTTACATAATTAATAAAGTTTTAGATCAGATTAATACAGGAGAAAATGTAATGTACTGCGATAGTGGATGCGAAATTATTAAAGATCTAACTCCACTAGAAAATTTGTTGTCTGAATCAAACCCATTTGTTTGTTTCGAAATACATGGATCAAAAGAGATAAATTGGAGTAAGAAAAAATGTATTGATTACATTGTTGGTGCAGATAGAAAAATGGTCTATTCTCCTCAATTTTGTGCAAGCTATATGCTTTTTAAGGCCTCAAATAAGACGAGGGAGTTTGTTAAAAATTGGCTGAAGTTATGTGAAAGCCTCTTATTAATGAAAGACCCGAAATTATGTAGTGAAGAGATATACAAAGAATTTATTGCACACCGACATGATCAATCTATATTTAGCCTATTATGTAAAAAAAATGGCTTATTAGCTTATCGTGATCCTTCACAATGGGGGAATGATTCTGATAAAAATAAAGATGATTATGGCCAACTAATAAATCATCACAGAGAAAGAGATGAATCAATATACTCTTCATTCGCACGAAAGATTTCAAATAAATCTAATACGCTAAAAACAAGATTATTTGCGAAATTTCTTGGGGAAAAAATATGATTTCTGTAATTATTCTCACTAAAAATGAAGAAATTCATATTCAGCGTGTTTTAGATAATTGCACGAATTTTAGTGATGATATTCATATTGTTGACTCAGGTTCAACTGATAATACTCTAAATTATTGCAAAGATTATGATGTTTCCATTTATCATAATGAATGGAAGAATTATTCTACACAGTTTAACTGGGCTCTTAAAAATATATCTTTTAAATACACTTACGTTTTGAGGATAGATGCAGATGAGTGTATTGATAATTTAAGTGTATTTAAAAAATTTCTTAAAGATATAAATGCAAGCAATTCAGCAGAAGGCTACCTTATCAATAGGTCAATGTTTTTCTTAGGAAAAAAAATTAACTTCGGGGGGTTATTCCCCATTCCAATGTTAAGGATTTTTAAGCACAGTCATGGAATATGTGAAGAAAGATGGATGGACGAGCACATTATTGTGAAAGGCAATGTGAAAAAAACAAATATTTCACTTATTGATAATAACCTCAATGACCTAAATTGGTGGTTAAAAAAACATATTGATTATTCAGACCGGGAAGCCTTTGACGTAGTATTTAATGACAGAAATCACTCAAAAAGTTTTTCAGATCTTTCAGGCCAAAAGGAAAATAAAAATAAAAGGTATCTTAAGATAAATGTTTTTACTAATTTGCCTTTTTTTATCGGACCATCTCTTTATTTTATATATAGATATATCTTAAGGCTTGGTTTTTTAGATGGTATTAATGGATTTATGTTCCACTTTTTACATGCATTTTTTTATAGATCACTAGTTGAATATAAAGTTAAAAGATTCAAGACTCTCATAAAAAATGGCATTGACACAAAATCTGCTTCAAAAAAAATATTTGGAATTTATCCAGATTAATTCGTATTGATTTAATGTTAATGAGTTATGTTTTAAAATAGATCAGAACAGGAGTTAGATTGGAAAAAAAAGTTGCACTTATAACCGGTATTACGGGCCAAGATGGTTCGTATTTAGCTGAATTTCTTTTAAAAAAAAATTATGAAGTGCATGGTATAAAGAGGAGATCATCTCTTTTCAATACTGAAAGAATTGATCATTTATACGAAGATCCACATAATAATCCAAATTTCTTTTTACATTATGGGGATCTTACCGATAGCTCAAACTTAACAAGGCTAATTGAAAAGATTAAGCCTCATGAGATTTATAACTTAGGCGCACAGTCCCATGTAGCCGTTTCATTTGAAGTTCCTGAATATACTGCAGATGTAGATGCATTGGGTTCATTAAGGATACTTGAAGCAATAAGATTCTTGGGTTTAAATAAAAAAACTAAATTTTACCAGGCATCTACTTCAGAGCTCTATGGTAAAGTGCAAGAAATTCCTCAAAATGAGTCCACTCCATTCTACCCAAGATCACCTTACGCAGTAGCAAAACTCTATGCCTATTGGATTACTATTAATTATAGAGAGGCATATGGTCTTTATGCCTGTAATGGTATTTTATTTAATCATGAGTCTCCTAAAAGAGGTGAAACATTTGTCACAAGAAAAATTACTAGAGGTTTAGCAAACGTAATGTTTGGTTTAGAGAAGTGTGTATACATGGGAAATCTTGATGCATTAAGAGATTGGGGACATGCAAAAGATTATGTAGAGATGCAGTGGCTGATGTTGCAACAAAAAGTACCAAGAGATTATGTGATCGCTACTGGTAATCAATATTCAATTAGAGATTTTATTTGTTGGACGGCAGAAGAACTTGGCTTTGAGATTAAATTCAAAAATAAAGGAGTTGATGAGTATGGGTATGTTTCAAAATTGAAGAATCCAATATCAGATAAAATTAATGTTGGAGATGTTGTAATTAAAGTTGATCCTAGGTATTTTCGTCCCGCAGAAGTTGAAACACTCCTTGGCGATGCATCAAAAGCTAAAGCTGATCTTGGCTGGGAGCCAAAAATTTCAACTAAAGACATGTGCAAAGAAATGGTACAAAAGGACGTTGAATATGCAAAAAGCCAAGCATTACTAAAAGATCAAGGTTTTAACATAAGTTTAAAAACTGAAAATTAATAATGAAAAAAAATGTCTATATTGCTGGCCATAATGGTATGGTTGGATCAAGTATCTACAAAAAATTACAAGATGATAGTCTGATCAACCTTATAACAGCAAATAGGTCAAAACTAGACCTTACAAATCAATCTGCAGTAAGTGATTATTTTAAGAAAAATAAAATTGATGAGGTTTATCTTGCAGCTGCAAAAGTTGGAGGAATCAAAGCCAACAACGATTGCCCGTCTGAATTTTTATATGAGAATTTGATGATCCAGAACAATATTATTAAATCGTCTTTCACAAATAAGATTAAAAAATTACTATTTCTGGGCTCTTCATGCATATATCCAAAATTTTCTTCTCAACCAATCAAGGAGGAAGAACTGCTTAATGGATTTCTTGAAAAAACTAATGAGGCATATGCTATTGCCAAAATTGCAGGAATAAAGTTGTGTGAAAGCTTTAATAGACAATATGGCACTGATTATAGGTCTTTAATGCCAACGAATCTTTATGGGCCTGGAGATAATTTTCATGATAAGGACTCTCATGTAATTCCAGCCTTAATTAAACGTTTTCATGAAGCAAAAATAAATAATTTAAAAACAGTAGTGGTTTGGGGCACTGGAAAGCCCAAAAGAGAATTTTTACATGTAAATGATCTTGCTGATGCTGCAATTTTCTTGATGGAGCTAGACAAAGATTTATTTTGGAAAAATAAAAATTACTCAAATTCACAAATAAATATTGGTTCTGGAGAAGATATCGAAATTAAAGATTTAGCTCTAATGATATCTAGAATTGTTGGGTATAAAGGAAAAGTCGATTTTGATTCAACTTTGCCTGATGGTACCCCAAGAAAACTACTTGATGTAACTAAAGCTAAAAAATATGGCTGGAAGTATAAAATAGATCTAGAAGAAGGCTTGAAGATGACCTATGAATGGTATATCTCTAATAAAAATGTTGCCAGACATCAATAAACAAAAATAAATTTTGAAAGTATCAATAATTACAGCATCACGGAATAGTGAAGATTTTATAAAAAAAACAATTACCAGTGTTAATAAACAATCTTACCAAGAAATTGAACATGTATTTATTGACTCACAATCATCAGATAGAACACTTGAAATAATAAAAGATACGAGCATAAGGCAAAATATAATTATCTCTGAGAAAGATGCAGGCATATATGATGCACTAAACAAAGGGGTCATGAATTCATCAGGTGATATTATAGGTTTTTTGCACTCTGATGATTTTTATTCTAATAAGCACTCAATTAATGACATTGTAAAAAAATTTCAGGAAAATAAATCAACCGAAATGGTTTATGGAGATCTAAATTATATTTCTCGTTTCGATGAGAATAAGGTTATAAGAAAGTGGAAAAGTGGAGAGTTTTCCATTAACAAAATGAAATTGGGCTGGATGCCTCCTCATCCTGCTCTTTTTGTAAAAAGGGAATTATTTCTCAATCTAGGATTATTTGATTTAAACTTTAAAATTGCTTCAGATTATGAGTCAATAGTTCGGTTTTTATATCATCACAAAAGGAAAATTCGCTACCTGCCAAAATCTATTATTAATATGAGATTAGGCGGTGCTAGTAATTCAAATCTTAAGAATATCTTGACTAAAATGAACGAAGATTTACGAGTTATGAAAAAATATAGATTGCCTTACCCAATTACTATTATTGGAAAAAATTTATCAAAAATTAAACAGTTCATATAATAAGGCTTTCACAAACTATCTCTATTCTATTGAGAACTTCATTATAGTCATTGGCTTCAAGACGATAAGGATCTCGTAGAGCCATATTTTTATTATGGTGGTTAAGTAAGATAAATTTTGATGAATAATTTTTATAAATTTGGTTCATTTGAAATAGCAATTGAATATCTAACACAAATACTTTATGTGCTCGTGATAAGAGCTTACTATTAATTTTTCTTGGCGTGTGTATGTGGGATTTATATCCATTCTCTTCGAGGAATTTCATTGACCTCGGATCCATTCCACTTTTAGCCATAGGATATAAACCTGCAGATATAAACTCAAAACTTTGTTTGTGTAACTTTTTTAAAATTACTTCTGCAACAGGACTTCTACAGTAATTTGCCATACAAATAATTAGGATTAATTTTTTTTGCATTTAATTAATCATTGAGCAAGTTGTCTACACTGCTCACAAAAGATGAAAATGGGAAGAATTGTGATATAACTCTATTCCATCTTGTTGTACTATTTGCATTTACATAGACAATATCATTATCAGTCAAGTAGAAGTTCCCAGCATTAAGAAACCCAGAAGGTGAAGATAAATCTGCTCTAAATATTGTAGGTTGTTGATCATCAGTCGATTGCCTTATGATAAAAACACCTGATCCAGCTGATGTTTCAGTTCGAAGTCCTTTAACTTCGCCTAAGGCTTCTGCAAGAGTTAGCGGTATATCTGTAATGTTTAATTTTTGTGGAGATGTTATTTCGCCTAACATATATATTTTTTGTGAATTAAATCTTGCGATACTTACATCAACTTGCGGATCCGTAAAGTAATTTGCCAGACCTTTTGTTATAGCTGACCTTAGTTCATCTTGAGTAGTGCCTGAAGCTCTTAAAAGCCCGATATATGGAAAATAAATATTTCCATTTGAGTCAACTCTTCTTAGATTCAAGTCTGAGCTTATGCTTGTTAACGGAAAAATTTCACTTAATCCCCAAACAGTTATGGCTATTTGGTCTCCATTTCCAATTCGGTAGTCATATTCATAGGGATCTTTTAATTCTTGATTATCTTCTATATTTATTATTTTTATCTTCTTATCAATTGATTCTATGTATACAGATTTCTCGTCTCCAAATATGTTTGAGCCTTCACTCATATGCATCCCAGGTGCTTTACATCCAGTAATTATAAGGGAAAGAAGTAATGCTTTAGTTTTCATCTTTATTTTTGTACTCGTATGATTCATATAGGTATTTATTAGCATAGTACTGATATGAATAATTACCATAAAGACCATAATAGCCATAATAGCTTGATGGTTTTTCATAACAATTATAAACAATACCTTCAAAGCTGTTACCTATTTGAGAACAAACCTTCTCCATTTGTTTTACTTCATTAATTTTTGTATATCCATGTCTCACAATAGCAAAGTTTAAATCCGACATAGTCATAGCAATTGATGTGTCAGATACTGAAAGTACAGGAGCAGTATCTAGTACTATGTAATCAAAGATTTCTTTAAATTCATTGAATTTTGCAGTGAAATCTGGTGAATACAAGTATTGGAAAGAACTTGAAAGTCTTGATAATTTTGGAATGCAGTAAAAGTTTTCCTCAACTTTAAATTTTTCAAAACCTTCTTTATCTAGATTATGGAATTCTCTTTGACTTATTTTTTCCAATCCTAAATTTTTATGCTGATTGCCTCTTTTCCAATCTAAATCAATAAGGAGAACTTTGTTGCCCAGATTTGACATTTTTTTTGCTAAATTCCTTGAAATAAAAGACTTACCATTCTCTGGTGTTGCACTTGTTACTAATATGGTTTTACATACATCTGAAGTTGTTGAGGAATCAAATGATGATCTTATGTTTACAATAAAAGATTCTATTGATTGAAGAAATTTTTCATCAGATATTGCATGATGTTCATCATCTTCAATTTTAGGTATTACACCAAAAATTGGAATTTGAATTGAGCTATCTGGAAGTTCAGCTGGGTTAGATATAGGTGTAAAGTATATTCCTCTAATTATTGCTGTAACTACTGAGAGAAATGCACCAAAAGCAATAAATATGACAACATCAAGAATTTTTGGTTCAACTAGACCAAATATAAATGCATTATCAACAACCCTTATATTTCCAATTGTACTAGCTTCTTTAATGGAAAGATCAAGTTTATTTTGCAAAAGACTATTGTACTCATTCTGTGATAATTCCAGCTCTTTGAACAAATCTATATACTCTTGCTGTGACAGAGGAAGTTTTTTAATTTGATCATCTACTTGTTTTTTTTGCACAAGCAATATCTCTCTTTTTTGCAATAGATCTAAATAAAATGGGTTCGTTTCTGTGTAGCTAATCGAAGCGGCTGCAATCTCAATTTCAAGCTCATTAAGCTCTTTCTCAAGTAAAGAAACATTATCAATGATTGTATTAATTTCTTTGTCTACATTAACTGTTCTATTATCCTCTCTAAATTCCTTAAGGTTCCGTTTATCTTTCTCTAAAATTTCTTCAATGACTATTAGCCTCTTATCAATAAAATCAATAGCTTTTCTTGCTGTTTCGGCCTCAGATTCTATATTCTTTGAAATAAAAATATTATTAGCATGGTCAAGAATTAATTTTCCTTCGTTCGGGAAGTCAGACCGGTATGATACCGTCAATAAACCAGTATTTCTCAATCCATAAAATCTCGATAAATCTGTAGAAGAACTAATACTAAATTTACTCTTTACAGTGTTATACAACAGTTCAGGATTCGTATAGGTTATTTCAACTTGACCATAGTTTTTTATTTTATTTAGATTTAATTTTATTTCTCTAAAGTCATATGTTTTACCATACTGAAGCGAATTTTCATTTATCGAATCCCCTACAACAAGGCCATAACTATTTTCATCTAAATTAATCATTGCTTTTTGTTGCGTTTGATTTTTTCCTAAAAAAGCAACATATTCATTAATTAATTCAGCATTAGAAATAAGCTCATCATTAATAGAAATGTTGAGATATTTTTCTTCAATAAGTTTGATGATATTTGTTCTTGAGACATATAGATCCTTAACAACCTCTAAATCTGTCGTATTTTGTGTTCCTAAGATAATATCAATCTCAGATCCTAAACTCCTTTGCTCAGGAATTACATGTAGCAGGCTATCAATGCGGTACTCCTTTGTTGTGTAAATATAATTTATAATACCAACAACACTGAAAGTGACTATACCCAATACCACTAATTTAGAGTGCATTAAAACCATTCTAAATATTCTGCCTATATCTATCTCGTTTTGTTCCATTGGTATAAGTTAATTTTGTGTTTTTATTCTATACGATTTTATTTCTTAATCCTAAGCAAAAACAACCTTGTTCTTTAAAAATCTTTAATAATGCTTCATTAAGCATGTTTATTTGGGATTTATGTAAAAAAAAAATATAATCTCTAAAATGAGTCAAGACTCCAATTACCAAGATGAACTGAATGATTGGGTAGATGCTCTTGATAATCTAATGCTTTTTAATCAGCATGAAGACTCAAAAAAA
>CEQL01142354.1_pt1 | contig 15998 bp, 13 predicted proteins | sample 356281 | NCBI WGS metagenome assembly CEQL01 (sample SAMEA2621203, study PRJEB7988) | marine metagenome | biome: marine biome (ENVO:00000447); feature: surface water layer (ENVO:00002042); material: "saline water (ENVO:00002010), including plankton (ENVO:xxxxxxxx)" | depth 5 m
TATCCGCAGCTGTATTTAGCCCCAGACCAATCATCCCAAGTATGCTATTACTTTACCTGATGACAGCTTAAAGCCACTGTATCTTCCGTACAGGGTCATACCCTTTGGGAAGGTGACACTATCAATTGCTGCACCGTTGGCAGAAACGTCTGAAGACACAGCAGTGTCATCCGGAAATTTATTAGGCATAGTTGTGTCTGCAGTCAAACCTCCCGCACCGGAGTCAAATTGGGTATCTTCTAAAAACTGTATTGCCACAAATACTTTGCCGGAGATGAGGTTACTCACTTCTCCATTACCAGTAACCAGAATAGCTCCAGTCTGTCCAAACAGTCTGGCATTCTGCGAAGTGATTTGTGAATCCACGTTTTGACTAGCGGTCTTCGCTAGCGTTTCTGTGCTTTCAAGCGCGGATAGACTTGTCTGCTGAGTATCCAGCTTATCTGCCAATCTGCTTAGCAGTCTATCTGTTAATGTTCTAAATCCCATGATTATTGTCCTTGTTGTTTGTCGTTTTCTGTATCGTTAATGGAGCTAGTTAGGAGCGACAGTTCACCTTGTACTAGACCATTTGTTATAGCGCTAACCATATCCATAGGAAGTGGATACGGAGACTGGTCATCATAACAAAAACCCGTTTCACATGTAGCAAATTCTGCTACAGACTTAGGGTCTTCGAATACTCCTCTAACATTTATCCTCTCTAAACCATGCGGTTCGTATATGTAAATATACTCATCAATTACGTAGTAACGTGTAAGTCTCGAAGTATATTTATCATAAGGTATCCATTCTAACTCATAAGGTTCTATCTTAGGTATTGTACCTGTGCCATCAGGTTTACCTATAAATGTGTAAGCATCTGTAAGATTGAACCTAATTGTCTTAGGCATTCGTCTCTTTGTCTTATAGACCATACACCCTGTAGGGAGTTCTATCCCACAGCATTTGGATGCGTCCACTTGCTCTAAGTGAAGGCACCCAAGATCTTGCTCTATACTTTTAGAGACATACCCATTACGAGCATAGTCTCTACGTATGAGCATAGCACGGTAGTGCTGTATGTTGAACTTAATCTGATCCAGTGATATAAGCTCATCATTGCTGCTCCTGCCCCCTCTAAGAAGGTTTAGTATGTTATATGCGATTTCATCAAGAGTCATCGAACTGCTTTTTTGCGTGCACTAGGTCAGCACACTTTTCGTATTCTTCGTTATCTTCAAAGTATTGTATGATGTCATCGATAATCAGAGAGAAGGTCTCTGGAGCTGAGGGGTCGAAGGGGAGAAAGATCATGTCATCAGCCTTGTTCAAAAGCTCACGTACGGTCAAGTGACCTACTGCAACCAAATAAGCGTTGCGGTAAGCCTCGTCAAGTATCTCTAACTCCTCCTCTAGTTGAGTGGATGGATCTGTGTATTCTATGTCGTCGTCGTACTCAAATAACATTTGCCTGTAAATAGCCCTCAAGTCCTTTGAACTTACTCCATATATATGCTTGCCCTGTTCGTTTAGCTTCGTACCCCATCTGCTTGTGCCATTCATCGTTAGGACAAATAGATGGTATGAAGCGTACTTTAATACCCCTGTATTCATTTACCATTTCTTTGTGAAGATGCCCGCAGTGTACTTCACGGTGTGACGTACGCGCAAACATTTCTGGTTTCTCAGTTGCCATTATGAGTGGCATGTCTGCAGGCTTCTCCTTGTCACCGTGGGTAAACATGATCATGTTCTGTCCATACTCGTAGTACTTTCTAGAACCTGACGTGTTATCCACAGTCACATTGGCATCATTCCTGTACCACCCTGCGATCACATCTCCTGCATAGAACATGCGCTCGTAGTCGTGGTTGCCTGACACAACAATGACATCTACAGGAGCCTTCTCTTTCAAGTAGTCTATTGCAGCTGTCATCAATTGCCAGTATCCTCTAAACGTCTCTTTCCACCCGGCGTTCTCTTCTTGAGGTGTGCCTTTGGTGGTTGTACGTCTCATCCCCTCTGAGTTCATACCGTCGTTACCGATAGGTAGTATGAACTTTTCTATATCAAGCCCTTCTGCTTTCCTTACAAGTTCTTCCACAATCATCATGTATTGATCCTCCACCTGTGTGAGGTTCAAATCATGTAGTTTGCCGTAGTGTACATCTGGTAATGATATCTCGTATGCAACTGGGTCTATGATTGGATTACGCTTAAGTACACTAACCCTGGGGCTGTGTAGTGCAGCGAAGCGTTCTATCTCATCTTTGATAGCTTCAACGCTCATAGATTCTCCCTTCGTAACAACTGAGAATCGTTGTTGTCCAGATACCGTCTGCCAGAACTTTACGCTGGATACATCCGACGGACTGATGCCATTCTTGTCAAGGAACGTTTGGAATTCATTGATAACACTTTCGTTGTTGTTATCGTTGGTCTCCTGTCCACGAGCCAGCTTCCTGGCTTCGTATAGTGCTGTCTCACAGTCTTCGATCGGGCAATCAAGTCTCTCCGACAATACTCCAGCACTCTTCTTTAAATACCCTTGTTTTTCATTCAAAAAATCTTTTATCTCTTCAATAGTCATTTGGTGTGGTTGCTAGGTTTATTTCTTAGCTTTCTCTATAGTCCTGCCTGCGAAGTATGCACCAAAGGCAGTAAGCATAAGAATTTGCAATAGGTCTACGTAAGAGTCCTTTACATTGAAAGGCCAATTATCCATGCTGTCTGCGACCATGGTAACCATGAACATGCTCATCAGAGCAATCAGGGTAACAGGTCTTATGAGCTTAGCTAGCTTTACGTCGCTGCCCATATCTGCTTTCCAGCGCTCAGTAACGTTCTCTTGGAACTTTACCTCTGCATCTATCTTGGCTTGTGCTTCTGCTGGGTCTATGCCTGGTTCTTTGTCCAGGAGGTTTTTGACTACACCAAGCGCACCTTGGTCAGGCAACAGATCCCCCACTGTACTCAGTACATTAGGTGCTTTATCTGCCAGCCACTTACCAAGACCAGTATCTTTAATTTTCTTACGCCCGCTCATGATGATGTACCTGCTAATATCTCTAGCTTGATCCCATTGGAATCGTTGCCATATACTTTAAGATCATCACTGGACTCTGTTCTCCATGGGAGAGACATGTATTGTCCTGGTGAGAGGCGTGCAATCTGCTGGCTTCCTATGATTACATAGAGAAACTTACCAGTTGCTGTTGAACGGTTCTTGAGAAACACGTATACGTCTTTGTCAGCCCCATAGTCGGTCACTGTCAGCACAGTGGTGGCGGAACCGGATGACGTAGTGGTGATTGATTTGATAGTCTTGTTGACTTCACCGGTCAGGCGGACAGCCTTATCACTTCTGATAGTGAATGAATTTGTAAATAAGTTTTGAGACTGTACAAGGAGTCTCGTGTTAATCGTTGCCATCGGTTATGATTTCTAGAATTTTTTCTACTTGCTCACCAGTAATTGCATCTGGGAGTTGGTCTTCTCTGATACCGTGGAGCATAAGCTCTACGTTCTCATCAAGCATATCTTCTATGCTAGCCATTTGTGCTTTGCGCTCTTCAATCAAATCTTGATTGTCCTTCTCAAGCTGGTCCATGGCTTCTTTGTCTTGGGCATCTGCCAAGTCTCTCATCTGGATAGAGATGGTTTGAAACTCTGGGCTGGGTACTGCTGCCTCTTCGATAGGATTAAGGACATGCTTAATTTCTTTCATGTTCTTACCTACAAGCACTGCAAAACGTGAGCCCTTGATTTCTTTGACCCCTTCGAGTCCTCTGTAGAGATTGAGAAGTTGGCGGTTGTTGCCTTTAAAATTGATCATAATGTTTGGATTGTATGTTTATGTAAAGTTACACAGAATTGTTTATAACCAAGAAATGAATCTTACTTGCAGTTGTGGATGTAGCTCCAGTAGCTGCAGGGTTGAAGACTGAGATCTTGAAGCTACCGCCTGCAATGGTGTGGGTACAGGCTGTAAGCTGCGCGTTATTTGTGGTATTCTCATCTTGCACTGTCAGTATGATAACCGAGTCAGCTTGCACTGTACTGTTGGTTACCGTAAACTCTGCATTGGTTGCTGCGTTCAGTGCTACAGCTGCCAGTGTGATCACACCAGATGTAGCGTTGATTGTCACACCTGTAGTGTGGTCAGTGGCCTGAGTTACAGTGGCACTTCCCTTGTGGACTATACCTTCTGTAGCAGTATCTATGACAAGGCTACCAGTTTTGACATTAACATCTTGGTTCTCGTCGACCAACAATGCGCTTGTTCCAGCAGTTCTAACATAAACACCTCCTTCAGTACCGCTGCCAGCTTTACGACCACCGTCAAGGTAGAGGTCTCCACCACTACCATTACCGTCACCATCTCCAGCAGCTATGGTTACTCTACCTCCCCCGTTACCTGTGCTTGAAGCATTTGATCCGCTTATGCTGAGGCTGGCAGTAGTCCCTGTAGTAGTAGGCTTCATTGCAATGCTCTGGTTAGAACCTGTTGCACTGCCTAGAGATATACTACTGTTTACGTTTAAGTCGTTTGTGAAGTACGACGAAGGTGTAGCACTTCCTACAAATACTCTACCTGTAGAGTCTATATTGATGCCTTCGTGCGTGCCGTCACCACTTACCCATCCTGTGCCCATGTCGATATCGTAGTTCTGCATATCGAGGTCAGCACTAACTGTGCCGATGGACGAAGCAATGCTTATACCACCAGCAGATTCAGTGATGGTCACATTGGTGCCTGCAGTTAGTGTAGCCCATGCAGGGAAACCGGTAGTGGCATTAGAGATAAGAACCTTACCGTTACCACTAGGAGTTGCAGCTGCAAGTGTGTTCGTGCTTGTAGCTACAAGAACAGATCCTGTTGCTGCAGCTGTAAGTCCTGTACCACCGCTCGTCACTGGCAATGTGCCTGTTACATTAGAGGCTAGGTTTACAGAAGTCAGGAATCCACTGCTCGAGTTAGCAAAGTTGCTAAGCTCGTAATGAGACGGGTCCCAGGCTATGAGTATATTTCCCTTTTCTGCGGTACCAGACAAGCTCTCTGAAAACAAAGCTATCGGGTTGTCAGCAGAGTTATGGTTGGCTGTGCTAGGTGCACCGTCAGCTCCAACATGCGTAGTTCTAATACCTTTAAATACGAGCGTATTGTTGTTGACTCCTGTGGTTGTATCGCCGGTTCCACCCCCTACATAGATGGAGCCTGCATCCAGACCAAGAGCAGTCAAGGTATTGCTAGCATTTTTAGTCAAAGCCCCGTTGTTGAGGCTGGGGAATACTTCTGTAATAGGTATCTGGAATGACTTGTTGGACTGCTTGTTAGAGAGCAGCAACACGTCGTTAGAGGTGGTATTCCTTTTCGATCTTGTAGGTAGTTGCGTTATTCGTTTTGCCATCGTTAGAATATTATATTGTTCCCAAACTCATCCTGGAAACCTATAGATGTATTGTTAGTTATTTCTTTTACTGGTGCTGAGCTTTCAGTTGGGTTAGTTATCACTTGACAGGACTGACAATGTCTTACCATGAAGTCTATGAAAGTCTGCATGTAGTTCTCTGGGTTAGTGCCTGCTTGGTATTTTACATTCACACATGGTTCCCAGATTCTACTAGTCTTGCTTGGGTTAGTTCCCGGTATCTCGTCTCCTGGATGCCAATCTCTCCTAGCAATGAAGTAGCTAGACACCAGTTTGCCAGACTTTATGCGTATGTATCTAACTACTGTGCCCTTTGAGTAGTTGCTGCTAGCAGCAAAATGCTTTTTACCTGATGCTACCCACTTCTTTGTACAGTCAACAGGCACCATTCTTTGTCCAAAGTTCTTGACCTTACCGGTGGTTTTTACTTTACTGACGTAGTTATCACAGTCAAACATGCAGTCCAGTTGTTGCTGTGTGCCTCTGTTAAACAAGTAGCTTATCAGGGACAGCTTCAACAAATCTGTTTCATCGTAGTGTGATCCTGTCTTCATGCGCATAAGCATCTTGGATGTATCACTAGACGTGCATGCTACAGCCGCTTCTACAAAATTGTCCGTAACAACACCATCGATTGTTACAGGTATCTGTATGCTGGGCTCACATATGATAGTCTGAGTTGTAAACTCTTCTACAGGATCGTCACTGTCTTCAGGTTCGTCTGTTATGCAGTTGTTTTCTGTGAATACGCAGTCTTCGTTGCAGTTTGCTGTCACACACTCGCAGTCGTCTGTATCGATGCAAGTGCCTGTTCCTGAGTTGTCACATTCAGGATTAGACGGATCTGGGCATACTGGGATGTCATCATCCTCCTCGTCATCAGTTTCGTCATCTATGCAACTAGTATACTCACACTCTGTTGGGTCACAGTCTGTACATGCGGGATCGTAGTTACATGCTGTTTCATCACAACAGCAGAAGATAGTCTCCCCATCACAGTTTCTAAGCCTAGCCCCAAACCCTCTGTTGGCTGCAGATATTACAGGCTGCTCTCCTTTATCACACTCGTTACAGTCTGGGTGTGCTGGGTTCAAATCACAGAACTCGCAGTCTGTGCAAACTTCACAGCTCCCATCGTCAAACGTAGCATCCGCATTGTAGTTTACAGCAGCTGGATCTGTGCAGCCAGGAACTGCATCAGGACAATCTGCTGGATTTACAAACTGGTCACATGGTTGTGGACAAGCAGTATCTGTAACTGTGTTATTTATTACGTGATACGTTTGCTCATCTGCAAAGTAGCTGAAGTCTTCTTCACAATCTGCAAGGTTACCAAAGCCATCTGCTTCAAACAGTGAGAAGTCGACAAATGGTATCAAGAATATCAAGTACTGACCAGCATTAAGACCTCCTGGAGCAACGGTGTTTAACGTGTTTGCCGGCACTGCTGTGCTGTATCGTACACCTGACACAGCTACTCCATCTACAGTTCCTGTAATAGTTGTAGCGGAGGCTAGGTTAGGGGGCATAAATATTGCGTTGATAGAGCCCTCTGTTACGACACTTGGATATACAATGTCGCCGTTCTCAAAAGCACCAGCACTATTTTCATACGCTTGGAGCAGTGCAGGTACTTGGTTTAGTCCCCCAACATCAAGAGCCATGATAGCAATTGTGAAGTTACCTTCATTGCCCGCAGCACCTAACTGTGCGGATGAGAAGTCCTCCACCGTGATTGTCATCGTACCTACGTTACCAGGTGTGTACTGATTTATAAATTCTGTAGGGTTAGTCTCAGGAATCTCTACCTGCGAGCAAACAAGTGTATCGTTGGTTGAGGTGACCTCACTTATAAAGACACTGTTCTCCTGCTCGCTGAATATGTCCGTGCAGTCTATGTATACACAGCTACCATCGTCAATGGTGGCATTCTCACTAAAGTTTGTAGCAAGAGGATCAAGGCATCCTGGTACTAGGTCTTGACAATCTGATATGTCTGTGGCATACGTAAGCAAGTATGGAGCACAGGTGCCATCAGTGATTACATATGGTGGGTAGTATCCGGCTTGGTACTCACCAGTGTTAACGTTTATAACGCCCAAGTATTCTAATGATACTTCAAGGAGTAGATCGTTTGTATCTGGGTCATCGTCTATGTCATCAAATACTAAGTCATTGAAAGCTATGCTTGCTATCTGTCCATAGTATTCTGTAACTGACGTCTCTTGTATGCTAATAGGACCTCCGTTCTCTATAGTGTTCGGTGTTCCTGTTCCTATGTCATGTGACACGATAGTACCACCCTCAACCGCAGTGCCGTTCAAGGTCACGGTTATCTGGTATACAAACTCCTGCTCTGTATTAGGGAAGTTATATAGTTGGAATGTATCTACTTCACTTTGAGTGAAGAACCCATCGATCAGAACATTGAAGCTAAGAGACCCATACACTCCATACGGTGCGTTGTCTGGATCTTGTATACAATCTGTTCTTATATCAGACAAACACCAGGATACAAATCCTGTGCAGTCGACTTCCTGGTCAGGGTCATCAATATCAGTCAAGCATATTCTACCGTTTACCAGTCCTCCACTGTCTTCCCCAAACGCATCAGTGAATCCTGAGCAAAAGTTAGTGGGCAGTATGCCGGGGACGCCAGAGACAAATAGGTTGTTTACCCCATCGTTTGGTGAGTTGACCCCAGGGAAGGTGCTGTAGCCCTCCCAGTTAGTTCCTTGGAATGGGTAGCTATTAAGTCCGGTTGGGTTAGCAATACCTTCGAATGCATTACCTTCGAGCGTGCATGTGCAGTATTCTACGAAGAAGTTGTAGGCCCAGTAGTAAGCTCTATTTGTATTTGTGCAGGAATTCTTAGGGGTGAACCTAATTACTGCAATGTATTGCTGCCCTGCTCGTATACCCTGGTCTTCTACTTGGCCACCAGAAGCAGTATTATATGAACTAAATGACCATTTAAATGCAGAAGCACCTGAACCCGAAGGTGTGGAAGCATTACCAAACGCGGCTATAGGAGTAACTCCATTTAGATGTATTCCAGAATAGTCACCAGTAGTGTCTGAGTACACGTTTGTTTTGGGGGTGGCTAACGTTCCACCATAACTGTCTACAGCCCACCCATTATTGCCTTGGTCTGCATTGGGAATATTACCAGCGTTTACAAGATTCGTTTCCCAAATACTGTAATCATAAACAGTCAAGGTCATTGAAGATGGATCTGCCTGATCCTCTATTAGCTGCCAAGCGTCTATGAAGTCTTGTGCGTAATCAAATGTACCAGCGTATTGGTCAGAAGATGCAGCATTAGCCGCTGCCTGAAGAGTAGGCATGTTAGCTAGAATCTTAAACTGGTCCATCCTGAAGAAAGTTCTAGCAGAGTTACCTGCCCCACCTGACCCAGAATCAAGAGCTCCTAGTCCTGTATCTGCACTAACACCTCTAGTGTTAAATGCGTTAACAACATTGCCGTCCCACCAGTCGTACGTTGCAGAGGCTGTAGAAGCTACGTCTATGCTTACCTCTGCTGAGGGTGTCAGCACGCCGTCTACTGGTATTGCAGCAGTAGTTGCTGTGTCAGTAGATCCCTGAACAATAGTATTAATATCATGAACTTGTGCTCCCTGGTACAAGTAAGGCAGGTAGTGGAATGCATCTGGTGGATTGCTGGTTGGATTACCTCCAGCAGTTATATCATCATCACATGATATGCATGACCCATCGTCAATAGTTGCAAGTGGGTTATAGTTAACTGCTGATACATCTGTACAGCCATACTCATCCTGCTGATCACCTTCGTCACCAGTTTCATCCTCCTCAAGCCCTTCGCTTCGTATGTATCCTATGGTTACAAATTTTCTTATTCTTCTTACTGGATCATCTTTGTCGGCGGAGTCACATTCTGATGGTGCATCCAAACTTATGTAGCTTGCTTCAACAGGTAAATCCTCCCACCTTTGGTCAAAACTAAGATCAGAGTGTGCCCGTCTTGGGTCTGTTGAAGAAGTATCTACACTAGTAGCTTGGAACAGTAGCATGTGCCTGTTCTCTAAATCGTCAGAGTCGTTGAACGTATCAGAACCTGCACCACCAATGGTTGCAAATATCTTAGCGAAGTCTGCTCCTTCGTGTATGAAATAAGCAAGTCCGGCATCTTGTTCGAACGGTTCTCTGCCCGGCATGTACAAATACTGGAACGTGTTTGTATCATTCCTTTTATTATTGAAGACATCGTTGTAGATAGGGCCTGTATACGCTGAAAGACCTAGATCGTCTATAAGTCTGTGTGTGTAAGTGTTGCCCCCTGACCCTGTAATGTACTTGTTGTCTCCTGGCGTGGTTGATCCACCTGCCATATAAGCTCCAGCGTAATCTGAATCTATAGCTGTAGATGCGTCTATTGTAGAGAAGTAAGAGTTAACGTACAGCACAGATGGGAAAGTTCCTGCCGGACCTGTTCCTACTGGGTCTGTAAAGTCTGTGGTTATTGCTCTTGGGCAGGTTATAACTGTTTCAAATCTTCTAGCGTCTGCTTCAAAGAATGATAGATTGACCAACTCTCCAGGGGCATAGTCTTCTACAACAGAGTTGCATCCACACCTGTCATAGTTTGCATCTACACACTGGTTCGTATTTGCAAGCTTATACGTTGGTTCTCCCGCATCATCATAGATGTCAGTGACACCATTTCTGTCTACACACTTATTTGTCGTTATAGTGGAAGATCCCCAGTCAAACGTTTCGGGCGCAAGGTCCTCCATCTCGTCCCCGGTAGCTGACAGTTTAAATACGCTATGAAACACCATATGGTTCAAGTCGGAGCTAGAAGGTGCGTCTTGGACATAGTTATACGTATTTCCTGAAGAGTCAGTTGTACCGTTGATTGCATCGTCTACGAACGGTGTATCATAACTAGCTGCTGCAACTCGTGCTTGTGGAGCATCTGCATGTACAAATACCGTGTATTTGAAAAGTCTAGCTAGTGAAAGGTCTTTAGATACTATCGCTTCAGGTGCTGCGTTTTCGTAAGAGTTTGAACCATCTGCTGATGCAATGGAAAGCCCAGTTGTCAATGACTGCATCTGCGCGTCCCTCATAGTGCCTGGTTGCACCAACCCTGAAAATCTAATATTTTCATCCGTCATGAACGGAACATTGTTCTCATCTACGGGTGACAGCTGGAATACGATATTGCTTGACCCTGTGGTAAACGGAAAACTTCCAGCATGAAAAGCGTTGTCTATATAATCCTGCCACCCTAGTCTTCCGTCTGCTACATAGTCTACTGCTCCCGGAGCCAACCACTGCGAAGAATTTCCAGTATTGATGCTATTGACGGTGTTTATATTGTCCGAAATCCCCAGTCTAAACTGTTCAGCAGCATAAGCAGGGAAGTCAGATGCAGCCAGTATGGGGGAGTTTGTTATATCATCTGGGAGATACCCATCTCCTGAAAACCCAGATCCCTGCAGTGCATAGAAGGTTACGTAGTAATCGTAGCTGGATGCATATGTTGGGAAGAATGGATTTCTTCTCTCCATACTAGTATTAAAGTGAGCATCGTAAAGCCCATTAATATCAGCAGTTTCATCTATGTGAGGCAAACCTCCTGCATACGACGTTAGCCCTAATATACCTGTATTTACAAATTTGTCGAGTCCCCAAAATGCAGGATACTTTCCTGGGTTATCTCCTTGATATCCAGGAACATTAAAATCAGGGCCTGTGGCCAACAACCCTGCCTTTCTGCCCCATGGTGTTTTTGTGTAACCACCCGCATTAAAGCTAAGTGGGGCCATCATGTTCATCTCACGTATATCAAACGTGTCACCACTACCTGTATTTTGGCTAAGGCCTTGGTAGTTAACGTTACCTGGTGTGAGAAGATCGTGCGCGTTTCTAGTTGTTCCTGGTCTTCTAAGTGCAACAACTTCACTTGTTGTACCTAACAGTCCTGTGATAGTATCTATAAGACCGAAGTGAGGGTAGTACTCTCCCAAGAGAGAGTAATCTGTACCACTGGTGTCATCGTCAACGTTTCGTCTAGATAGAGTTTGAGCTCCTGTTGATGGTCCTGCAAAGTTAGTTTTAGTTCTAACAGAGTTCCAGATAAGCTGTCCACCACTAGTGCTCGTGCCTAGGTTTACTACCTGCACTGTCTGACCTGTTTCTTCGACTGTTGCTGACGCCTCAGAGTACAAAAAGGCTTCCGGGTCTATGTAAGGATTTTGTACTTGTTCGCCCGAAGAGATAAGATCACAGGGAAGTGAAAGCATGAAGGGAATACTTCTCTTAAACAAGTTGTTTCTGAGGTTTGACCCAGATTGTAGAAGTGCGTTAGCAGATACAATGAGTTGTCCCCTTGTTCCTAAGAGTTGAAGTAGGGGTTCTTCCATGAAGTATACCTTAATCATCACGTGACCGTTCTTAAGGTATCTATGTTCTGTTTTCTCTACATAGTTGGCAAGCTGGCTTGCCTTGATCTTTTGAATTTGGCCATGGGAGGGGGATACGATGCATATGCTAGTGATCTGAACCCCTACGAGCTCAGGCATCCCATAGCCGTAAAATCCATTTTTAGCGGCGTAGCCAGATGTTCCATAAGACCCACTTACAAAGTCTGGTGAATGCCACCCAAAGTTTCCGTCTGCATCTTCACTGTCCGTGCCCAAAAACGGCATCTGGGTCGTAGCTACATTGTGTATGAGAGAGTATCCACCAGCTGCGTATGCTCCTACAACATGAAGTGTGGAGACGTTTCTAGCAGCCAATCGCTGCCCGTATGATACAAAATTTGCCATGTAGTATTAGCACCCGCACGCACAACGTTCCGTGCAGAGTTCTTTTGCTTTGTTATACTTGTCCGTTGCTCCATCTGTAATGCCCAAGGTTGCGTCGTACTCTGCTGCTTGAAGAAGCAGGAATATCTTTTCCGCAAGCTTGAGGTCTTCCTTACACTTATCGCACTTGCATGTGCAATTGATCGCGTCATGTACCAGCTTGGCAATGCAGCAATCTATGTCCGCAGTCACCACTGTAGCCTCCTCTTCTCTAAAACCTTTGGAGTCGGTGATAACTGTTCTGATAACACCCTTGGCATCCAGGTCAACACCAGCACTCAGCTTACCACCCTTTGTTCTAGCAGTAGTTGTTCGCTGTTCTCCTGTAATAAGGTTAGTAACGTTAATAGTATAGCGTGTGTTTCTAGTCATGTTGCGTTTAGAAACAACCACTCTTTTGCCTGAAAATAATCCTCTTGTTGCCATGGGTTAAGTAATAAAGGGGGACACCCTATGTGCCCCCCATATTAGTATTACGTGCTTAGAAGTAGTACTCTCTTGCAGTACCGTAAGCACTAGTCGCAATACCGAGCAGCTTATCTGCTTCAGTATCACCGTGTACGAGTGCTGTAGAGCCATCGCCGTAGTAGAACTTCACAGTGTTCATAGAACCTGCGGGTGCAATACCAGCACCGTTTGGCCAGTTGGGCGGCTCATAGTTGATTGTGATAAGGTCATACTTATTATCCTCAACTGTGTATTGAGTCTGATTCTGCGGGAAGTGCATACGGTTAAAGTTTCCGTATCTGCTTCTGCAACGCATCTCGTCGCTCAACACCTGCCAGTCATTACCAACACCTGCGTCAAAGCCAACAGCATCTGTGTCATCACAGACAGCCTTAACTTCATCAGTAGTGTTCTCGATAGCAAGATCGATTTCAACGTGCGGGTGACGTGCTGTCATAGTGTAATCTGCACTTGTTCCAGTACCAGCCTTGGTTACAGTTACCAGCTTGTGCAAGAGGCCGTGAGCTTCGATCTTAGTCTTGAGTATATCACCTACGTCTTCCATGTTAGCAGCGGCATGCTCTGCAGCTTCAACAGTAATCGTGATGACTTTGTGGTTAGTGGTGTTGAATGCTCCCAATGGGAAGTCAAAACCACCACCGCTCAAGTCTTTGATACCTGATGAAACGTTGTTAGCAAAGTTAGAGTAAGCAATAGGTGAAGTACGAACCACAAAACGGAAAGCAAAGTCCTTAGCAGAGTCTGAGTCACTCAAGCCGTCAAAGTGAACAGCTGAAAGTGTAGTTGTCACGTGTGGCTGGAACGAAACTGATCTGATTGCAGCGGTAGGAATGATGGGTGTAGCAATGCTATTACCACCAGAAATACCTTGTACCACTTGAATGTGTGAAAATTTCCAAAGAGCTCCTGAGAGAGTTGATGCTCCCACAGTAGTATCATCTGCGTTACTTGTGTCTGTGTCAACGGTGGTTACCCACCAAGCTTCGTCGAGAAATGCCTGACCACGAACGTCGTATACACCACATTCGACTGCTGATGGAGTACCAACGAGCGAGTTGAAGTCAGATGCACCTGCGTTCATATCAGTAAAGCCTGTATTATCAATAAAGACTTGTGAAAGATTAGATCCCATGTTTTCTTCTATTTAGGGATGAAACAAAATTTATTCACTCTCCAGGACCTCCCCGGATTGTGTTTGATATCTAGGAGACTCAAAGGACTCCAAGATGCTTTTCACTGTCATCTCCACAATCTCATGATGAGTGTGTTCTGCCAGCTCGCAGCCTACACCTAAGTCTAAATTTACATCGGTAGGTCTACGTAAGTATTTTATCGTTACCCCTAACGGGATAGTTTTGTCGTCAGAGTATAAATCTACAAAATTCTCCTGAACTGTGTACATTACATTGGATGATTTTGCAGTATTAAATGGATCATCTAAAAGTGCAAAGATATCATCATGCTGAACTGACTTGCAAAGTGTCCTAGCTAACTCTGCATTTGGGTTGTCTGCGGCGCCTATTATTCTATTGCGAGAGAAAGATATGCTAGGTCCTTCGAATATTAATCTAGTAGTTGCCGTGTCACTACTGCTTAGTTCCGTGTACGGGTAGTCATACGTGATTTTAGCGTATGCTCCATCTTCTGTGCCTTCGGGTGATCCAGTCACAGTGAATAGGATTGCACTTAGATTGAAAGCTTCTCCGTTTAGGATGTCCCCTGCAGATTCAGCGGACGGAGCTAGTGGGTACCTAAGATATATTTCGTTTGCATCAGCATGAGGAGAGTCAGCTATCACTGACTCAGTAAACATATCAGAAAGACCATCTTGATTAGACAGAGATGGTATGAAACCGTTGCTGTAAAGCAGAGGGTTTAGCAAGTCTTCTATGCTTCTTCTACCTCCTTGGGTCTGGAAGACAGCTTCAAGAGTTCCCTCATCGTTAGGTATCTCTATCTGTCTTATAACCTTACCTGGTTCATTGATAGCGGCCCTAATACGCAAGAACGCGTCTTCTTTGTTTCTTGTATCAAATGATATGGGCGTGCATGCTTTAGAAAGTGTGCATTTCAGATTAATCAGGTACATGTAGTCCACAGGGAACTTAAACCTTTCTAGGTATATGATACCTTTAACTGGAGAAGTATATACTACCCCAAAGAAACTTCCTGAGCTAGCTACATTTCCCTCATCTAGCACATCTCTAGACAAGTGGTAGTCTTCCACAAGTGTTCTGAGATCATCCGTTCTTTTCTGAGACTGCTCAAAGCCTCTTCGCTTTTGATTGGACGCAGGACTATAGCGCTGGTTTATGAACCTACGCATAGCCATGTTTATCTCATGGTCAATCTCTTGTGGTAAGAGATTATCAACCTGGAAAGATGCAAGTTTTTGCACCCCCAGGTTGATAGCTATATGCATCTCTTGTATTGTCACGCTAGTGTCTTAAGTTGAGCCCGTATGGCATTTACTGCTCCAGAGTTCTTTTTGTTTTTAAAGTAAACTATAGTGTCGGTTATGTTTTCTCCAAGAGTCTCGTCTCCATAGATGTATTGGTTTCCAATCTTACGGAGCACGTCTTTGCTTACCATCTCTTCTATTTCTGCACGCAGGTCAAGGTCTTTGTCCTTTACGAACTTCAAGAACTTAACTGGCTGTTCGCCCTTGATTTTGTAGAGTTGGTTCTCTACCTCAAGTGCAGTTAGCTTGTCAGGGTTGCTGTTCTTGACAAGAAGTCTTAGCAGCCTACGCATTTTATCTACATCTGTAGATGCCATGATAAACTCTTTGTCTGCCTCTTTTTGAATCTTGACTTTAGCGTTTGCTTTAAGCAAGTCTCGTTGAGGATCATAGATGTAGAACTTCTTACCAGTAGTCTTCTCCATTTCTTCTTTGGAGTCAGCTACCTGTCTGTGTTTCTTACACCACTTGTAGGTGATGTAATCCATAACGTTGTGTGGGTTACCGTCTTCATCTACAGTGATGTCCAATTCTTTACCCTCAAATGGTACTTTCAGGTACATGCTAGCCCAGAAGTCTTTTTCTAGTCTTGGCCAAGCTTCATGTGTTGGTGGTACATCGAGTATCTGACCAAGAAGCTTGTGTGCTTCTTCTCCTTCTACTCCTTTGAGTGGTTGGCGACCAACATAGATTGAGCCTATCTTGATCTTTGCCCCAGCTCTAATCTCCTTAGGGAGATAGTTGAGGATTTCTTTGCGTCTGATTATAACTTTTTTCATGTTCTTTATTTAGTTAAGAATA
>CEQL01020373.1_pt1 | contig 15960 bp, 10 predicted proteins | sample 356281 | NCBI WGS metagenome assembly CEQL01 (sample SAMEA2621203, study PRJEB7988) | marine metagenome | biome: marine biome (ENVO:00000447); feature: surface water layer (ENVO:00002042); material: "saline water (ENVO:00002010), including plankton (ENVO:xxxxxxxx)" | depth 5 m
ATATTTTTTAATTTTTCATTATTAACTAAAAAGATAAACAAAATATCCATTAGCTCTAAGTTCAATTTTCTTCTGATACTTTTTGTAGTATTTTTTAAAACCCCTCCATTCACTAGTGGCTGGGCACCAAGTGAGTGGTTTAAGGTTGCGAGAGGATATTTTGGTTTATTTGCAGGGAGAAGTGAGAACAGTGCGTTCATAACACCAAACTCACCAAGGACTTTTTTCTATGATTTATTTACTGGTGGACTAGTTGAAGTCTTTGGACTTGAAACTGGATACATATTAATAAAAGCAATATCCATATTATTGGTATCTTACGCAATATATAGAATATTTAAAGCATTAGAGCTTAATCTAAGTCAGCAGATACTTGTAATATCTATTTTTGTATTAAATCAAGACCTGATTGGTGGCAATGAAGTCATTGGAATTTTCGAAGAAGATAGATTTGCAGTTTCTTTTTCTTTGATAGCTCTATCTAACTGGCTAGAACAAGATTTTAAAAAATACTCCATCTATACACTTTTGTCAATATTTACACACATTCAAATTGGTTTATTCTGGTTTGCTTTTGTAAGCTTCTATGAATTATTTAATAAAAATAGAGAATATATCAAGACATTTAGATTAATTATTTTGTACTCATTACCAGTTGTTCTACCAACAGGTTTTGAATTTTTATTCGGTCAAGATGAAATTGTTTACGCTTTTAATAAACCAAGTAGCTGGGTGTATGCTTTCATATTTCAAGCTTTTCATGTTGCACCATTTGAGGTTGATGGAATAGTCTTTAATGATTTTCTACTTAGAAATTGGTCAACAGGATTTACAAACGTTTTAGTTTTTTCATTTGTTTGTCAATATTTATCAACAAAATTAAATAATTCAAAATTAAAATTTTTCATGTATTTTTTTATAATCTACTTTCCACTTGCAATTTTTTTACATTTTGTAGATTCACAATTAAGCGATCCAGGAAACCTAGCAAGTTTATTTTTGTTTAGATTTGATACAGTATTTTATTTAATAATTTTATGCTTGTTAGTTAGAACTCTAAAAAATGAATTAGACATTAGTCAAATAATAATATTTTTTGCAATTGTCCTTGTTGGTTTAGTTAATGTCAATATATCACAAGCAATTAAATATAATGGCTTGGACAATCAAATAAGAAAAAGTGAAGCTGTCTTAAGTCAAATAAGTCCAGAATTTATATTGATTGAGCCAAATGTTGAACTTTATACAGGCAGCATTGAGCTTAGAACAGGAATACCAACATATATTTCTCAAAAATATATAACCAACAGCTTGTCAAACTTTCCTGAATGGTATGAAAAACTAGAATTAAGAGGAAGATTTTTTCAAGGTGAATGCAGTCTGTTTTTTGAAATGAATTTAGAGTATTTTATTGGTCGAGAAAATAATCGTATAAAGTGTGGAGAATTGTTCTACCCAAATGGTGATTATTCGATATTTAAAGTACCAGAAAAAATAGGATTTAATTTACCCGCATTTAATTCTTCTTGTGAGTTTAATGAAAAAGAAGCTGAAAATATATTAATTCAAGAAAGAGATAATAATAATTTATCATATGAAATTAAAATAATATATGAGGATTCAACACTTGATTGTAGTGGTAAAGTAATTGGCACAAATTTACCACAGGGGGCTTTTATAAATAAAGATGTAGATGAAATAGTTTTAGTTGTTGATAAATAAACCATTTTTATAATTTTCGGATTTCATAAGATTTAAATTAAAATTTAATATATGAAAAGACTTTGTATATTAATATTTTTATTTTTGTCTGGATGTGGGGTAAATGAGATTTCTGAAACAGAAAATTCTGATATTTCAGTAGATACAAGTGAAAATACAGAAATAGAAGTAGATGAAGTTTTCGAAAATGCAGTTTCTGAAAATGATAATATTAACCAATCTCAAACAGGAAGTTTTAATTTGCCTGTATTCAATGGTGAGTGCATTTACTCTGAAGCCGAAGCATTACAAGAGCTTCAAACATTAAAAGAAGTTAATAATTTAGATTTTGATATAAATATTATCTATCAGACAGGTCCAGTCGAATGTGTTGGGAAGGTGTGGGGTGCAAATCTAGCTCAGGGAGCAATAATCGATGAAAGCATTTCTTATATTGATTTAATAGTTGGTAAAGATGATCTCAATAATCAAAGTAGAGCAAAAGTACCTAGTGAGTATTCTAGAACAAGTGACTTAGGATCTATTGAAGCTAATTTACTTTTTGATTTTAGTAACTTTGGTGATTACATAACTGACATTGACTATTTCGATAATTTAGAATCATATTTCTTTGTTGGACATCAAAAATCAATGATTTACAGCCTTGATAAAGAATCATCAGAAATAAAACCACTTGTAGATTTAAGCAGTTTTGTTGGAACTACAGAAAACTGGGAGACAGGGCTTCTCTCAATGAATCCAATAAAATTTGAAGACAATAAACTTTATTTTCTTGCTGGATACACTGATAAAGAAATAAGAGTTTCTATTTCGATTTTTAGTTATGACTATGGGAATGGTGCTATTAAAAAAGAAAAAGAACTTTTTATTTCTCCTCAAAACAGTAATTTAGATTGGCTCAATTGTGGAAATATTGAAAGAGTAAATCAAAACACCTGGGTTTTCTGTGTTGGCGACCAAGATTCACTTTATGCATTAAATGAAACATCATTAAGAACTGATCTTTATTCTGGAAAGTTAATAATGTTTTCTATGAACGAATCTTTTGATGTTTATCCTGCAAGTACTCCTTCGTATGACCCAGAAATATTCTCTCCTGTTGGTGGAGATGTCAGACCAGAATCAGTATTGTCTACTCCAGGTATTAAAAGTAAATTTGAGATTGAGTACATCTTAGCTCTTGGTTTTAGAAATCCGTGGGGTTTTGCTGTAGGCGATGGTTATATTTTTGCACCAGATGTAGGACTCAACAAGGTTGAGGAAATTAATTTTGTTGATTTAAACTCACTCGATCCAAAGTTTTTTGGATGGCCTCATAAGGAAGGTGAGTTTTATTATGCAAAAGATGAAGTAGGTAAATTTTGGGATTATGAAGTAAAGCCAATATATTCTCACGCCTCTGTTGATGAGAGATGTGCAAATATTGGCGGCGCAATTCATAAATCAGAATCATTGCCTGGATGGAATGAATATTTCTTTTTTCTAGATCAATGTACGTTTGAAATATTTATCATTAACAAATCTGGAGATAATGTTTTTAGGACAAGGTCAGAATCAATTAAAGTGGCACCTGTTGTTGTAAAGAATGACAAAGATGGGAATATAATAATATCTACCTATACTGGTCAAATATTTTTACTTGATTTAAGTTCATTAGCTTTGTCAGGATAAACAATCAAATTAATAATCCTTATGTGTCTACAACCACATGAAAGTAACTGATATTTTTAAATCAATATATTTGGCATGAAATAAACTAACTTTTTCTTAGATTATTAAACTTAAAATTGTGAAAATTGCATTATTTTTTACTTACGGTATATCGCTTGATGATTGGGATTCATCTGGAATTTTAACTCGGGAATTAGAAATTTATAAAAAAATTTACAAAGAAAACAAAATTGAGTTCAGTCTCATTACTTATGGCGGAGACAGAGATTTAGAACTGCAAGATTTTGAAGGCATAGAGGTTTTTCCGGTGTATTCCAGACTGAAATATTCCAAATATAAATATATAAGGATATTTAAATCGTTTCTTATTCCATTTGTATTTAAAGATGTAATAAAAGATTCACATATTCTTAAAACAAATCAATTAAAGGGCTCATGGGTCGCAATAGCTTCTAAAATTTTTTATAAGAAACCATTAATTATAAGAACTGGATACGACCTTCTAAGGTGGTCAAACTATCAAAACAAAACAATCCTGAATCGTATTTTAGTAAGACTTCTTACAAAAATTTCATTGGTTTTTTCAAATCAATATAATGTCTCAACTCTATCTGATAAGTCATTTTTGGAAATGCAATTCGGTATTAAAGATAAGATAAAACTAAGACCTAATTTCGTTAATCTAGAACAGTTTGTAAATAGAAACGAGAAAAAATTAGAAGAAATATTATTTGTTGGAAGGCTAGAACACCAAAAAAATTTAGATTTTTTAATTAATGAATATAAAAAATTTGATTTGCCGAAATTAAATATTATTGGAAATGGTACATATTTAAATCAATTACAAACTGAAATAAATAAGAATAATTTAAATATAAATTATATAGAACCAATACCAAATACAGAGTTGCCTAATTATTACAATAAATACAGATATTTCATTCTCTGTTCCCACTATGAGGGAAATCCAAAGACACTAATTGAAGCTATGGCCTGTGGTTCTATTGTTATAGGTAATGATGTTGATGGTATAAACAACATAATAATTGATAATTTCAATGGATTTTTAATCAAATGTAATGAAGGCGATCTAAAAAGAACAATAGATAAAATCAGTATTGAAAAGAACAAACTAGAAAGTATTCAATTAAATGCAATTAATTTTGTTGTTGAAAACCACTCATTAGAAAGTTTAACCAAAACAGAATTATCTGACTACGATAAACTTTTAGACCTAAAAATATAATGCAAATATTTATAAATTTATCGAAAGTATGGAAATTTTCAAAAAAAATATCTATTAAGAAAAAGAAAGTAAAAATTCTCACCTCTTTTTTGTTTATTAATTTCGTAATTTTTTCTGATTTATTGATAATCTCTATTCTTAATTATTTGATCACAGGTGAGATTACTTCTAACCAATATATATCGTTTTTATTTAATTCCTTTGCTGCTTTTTATTTAATTGGTCTAATACTTATAAGATTCACTTTTTTATTTTTAGATCACATATTGAGGGAAAGACTGAGACTTAGTTTAGATAAAGAACTTAAATTTAGCAGTATTAATAAACTTCTAAAAAAAAGAAATAAAGAAGTTTCAGATGTTGCATATGAAGTAAACAACGAAGCGACAATGCTTGGATTGCTTTACAAAAACTTAGTATCTTTTTTTACAAATACCTTTCAATTTTTATCTTTTCTGCTTTACATTATTTATTTAGATTTTTCAATTACAGTTTTTCTATTAATTATTGGATTAACATCAAGCTTCCTTATTTTTATACAAAAAAAACGTAATAGAACTACTTCAAAAAATTATCAGGAAAGTCTTGAAGAAATTAATTTAGAAAGTGTAGATATAGCTAATAATTACTACTTAATAAAAATTCTTAAAATCGAAGAATTAGTTAAAGAAAACTTTGAGAAAACTTTAAAAACTTTTACTGATAATTTTTTAAAAATTACAAATCTACGATTTGTTAATTACAACACTCCTCAGTTCATTGGTACATTATCTATTGCATTATTAATTTATTTCTTTAATAATTCTTACTCATTAGAAATTATTTTTCTTACTTTAAGAATGGCTCAAGCCTACGGTGCTAGTAACGAGAGTTATCATGAATTGACTGTAAAAATGCCATTTTTAGAAAAATATCTATCTAGATCAATCAAGGAAAATATTAGAGAACATGGCATTCATACAATTAATGAAATTCTTATGGATTCTATAAAAGCTGAAAATGTTTCATTTAAATATCAAGATTCTGATGAATATTTATTTTCTGGATTAACTTTTAACATAAAGAAGAATTCCCATTCTGTAATAGTGGGAAAGAATGGAACTGGAAAAAGTTCATTAATAGGCATTATTGCTGGAATTCTAAGCCCAACAAGTGGAAAAGTTGAGATATCATCTCACAATATTGGATATGTTGGAAACAAGCCCTATATTTTTCAATCTTCTTTAGTTGAAAATATAAGAATTACGAAAAAACTTAATAAAGTTGAAGAAAGTGAAATTGATGATTTATTTAAATATCTTTCTTTTTATGAAAATTTTCCAAATAATTACTTAAGCAAAACAGTTAGCAAGGAAACATTATCAGATGGTCAGATGCAAAAATTGGCATTTATTAGGTTGATTCTTCAAAAGCCCGAGATTATTTTTTTAGACGAAGCATTTTCAAATCTTGATAAAGAAAGTGTTGATAAAATAAAAAAGAAGATTTTTGCTAATACAACTGTTATAAATGTAACTCATAAACCTGAAGACTTTGATAATATTGATAACAAACTTCTTATTGAAAATGGAAATATTCTTTTTCAAAAATAATGAATTTACTAATATTTTCTGATAAAGATCCAATTGGTTTTCAAAGCAGGAGACAGCTCGGATGGTTATTTGAATTTATCAAGGATAATCATAAAGAAGTAAATGTAAAAATGCTTGATAGCTTTGATGATTCTGAGAAAAATTATGATGCAGTCTTAATTCATGGTTATGATGCAAAAACAATAAAACGTCTAAGAAAAACCCACCCCTCTTCAAAGTTATTACTTCTTAATCCAGGATTATTAACCACATATCATGAGATATCGTTAATTAGTAAACAAAAGATTAAAGCTATTTTGCAAAAGAATATCATTGAAAAAAATATTGATGCAATCTTGGTTAGAAGTGTTCCGTGGTCAAAAGTGGTAAAGCAAAATACTAATATACCTGTATTCGAGTGGATGGATTTTGAAAAATCTGTTGATCCAATTCCAAAAAATAAAATTACAAATAATCCAGTAGTAATCGGTTATCATGGAAATCCATACCATTTAATGAATAAATTCTCTATAAATGGTGCACCAGCTTTAGAAATGTTAAATGAAGATTATGATTTCGTTTTCCATGTTTTATCAAATAATACGTCAACAATAAAGGAAAATTTTAACTTTAAATTCCCAATAAAATATTTTGAGTACGATTCTGTTGATTTTAACAGTGTTCTTAAGAATTTTGACATTGGCGTAACTCCTACAATGAGTAATGAAGATAGTATTAATGAGACAAATGTTTATATTAGAAATGCAAATAGAACAGTTACATTGTTATCTAAAGGGATACCTTCAGTAACTTCTCCACTGCCACAATCTAAATTAGATTTAATAGAGGGAATCCACACACTTTTTGCTGTTACAACTCAACAATGGTATGAATCTCTAAAAACATATATCGAAGATCAAAACTTATACAAAAAAATTAGTGAAAATGGCTATAAACTTGTAAAAGAAAATTTTTGCGTTGACCAAGCATCAATTAAATTAATTGAGATATTGAGGGAAGTTGTTAGTGGAAGTAAAACATAAAGTATTGCTGGGACTTCCTCCACATAATTTTGACGTAAAGCATCCTTTATTTTTAAATTTTGGCATATTTTTTCATCTTGATTCTAAAAGCAGTGTAGATGAAGAATACATGCATATAAAAGATTGGCTAAGAACTCAAGACAGTATTTTAAATTTTGAGTCACTTATTGAATTTAAGAAATTTATTGAAAGCTTAGATCACGATAAAAAAAATATTATTAATCTTGCTATTTTTTCAAAAAGAGAATTTATGTCAAAGAAAAAAATTCAAGATATTAAACAGTTCATTGAGGAGAATAATCAAAATAAACATATTGAAATAATATTGAAAACAGACATTGATAAATTTGAAATTTTTTATTCTAAATTAGAGTTTTATAATTTCATGAAAGAATTAAATCTTGAAAATTATATTTCAGATTTCTCTTTGCTGAGTGAAAAGAATTTTTTAAATAGCATTCACACACCTTTTCTTTTAAGGAGTGCTATTTCTTCTGGTGGAAAAGATACTTTTTTAATAAACGAGAAAAATGAAATAAATAAATTAATAAGAAATTTAAACATAAAAAGTTTGTTTAAATTAATAAATAAAAATCATTGGTTTGTACAACAATTTATCGATACAAAATCAAATCTTGGTTATTACAGGAGCTTTAGAATTTTAGCTTTTAATTCATTGCCATATTTTATTTATCCAAATGTGTCATACAGCAATCCGATTACTCATGTAAGCGAAGAAGACAAACTATCAAAAGATTTATTTTTAGATTCAGTGAATGCAGGAATAGAAATTTTTAATCTTCATAAAACAACATTTAAAAAAATATTTGAATCATTAGGAAACCCTTTTGCAGCACTTGATTTTGTATGTATTGAAAATGATAATTTATATATATCTGAGGCTGAACTGAAGTATGGCCCATCTGAAAAATATGTAATAAACCAAATTGAATACTTTAATTTAGATAAAGATTATTTTGAAAATATAAGACAACAGTTGAATGTTGAACCATTAACTTTCGAAGATTTATATAAGATTTTTGAATAACATATAGAGATGAATATTGATATTGCAATTTTAGGAGGAATGGGTCCACAAGCGGGTGCTAACTATTTTAAGATTTTAACAGACCTTTTTAGTACAGAAAAAGGCGACCAAGAGCATCCTGAAGTTTTGCTGTATTCCAATTCGAAAATACCTGATCGGGCAAAATCCGTTGATAGAAATGATGACGCACCTTATCAAATGCTAAGGGAAAGCCTAGAGTATTTAGATTCTTTAAATTCAAATATAATAAACATAGCCTGCAATTCAATACATCATTGGATTTATAAATATGGTCTTCAGAATGAATTTCCAAGCATTTTAACGATTGATAAGGCAACAGCCCAGTTCTTAGAAACTACAAACGAAAAACAAGAGTTTATATTATTAGGAACTACTGCCACAACAAATACAAGTTTTTACTATGAATCTTTCAAAAAGCACGGTTTAAAATTGTCTAAACCATCAGATAACTTTCAATTACAAATTTCAAAATCTATAGAGCAAATTAAAAAAAATAATGTGCAAAATGCTGTAAGCATCATGCAAAGAGCAATTAAAGAAATGGGTGAAAATAAATACCTAATTGCTTGTACGGAACTTTCCTTAATAAAAAAACAATTAAAAGTAGAGAGTAATCAATACGTAGATTCTGCACATTGTATGGCTGTCATGACTTATGCAAAGCATTTAAATCTTGAAATAAATCATGAGACACTGAATTCAACATATCAAAAGATTATAGACATTAATCTTGTGCCCAATGCTTAAAAGGGAAAGCCTACTTTATTCTTTATTCCCACTATTTGCTGTTCTCTCTTTTTTTCTAATAGTTTTAAATAATAAATTAATAGGCTCATTCAATCTTTTATTTCAAATGGTTCCCCCATTTAATGCCGGAAATTTAGACTATTCACTTAATCATTATTATATTGATCAACCTTTGTTGTTTTGGCCATGGATGGATTCCCTGAAGTCTTCACTTGCTTCCTCTGGTTATGTTGGATATTCCAATCTAATTGGGTTTGGAATTGAGTTTCCATATCATTCTAATTTTGCTCCTTTGAGTGTTTTTGTAAATTTTTATAGATTTTTTTCCACTGAATTTGTTTTGACTATAGTTTTTTTGGCTCAAATATTGATTTGTTACTATGGATGTATTTTGGTTTCAAAACATTTTTCAACAGACACATTGGTTGGAATTTTCTTATCAATAGCATTTACTTTAAATACTTTTTTTATAAGTTGGATTAACCATTTATTTATATCAGGACCTTTTTGTTTTTTGCCTTTGATGTATTTTATTTATCTTAAAAGCTTAAAAGAATCTCGATATGTATTTTTTAATATTCCAATAATTTTATTTTCACTATTTTCTGGTTCAATTCAAACTACTTTAATAGTGGGCATATTCATCTTGTTATTTTTAATGTCCAATAGAAATCAAATTGATACAGTTTTTTTTCAAAACTTTGTTATCTCAAAAATATTTATACTTTTGGTATCTAGTCCATTTTATTTTGATTTCGTTATTGGGTATTTAGAAAATTTATCAAATGAAGGTGGCAGACAACTCAGTATTTTTTCTGACTACAACATTGTTAATATTTTAAAAAGTACTTTATTTGTACCAATTAGCCAGTTTCCATTTGTTTTAGGGTCATTTAACTCATTTGATTTATCAAAGTTTTTTAATGTACTTTATGGCATACCGCATATCCCTTATATTGGAACAAGTATCTTGATGGCGATAATTTGTATGAAGAAAATTGAGAAAACATACTTTATCGTGCCTTTGATAATATATTTATCCCCTCTAAAAAATATTGTTTATGAAAGAGTTTTTATTATTTCTCTATTTGGAATGTTTGTTCTTGCTTTAAAAACCAGCAATGATGAAGACTTTAATTCATTAAATCTCAAACGCTTATCTAGGACTATTTATATCGCCAGCGGAATATGGATACTCGGTTCTCTTATTTTTAAAATTAAAAGTGTTGCAGTTAATGTAGAAAACTTTTTATTAGAAAACATTAAAGGAGCATATTTTTCCTTTGAGAACTACCCTCAGTTTTATGAAGAACGATTTCTTGCAATTGAAAGTGATTACTCAATTTTTAGTTTTAAAAATTTATTAATTGTAGCGTCGCTTTTTTTGACTATTAAATATTTGAAAAGTCGTGACTTTAAAAAAATTTACGCTATTAACTTAGTTCAATTAATAATATTCATTATTTTTCACTTGTCTTTCCCACTATCCCAAGACACGATAAGACAAGATACTGAAAATTCTTATTCTGTAATAAACAATATAGCCACAAATTCAAGAGTTGTTGTAATTGACGACGATAATTTTTTATTTTTTAAAGAAAATATACTTACAATTTTTGGAATCAATGATGTTGATTATAGCTCTGACATTTATAGGTCAAAAATTAAAAAAATTGATAAAGCAGCTATAAATATTGAAACAATGAATAAGTTAGATATTGATTATGTTATTTCTCAAAAAGAGTTATCTGATTTGAATTTGTTATTAATTGATAGTGATTTATCTACTGATAATTCTTACTTTATTTATAAAAACAACACTGATGAGAAAAATAATTACACATTTTTAACTCAAAACAAATTAGAAATTAAATGCTCTAAAGATTTAAATATAGAGATACCTATTAATTACTCAGATAGATGGAGTAGTGAAAAAAATCTAAAAATTACTGAGAACAACTATGGTGGGTTATCAATCAAATGTGAAATGGATGGTTTGTTTATTGTAGATTATTTGCCTAGATTTTATCAATTGCAACCTCATAGTCTTGGGTACAATGCCATAATTTTATTAGTTACTATTGGTTTGTTTATTACAAGGAAAGAAAAAAATGAGAACTAAAAGTTTAGAAAAAAATAATTTAGTTTTACTGATATTTATTTTTGGAGCTTTCCTTTTTTACTATCAATCATGTGATGGAGTTGTATTTTTAGAATATATAAATTTAAAATTTTTTGATAATCAAACATCGAGTGAAACATATTTTACTGTTCAACTTGTCAATGAAACCGTTCAAAACCGATTTTGTTATTTTACAATATCAGATAGTTACTTTGATGTTTATGAATCGAAATACCTTTTTTATACATATTTTCCAAGAACCGCCAGAACAATTATTCAACAACTTCTAATTTTTTACATTATTTTTAAAATAATTATAAAAAATAGAAATGATTTTAAATTCAAAAATATTTTTGCAATAAAATTTATTTCAATATTTTTTATCGGATTAATACTTAGTTATTTATTAATCAGTAACACTACAAGCTTTTTTAGTGAACAGTTGATGCTAAATATCTTTATTATTTTTTCTTTCTTTAAAAGTATCATTGCTTTTTCAGCAGCAAAAACAAGAAATAGTAGCTTTTTGATACTTTTATTAATGTGTTACCCATTTACAAGTACGGGTTTAGGGATTCCGTGGTTTTATGATTTTATAATTTATTACGTGTTGTTTTTAATTATTCAAAATCAAACTCAATATTTAAAGAACAAAAAATTTATATTTTTAACTTTTGCATTGTCTGCTTCAATATTGCACCCTTTAGTTAATTCACCAAGTTTAGAAACTCTGATTGTTGATAAAAAAATTACAGTCAATGAGAACAATATAAATCAACTATTAGATAGTGAGTATACATACTTAGAAGTAGTGGATTTAGAATCAATCATTTATTCGCAAGGCCAACTTTCAAATGAAGAATTTGAACAAGAAGTATATGACCTATCTAGAAACGTAAAAGAGGTAACTTATCCCCATAGGTGGAAATTTATGGTCTCACCAATGCCAGATACAAAGTTTCATTTACCCGCATTAATTTGGTATTTAGCATTGTTAGTTTTATTTTTTGATATAACAAATTCATTTAAAAATTCTGACAAGTATGAAATTAAATACATACTTCAAAAAGCAGCAAACGTTTTAATATTTTATCAACTACTTTCTTTATTTTTTGGTGTAAATAAGTTTTTTAATTCTTTTTCTAATTTATTTTTCTTAAATCGAAATTCAGAATTAATCACTTTTGGAGAAATACAGACGTGGAGAGGTGTTGCCGACCATTACGAGGTGTTTTCAAATTTTCAAGTATTTTGTTTTTTATTCTTTATGATTAATTATTTTTTAAATAAAAACTTTAAGAATTTTATTTTTATATTCTTCCCAATTTTAACTGCTGTTTTATCTCAATCAAGATGGTCTGTTTTGGTTATATTTTTAATTTTGTTTTTAACATTGTTGTTAAATGTTAAAAATTATTTAACTGAATTAATTTCGTTAACAATTTTTACTATTTTAGTTCTACAGTTTGTACCGGTTTTTGAGAGATCAGATCCATTTTTTGATATTAATACAAATAGAGATTATCAATCAATATTGGTAGAAGAAAGCAATGACTTAATTGGTTTTGAAATCATTAGCGACCCTTTAAACAGAACTGCTCCATGGACAATGTTTTATAAGGGCTATAAACCTGATGTATTAAGTTTGATATTTGGAAATGGCCCGGGTGCTTATTTGAATTTAGTTAAAAATACTGATACCGAAATTACTTCTGGACCCCATTCGAGTGTTTTGCAAATATTAAATAAATTTGGATTGTTAAATCTTTTGGTTTTAGTGTTTTTTTTAATTAGATATGTATTTAATATAATGAAAACTAAATTAAGTTTTTACAACTTTATTTTTGCCTTATTAATTGGATTGTTAATTAGTTTCGAAATTAAGACTGATTCTTTAATGATTATGGATGGAGTTTATATTTTTGGATTTAATTTAGTTTTAATTCATTTGATAGGCAAATTATTTGAAGAGAGAATTTAAAAATTTTAAAAATGCTAAAAAAAATCAATGATGTAAAAATTTATACAGCAGTTCTTTTTTTAATTTTTACAGGTAAATCGGTAATTAATTTAAACTCGCAACAATATTTTTATGGAGACGATTCATGGTTACTACTGGGGTCTAGGTTCGATTCATTACTTGATAGTTTAAGATGCTGCGCTGTTTCTCATCCTGTATTTACAATTTTTGCACAATCAATTTTTAAAATTTTAGACTTTTCTACCCAAAATACGATAGTTTTCTTTCTAGTCTACTCAAATCTGTTGGCATTATTGGTCTGGGTACTTCCAGAAAAAATTCTAAACAACACAGAAAAGCTGATTGCATTAATCCTAATTATTTCTTCCCCTATGTTTATCCAATACGGCATTAGGACTAAACCATACACCACTGATGTAGCAATATCAATTATTACAATTTTTCTATTTTATAAAATTCAATTAGAGCCAAAAAAAATATATTTCTTTTCTCTAGGGTTTTTATTATTAATTTCATTATCGAGCTGGCCTCTAATAGGATCTTTGCTCCTTATTAATTTTGTGAAGTATTTAAAAAGAAAAGATATAAGGCCTCTATTCAACATTTGCTTCTTTTTTCCAGGAGTTATTCTTTCAGCAATTCAAATTTATAGATGGAGAGATCCAGGAATGCAAAATTTTGTAATTGCATATTACGCCCCTACAGAGGGTGGGCCGTTTTTATTTTTCAGATGGTTAGGATATTCGTTTATACGGTACTTTGGTGAGTCTAATAAATTAGATTTAGGATTTTTTCAATTTCCATTATCTATTTCAATTTTATTTTTTTTGATAGGTGCGTATTATCTTTTAAGAAATAATCCCAATTTTCTACTATTTTCAACAGTTGGTATCTTTATAAACTTGATAGCGTCTATTTTAAAGATATGGCCTTTTGGTGGCTTCAGATCCTCTATTTATTTATTGCCTATTTTTTGTATATTTTTTGTAAAAGGTTTACATTATTCAATTTCATTTTTAAGAAATATAAAATTATCATCTGTACTATTTTTTTCACTAGTTATATATTTATTTATAAATTTACAAACTCCAAATTATGAACAAACAACTAGGTATTTTGATAATAATAAATTTCAAGAAGTTATCAAAGCAATTGATACATCCAAAGAAGACTTTTTAATTTATCATGGTGGCTTACAAACAACAGCCCTTTACACCTCAAATGATATTTATTTAGAAGATATTAATTACTTCGATATCGGCAGAGGTACAGAGGGCTTTCACATTCCAATTTTTAAAAATAAAAATCTCCATATTGCTTGTACAAAATATATTGGTTCAGATGAAGGCAAAGATTGCCTAGATAGCAATCTAGAATTTCTAAACAGCTTTGAAGGAGAAAGCATAAAATTAGTTGGAGTTCACATTCGTGATCACCAACTTATACCTTACATTCAAGCTTTCCAAATTAGTGGATGGAATATTATTAACATAGATTTTTTAAATGAAGTTGCGATTATTGAGTATGCAAAATAATTAAATTTATTATAGAATTTAAAACCATTTAATTATGTAAAATACAGATATATGAAAGCATTTATTACTGGAGTTTCAGGACAAGACGGTGCGTATTTAGCGGAACTATTGCTTTCAAAAGGTTATGAAGTACATGGTACAGTTAGAAGGTCATCATCGATAAATACAGTAAGAATAGATGACTTGATATCAAAATTTGCGAGTGATGAAAAGTTTGTTCTGCATTACTCAGATTTACTAGACTCTTCTTCTTTAACCAATTTAATCCTAAATATTCAACCAGACGAAGTTTACAATTTAGCAGCACAGTCTCATGTAGCAGTATCTTTTTCTAATCCAATATTTACAACTCAAGTTGGAACTTTAGGATCAATCTCACTATTAGAAGCTATAAGGAATGCAGATAAAAACATTAAGTTCTATCAAGCTTCATCTTCTGAAATGTATGGTGGTGCTTCTAAAGAAATGTTAAACGAAAACTCAAAGTTTGATCCAAAAAGCCCTTATGCAGCATCAAAAGTATTTGCCCATGAAATAACAAAAATTTACAGAGACTCTTATGGAATATTTGGAGTGAACGGAATTCTTTTTAATCACGAATCTCCATTAAGGGGTGAAACTTTTGTAACAAGGAAAATCTCAAGAGCTGTTGGAAGAATATCTGAAGGCCTACAGGAGAAACTAACATTGGGAAATTTAGATGCAAGTAGAGACTGGGGATACGCAAAAGATTATGTAAATGGAATGTGGATGATGATGCAACATGATATTCCAGACGATTGGGTTCTAGCTACTGGAAAGACTCATACCGTCCGCGAATTTGCCGAGGCAGCATTTAAATACGTCGATTTAAATTGGAAAGATTATGTAATAACATCAGAAAAATATTTCAGGCCTAATGAAGTAGATTATTTATTGGGAGATTCCACTAAAGCCAAAGAAACTCTTGGCTGGAAACCAGAAGTTGATTTTGAAAAACTTGTAAAAATAATGGTTGAACAAGATATTATCGAAGCCAAAAAAGATGCCTCTTTAATTAAAGAAGGATTAATACTTCCGACATGGGAACATCCTACAATCAATTAATATTTATGAAAATTTTAACAATTGGCACTAATGGGTTTCTTGGAAGTTGGGTCAATAAACTTTTAGAAACAGAGCACTCAAATTTTGAAATCTTAAAAATTCCTGGGAAAGAAGAATGCAACGTAACAGAATTCTCTGAGATTAGTAATTATTTAAAAGAGAAATCA
>CEQL01126123.1_pt1 | contig 15832 bp, 16 predicted proteins | sample 356281 | NCBI WGS metagenome assembly CEQL01 (sample SAMEA2621203, study PRJEB7988) | marine metagenome | biome: marine biome (ENVO:00000447); feature: surface water layer (ENVO:00002042); material: "saline water (ENVO:00002010), including plankton (ENVO:xxxxxxxx)" | depth 5 m
ATTAATTCTGCTAAATGAGATACTTCATTCATTTTAGCTTGCCATTCTGCATGTTCAACAGTTGCTGGTCTTGGTTCTTTAGCTTTTAAGTAATATGATTCTCTAAAAACAAACATAACTACATCAGCATCTTGTTCAATCGATCCAGATTCTCTCAAGTCAGATAATTGTGGTTTTTTGTCATCTCTTTGTTCAACTGCTCTAGATAATTGAGATAATGCTAGCACTGGAACTGATAGCTCTTTGGCTAATGCTTTCAAACCTTGGGTAATCTCAGATATTTCTTGCACTCTTCCATCTTTCAACGCAAACGTGGCCTTCATTAACTGTATGTAATCAATTACTATCATATCGAGCCCATAAAGCCTTTTGATTCTTCTAGCCCTATTCGATAAAGCCGCAATACTTATTGCCGGGGTTTCATCTATGTATAGAGGTAATTCAGAGATATTCTTTGAAGTTTCGATAAATTGCTCAAATTGCTCCTCAGAAATTTTACCTCTTCTTATGTCATTGGATTTTATTCTTGATTGTTCAGCTAGTATTCTGGTTGACAACTGCTCAGATGACATTTCAAGAGAAAAAAATGCTATTGATCCTTTCTCTCCAGTTTCTTGAATTTTCTTCGCAGCATGAAATGCTATATTTGTTGCTAAAGCAGTCTTACCCATAGACGGTCTTCCTGCAATTATAATTAAGTCGGATTTATGTAAACCACCTAATCTATCATCTAAATCTCTTAATCCTGTTGGAACACCAACAATTCCTTCCTCATTTTTATATGCACTAGATGCCATTTCTATTGTTTGTCTAACTGCATAATCAAATTTTATTAATGATGAATTAAAAGAACCTTTTTCCGCAAGGTCATAAAGAGTTTTTTCAGACTCTTCTATAATAGATTGTCCGCTGACATTAAGATCGCTTATTTTTGCATTTTCAATGATATTTTCAGAAATTTTAATTAATTCTCTTCTAACATACATATCATAAATTATTTTTGAATATTCTATTGATTGTCTTGAGGATGTTGCAAACTTAGTAATTTTTATTAAATATTCTGGTATATTTAGATCATCTTTTTCATTTTCAAAATAACTTTTTAAAGTGATCGGATTTGCCAACATTCCTTTATAAATAAAATTATTAATAGCCGAATAAATTTTTTGGTGAAGAGGATCATAAAAAGTTTTTTCTGATATTATTGAACTTATGTCATCAAATATTTCATTAGTAGTTAATAATGAACCAATAACAGCTTGTTCCGCCTCTATATTGTTTGGTAGTTGATTTATATTATTTGATACAATAGATAAATTTTTATTCACATTTAAAGATACATATTTTTGCTAGGTAAATAAAACAAATTTATCAAAATAATGTGCTGGGGAAAAGAATGTATAATTTATTTTCCTTGATCTAATGTATCAACTTTAATTTTAATATCAGCCTGTACTTCAGAATGTAAATCAATTTTAACTTTAAAGGTTCCTATTGATTTAATTTCTTTTAAAGGTTGTATTAATGAGGGCTTGATCTCTATATTTTCTTTATCATAAATTAATTTTGATATTTCTGTAGGTTTTATTGAACCGTATAGGTCTTTATTCTCTGTAACAAGTTTTTTTACTAAAAATAGTTTATTATTAATTTTTTCCATTAATTGTTTCGCAACTTTCTTTTTTTCTTGGTCCTTTTTACTCAACTCATTTTTAATTTTTTCAACTTGTTTAATATTTTCTTTAGATGCGTAAAGTGCCTTTTGATTAGCTATTAGATAATTTCTTGCGAAACCTCTTTTTACATTAATAATTTCACCTATTGTTCCAATTTTCTTTAAATTTTCTAACAATATTACTTTCATATTTAAATTAATGCTAAATTTCTTGCTCTTTTTATAGACAAAGATAATTCCCTTTGTTTTTTTTGAGAAATATTTGTAATTCTTGAAGGTAAGATTTTACCATTTTCTGAGACATACCTTTTTAATAATTTTATATTTTTGTAATCTACGGCGGGCGCACCTTTTATTGATAGAGGACAAACTTTTTTAAACTTATATTTGTTGGGCTGAAAAATACTTAATTTTGAAAAGTTATTTGACCTACCTTTTTTAGAACTATTTTTTTTATTTTTCATTTACCTTCCCCTCTCTTGAAAAATAATTTGTTTCAAGGTCAAATTTTTTAACTTTTACTGTTAGAAATCTTAATAAATTTTTGTCTAATTTCTCGTTCTTTTCTAGCTCTTTTATTAAAGACCCGTTTCCTTTTATTTTAAAGTGTATAAAATTTCCCTTTTTATTTTTTTTTATTAAATAAGAGAGATTCATTAACCCCCAATCTTGAGTTTGCACAATATCACCTTTATTTTTTTGTATTATATCCGAGTACTTTTCTTTAATTTGCTTGATTTGAGAAGCCGACGTGTCTTGTCTAGCTATTATTGTGTGTTCGTAATTACTCATTCTAATACTATTCATAAAAAAAATTGATATACTATTATAATACTTTTAATACAAGAGTTAATATTATAAAAAAATTAGATGTTTTCAGTAATTTTCCCAGGCCAAGGTTCCCAAAAACTAGGTATGGCTAAAGAATTTTTTGATAAGTATGAAATGGTAAAAACTATTTTTAAAGAGGCCGACAATGTACTTAACATACCATTATCTAAAATTATTTTTGATGGGCCAGAAGCAGAACTAAATTTAACTGAAAATACTCAACCAGCTATATTTTTAACAAGTTATGCGATTTTCAATGTCGCAAAAAAAGAGTTTGGTCTCAATTTTGATAATACACAATTTATTGCAGGACATTCTTTGGGTGAGTATTCAGCACTGTGTTGTTTTAATGCTTTAAAGTTTGAGGATACTCTTAAAATTTTAAAACAAAGAGGTAAATTTATGCAAGAGGCTGTACCCGCCAATGAAGGAGGAATGTTAGCTATTCTTGGCACAAAATTAAAAATTGTTGAAGAAATTATTAATAATAACAATCATGAATGTTACATAGCAAATGATAATTCTCCACAGCAAGTAGTTGTTAGTGGTTTAAAACATAATATTAATCTTTTTTCTGAGGAACTAAATAAATTTAAGATAAAGAACATTAAACTAAATGTAAGTGCTCCTTTCCATTGTAATTTAATGAAAAAAGCAACTGACAATATGAAAGATAATATTTTAAATCTTAAATTAAATGAAATTAAAATTCCAATAATTTCTAATTTTAGTGCTAAACCAACAGTTTCGTCATCTGATATAAAACAATTATTAATTTCACAAATAGAGGGTAGGGTTAGATGGTTAGAAAGTGTAGAATTTATGATAAACAAAGGAAGTAAAAATTTTATAGAAATTGGCCCAGGAAAAGTGTTATCTGGACTAGTTAAGAGAATAAATAAAAATATAAATACATTTTCTATAAATAATGAAAATGATATTAAGGAAATTAATTTAAATGTTTAATTTAAAAAATAAGAGAGTAATTATTACTGGAGCGACAGGTGGAATTGGTAATTCAATAGTAAAATCTTTTGTTGGAAATGAAGCAATTGTTTTAGCCACTGGCACTAACGATGAAAAACTTAAAAATTTAAAAAATACTTATAATGAAATTAATACTTGTAAGTTTGATATATCAAATCACGAAAACATAGAAAAATTTATAAGCGACTCATTGAATATTTTAGATGGTACACCAGATATTCTTATAAATAATGCTGGAATAACTAGAGACAATCTATCACTTAGAATGTCAGAAAAAGAATGGAACGAGGTTATCCAAATCAACTTAACATCTACTTTTCTTTTGTGTAAATTTTCATTAAAAAAAATGATTAAAAATAAGTATGGTAAAATTATTAATATTACTTCTGTAGTAGGTCACACAGGTAATGTTGGACAAGCCAATTATGCAGCATCTAAATCAGGAATAATTGGTTTCTCTAAGAGTTTGGCTTTAGAATATGCTAAAAAAAATATTAATATAAATTGTGTTTCACCCGGATTTATTCAAACAAAAATGACAGATAAGATTGATCCAAAATTTAAAGACTTGATTATTTCAAAAATACCTTCAAATCGACTTGGGTTACCTGAGGACGTGGCTAACGCAGTAATGTTTTTGTCCTCAGATTTAGCCAATTATATAACGGGTGAAACAATCCATGTTAACGGAGGTATGTATTTAGGTTGACAAAACTTCTATTTTATTTATTAAGAAAAAATCAAACAAAGGATTAATATGGGAGAAGATATTTCTAACAAAGTTAAAAAAATTGTAGCAGACCATTTAGGTATAGATGAAGGAAAGGTTACGGATGAGGCCAGTTTTATTGATGACCTAGGAGCTGACAGTTTAGATACTGTAGAATTAGTTATGGCTTTTGAAGAGGAGTTTGGTTCCGAGATTTCTGACAGCGAAGCTGAAAAAATTCTAACAGTTGGCGATGCAATAAAATTTATAGAGAGCAAAAGTAGTTAATTTTAGATGTCCTTAAAAAAAAGGGGAGCGATGATAATACTTTCATCCCCTTCAGGGGCAGGCAAAACTACACTAGTTAAATTAATTTCAAAAAATAACAATTTTTACACTTCCGTTTCACATACGACAAGATCTCCAAGAACAAATGAAGTTGATGGTATTGATTATTTTTTTGTAAACAAAAAAAAATTTCAAAATTTGATAGATGAAGATCAATTTTTAGAATATGCGAAAGTTTTTAATAATTATTACGGTACATCGAAAGAAAATGTGATTAGCAAGCTTAAAGAAGGGCATAGTGTTATTTTTGATATTGACTGGCAAGGCACTGAGCAAATTAAAAAGCGTAAACTGAATTTTAAGTTAATAACAATATTTATTTTGCCTCCAAGTAAAAAAGTTTTACACAAAAGACTTTCCAATAGAGACATGAAAGATAAATTGATTGTTGAGCAAAGAATGAAACAATTTGATAAAGATATTCTACATTGGAAAAACTATGATTACGTTGTTATAAATGATAAACTTGATAATTGTTATAAAAAAATAATTCATATTTTAGATTCAGAGCTGAATAATAACAAAAGTGATTATGATAAAAAACTAGTGGAAAATCACATAAAAAAATTACTTTAATCTATTCTCATATTCTTTAGCTATTAAAAAATACTTGTCTATGGAAATATTTTGAGCTCTATCACTTAGCCTAACACCGATTTTATTAGATATTAAATCACAATCTTTAAACAACTTACTAAAACTTTTTTTCACCATTTTTCTTCTTTGACTAAAAAATACTCTTGTTATTTTTTCTAAAATTAATGGGTTGTTTATTTTTACGATATTGTTTTTAGGTGTAAATATTAATAAACTACTATAAACTTTAGGTTTTGGTGAAAAACATTCTGGACTAATATTAAAAATTTTTTTGACATTAAATTTCCAGTTAGCCAGAACAGTAATCCTGCTGTAATCTTTAGTATTTATTTTTGCTAATATTCTGTCAGCAACCTCTTTTTGAAACATAAGAATTAATTTTTTAAATTTAGTTTTTTTATATAAACACCAATTTGCTAAAATTTGAGTAGATATATTATATGGCAAGTTTCCATAAACGATAAACTGATTCTCATAAAAGCTTTCAGATAAATTAAGTATATCGTCATTAATAATATTTACCCTTTTATTAAATTTATTTTTTAAATCTTTTATTAATTCAGTATCTTTTTCTATGATTGTTAAACTTTTGTGATTTGTTTTTACAATATATTTAGTCAAATTCCCTGTACCTGGCCCTATTTCTAGAACGTTGTCATTTTTAGTTATCTCTCCAACTTCTACAATTTTTTTTAATATATTTTGATCTACAAGGAAGTTTTGTCCAAGACTTTTTTTGGATCTAAAATGCATATTTTTCAAAAAAACGAATTGCCTCAATTAAACTCTCTGGATTTGATTTATTCTTACCTAACATTTTTATGTTTGGTCCATGATCTGGTGATATTCTAATAAAGGGCAAACCTAAAGTAATATTTATAGCGTTAAAACCATACAAAGTTTTTATGGGTGTCAAAACCTGATCGTGGTACATACCAAAAATTAAATCAAATTTTTTAATATTTTCTCTTAAAAAAATAGTATCAGCAGCATAAGGACCTTGAATATTAATTCTTTTTTTTTTTAAGTATCTAATAGCTGGGACAATCTCCTTTTTTTCCTTATTTTCATTATCAAAGCTTTCACAATGAGGATTTAAACCTGTTATAGCTATGCGTGGTATTATTTTTAAAACATTTCTATAAAAATCATTTATCTTAATTATATTAGCTATAATTTTTTCTTTTTTGATATTTCTTGATACTTTTGAAATTGGCAAATGAGTTGTAAGAGGGCTAACACTTAGTTTCTTGTTATAAATTAGCATAACCGGGTTCTTAGAATGGGTTTTGTTAGCTAAAAATTCAGTAATGCCGTTAAATTTTCCGTTCAAAAAAGTTTTTTTCGATATAGGACCGTTTATCAAGCCAGAACATTTTTTTTTTTTTAAAAATTTTAAAGCTTCATTAAATGAATTATTTATATACAAGTTTGATTTAGAGGTTATTTGTTTTTTAGCAAACGAAAAGCCCTTATAATCAACATTAATTAGATTTATTTTTTTTTTACGAATATTTGAAAAGTCTTTTTTTAAATTGTTGACTTCCAATTTTTTTTTAAATTTTATCAAATTCTTTTTTAATATTTCTTTGGATGATATTAAAATAATTGGTTTTTTACTTTTTTTTAATTTTATTATAGCTTTAATAAATATTTCAATAAAAATACTTTGAGGCTCACCGGCAATAATAATAATAGGATTAAAACTCATTAATAAGGGCTTTATTATACGCTCTTTTGTATTGTAATGTTGAATACATTGTAAGCTGTCTATTTTTTTCAAAATTAACAGCTTTCTTAAATTCCTCCTCCTCATCGATTTCAAGTAGTTGGTTTTTTTTTTCGTTTATCTTTAATAATATAAAACCTCCGGTAGTTGTTATAGGGTTGGTTAATTCACCAACATTTATTTTTTCAATCTCTTTTAAAATTTTTTTAGACAGTTGCGACTTATAAATCCATCCAATTTTGCCACCATCTTTTTTACTTTCAGAAACACTGTAAATTTTAGCACTTTCTTCAAATCCTATTTTTTCTATACTTTTTTTAATTTCCATAAATTTACCTTCAAGATTTTCACTCTCATTAATTGTGAAAATTATTTCTGATAATAAAAAATTCTCAATATTATTTTTTTTACTTAATTTTTTTATTTTATCTCTTATTTTTTTTTCATCAATTTGAACTAATTTACCATATCTATTAAAAATATAATCATTCCAAGCTATCTCTATTGAGATTTTTTTTTTTACTAAATCTAAGTTTATACCAAAATCGCTTAAATGCTTTTCAAATTCATTGATATTTGAAATTCCTATACCAGAGTATAAATCTCTAATAATGTTATTAATCATGATTTCATTTTGCATTATTTCAAATTGTTTTTCTATTTCAATTTTTTTTATTTTTTCATTCACAAGTGAGTCTTTAGCATAACGATTTATGTCTTTACTAGATAAACCCCTTAAGTTTGGGTTTAGGGCCAACAAATAGTTTTTTTCATTTTTAACGTCTATATTGCTTATAATCTCGTTATTAATTTTAGCCTCAATAAATATTTCAGCACTAACAAATTTAATATTTAAAATAAGTGAAAAAATAAAAGTTAATAACAAATATTTCTTCATTTTCTTTTACTTGGAGAATTTATTTTTGAAAATGGTACTATAGAAATTGAAAAAAATATTTCTTCATTTGGTTTCAAATCTTTGTCAGAATAATAATCTTTATTATATTGTAGTGCTGCTGTTAAGCAGTCATTTTTATATTCATATATTAAATTATAATATTCTGTTAAATCAGTTTTCTTATTTCTTCTAGTTCTATATTTTAAAGAATTTGACTCATTAAAAATGAAAGCTGTCTCATTTGAATAATAGTTTTCACTACCGATTTCATCGTCTTCTTGTAAAAATTCAAAAGTTGTAACGAATTTATTAATTGTTAAATTTGTTTTAATAAGATTGTAATTTGTTGAACTAAAGTCATTATCAAGTGAAAAGTTATAGTCAATGTTAAAATTTTCATTTGGAGTAAAATTTAAAGCACCAACAAGGTCTGAATTTTTATTATTTAACGTTGAATTTATTGGTAGCTTTTCGTCATTTTTGTCTCTCAAAACAGATGCAAGACCTGCTGTTAAAATACTATTGTTCTGTTTATCTGTTATTTTATATTCACCACCTAAGGTCAAAGATTGACCTCCTTCAACACTGTCACTCAATCCCAGGCGATTTTGGGAGAAAACATTTTTGATATTTATCTTTCTATCTATGCTTTTAATATTTTTATTTTTATTGGGACTGTACATAAAAGAGGCTTTACCTGACAAAAAATTGTTGTAATTATTGCCCTCCTTTTTCATAGGAAAAGAAATATCGTAAAGAAGTGATCCAAAATTTTGCGATCTAAAAGTATTGTTATATTCATTAGAGTTTTCGCTGTCAGTGGTTACATTTTTAAATAATATATTCAATTTATTTACGAACCCTTTTGATGTTACTTTAGGTGTTGTAGAATATTTAAGATCATTAATCAAAACTTTCTCAAATATATTCGTGTCGTAATTTTTTTGATACCCATTAGATGCTAAACTTAAATTATTATTAAAACTTTTTGAAAGTTCAAAGCTTGGTAGCACATATTGATATTTATCACTGGCGTTTTCTTTTGTTAAATCTTCATAAGCTTCGATTTTAGCCTCTAAATATAAATCATCTCTACTTCCTTTTAATAACAAAAATGAGTTAAGGAGAGAATTATTATTTGTAATAGCTGATTTTATTTTATGAGATTTTAAATAATTATCATTTGAAGTTGTTTCTAAATTAATTTCTATTTCACTATTATCAAAATATAATAAATCTAGTTTTGCAATTGTATTCGAAAAAAAATGAGTTTTTGATCTTTTGCTGTCTTTTTTTAAACTTATATCTGCAACATGTGAAGAGTTTTTATTTTCTTGTCTGTACTCAGTTTGAAACAATCCTTTGTTATCACTATAAATTTTAGGAGTGAATGTAAAATCTTTGTTTTCTGATATTACTTTAAAATATGGGACTGATAAGGAATCACCAAGAGAACTTGAGCTCTCAAATTTCGGTACTAAAAACCCGGATTGTCTTTTCACAGTTGGATCTGGATGAAAAAATCTTGGAAAATATATTATTGGTTTATCATAAATTTCCAGCCAAGCGTTTTTATAATAAATAGTTTTTTTTGATTTATCATGTTTAATTTCTTGAGCCTTTAATTGCCATGGAGGACATTTGTCATCTCTTTTCTTACATGTAGTAAATACCCCTTTTTTAATTAGAGATTTATTGTTATCACTATACATATAATTACCTCTTAATCTTGGGTCATTTTGATTGTTATCAAAAGTATTTTTAAAAAAATCAATTTTAATTCCATCTGCAATTAATTTATTGTCCTGAAAATTTACTATTGCACTATTAAAAGAATATTTATTTTTTAGTTCATCTGTTAGATCGACAGTCTCAATTTTTAATAATTTGTTAATTAATAAAAATTCTGCTTTTTCCGCAGAAATTATATTACCTGCTATATCTTTAAACTCAGAGTAATAATTTACATTAATTTTTTTTTTATTTTTGTCATATATAGCTTCATCCGTAGTAAATAAAAATTTATTATTTAATTCAATTTTTATAGAATTGTCTAAAATTATTAGTTCTTTGTTTTTAAAATATATTAACTGTTCTCCATAAATTTTTATTTTCTCATTCGGAATTTCAAGTAGTACATTTCCTTTTGCCTTTATAATTTTTTTTGATTTATCATAATCCATTTCATCTGCATATATTGTCTCATCATTATTGAAAATTTTTACGTTTTTTTTAGCTATTATTCTTTTATCTTTATCAACTAATTCAATTAAATTTGCCTCAAAGTTTATTTCTTCGCTGATAGAGAAAGGTATAAAAATTAAATTTATAATAATGATTAGAGTAATTTTTTTAATATTATTTTTCATTTATTCTAATTAAACTAAATGTAGTGATTAACATAACAATAATTAATGGTATCCATATTGAGACTCCTAAAGGAATCTGCTCATTTTTTCCAAGCTCCTCAAAGAAGAAACTTAAATAATAAATTATGACAGAAATTAGAATACCAAAAATAAGATAAAAAATCTTGGATTTATTATGCTTTATATTAATCATTAGTGCTGATGCCAGAACTGTCATAATCATTAAATAAAAAGGAAAAGAAATTAATTTCTGTATAGCCGAGTCAATTTCTGTAGATGAATAATTAATACTTTCATATTTTTTCTTTAAGTTGTTTAATTCGAAAATATTTAAAGAAGATAAATTTGAATATAAAGAATTTAAATCATTAAAGTTCAAGTTAGTATCTAAAATATAATTTTTAACGTTTTCTATCTTACCTTTTGAATCGTATATAATAGCATTATTTAATACCCAAGACTTTTCTTTTATAAATATTTTAGACGAAATTATATTTTTTGTAAAATTAAAGTCTTTATCAAATTGTAAAATATCAACTTCATATAAAAAATTATTTTGAAATTTATCTGCATTAATTATATTTATATTTTCTTTTACTTGATCTTTTATCCAAATTCCGTTCTCAGTAATAACAGCAAGATATTTATTATCTTTTGCATAGGTATTTTTTAAATTAAGATAAGAATATTTTAGACTTGATGAAAAATTATAATAAATAGTTATTATAAGCAATCCTAGAAAAAAACTTAAAATCGATAAAATCTTTATAATTTTAAAATTATCTAACCCAAAATTTTTCATAACGATTATTTCATTTTGCTCCATTAATTTTATAAATGCAAATTGAGCAGTTATTAAGAATATGAAAGGAAAAATCTCAAAAATTATTGATGGAATATTTAAAAAGGTCAAAAAAATTGGAAGAGCTATTGAGGCATCTGTATCCTTAAAAAAATTTATTTCTTCAAAAATATTCAAAATGAATGCAAGTGATACAAACACCATAAAAGTTTTAATTAAAGTCGATGCAAAAACTTTTCCTAAATAAATTTGATATGTTTTAAAAATCATGAAATTTTTAAGTTAGATTGTTTTTTAAAATAATAATAAAACAAAATAAATAATATTAATGGCACCAAAAGTATTGATAAATTTTTAATAAAATTTAAAGAATAAAATTTATTAGAAATTTCGGATACTGATATAATTATAACTCCTATAATAAAAATTTTTAATTTATAACTTGTAAAATCCTGAGAATTTTTAGACTTAATTAATAGAAAACCACAAACTAATGCTAAAAGCGGGATATAAAAAGGTTTAAAGAACCGTGAAAACAATTCTTGTGTAATTTTATCCTTTAAAGATACAGTTTTATTACAATTGAAGTTAAGTCTATCTCCTGTGTCTGTTATCATTTTTTCTGTAAAGATTAAACACTCAAATAGACTTACAGTATTTACTTCTTGTAGTTTCGGAGTTTTTATACTTTTAGACGAGTATTTTGATAAATTAATTTGAGTTTGATTAAAGTCAAATGCATTGGTTTTCCCATTATTAATATTAAGTATTTTTCCATCAGTTAAAATTAAAAAATTATCATCATTTTTTTCAGTGAAGTATCCTTTTTTTGAAAATATAATTTTGGATTTTGATTTTGAAAATGTATCTTTGATTATAATGTTCTCTAGAGTATTCTTATCTTTTTTATCTGAATAAATTGTTAATTTTTCAACTGTATCAATAAATTTTTTTGGCTTAATTAACAATGGTAAATAATCTATATTTGAGTCTCTTATATAAGATCTAGCTTTATCTTGAGACAAGGGCACAACAAATAAACTAAAAATAAAATTTAGTATTAAAAATAAAAATGAATATTTTATAATAATTTTAAGAAACGTAATTTTTTTTATGCCATTTGTCCAAAAAATTAGAGTTTGATTTTGCTCCTCATATTTTATCAAATTAAAAAAAACTGAAAAAAAGAACATAAAAGGTAATAATCTATTAAAAATTTTAGGCAAACTATGAATAGTATATAAAAAATAAACCTTAAAACTGTGTCCGTCCTCAGTTACAAATTCCATATAATTTACAGCTTGAATAACCCAAACTATTAATGTCACAGCACATGTGGATAGTATAAAAAACTGAGTGGTTTCTCTCAAAAAATTTTTAAAAATAATTTTTTTCATTGAAATTTTTTTAAATAATCATATACACGTTTTGTTAGAAAATTGAATAAAAATATGATTATTAAGGAAAAATATACAAAAACTGCAAAATTAAACAAACTTTCTGGAGCGATAGTTTTTTTTGCAAATAAAAATTCTGTAATAAAAAATATTAATAATTTATTAAATACTTCAGAAACAAATCTTTTTGGAAAAAATATAAAAAACAATATTAAAAAAAAAGAGATTTTTTCTTTTGATATAAATTATAATCAAAAAATAATTATTTATTCTTTTAAAAATGAAAAAAATTCTTACGAAAAAAATGGTGCAAAGTTGTTTCAATATTTCAAAAATGAGAATTTAAATAATATTCATATATTTGGTGATACAATTGAAAATTCCAATAGTATGAAATGTTTGCATGAATTTATTCATGGCATGAAATTGAAATCTTATTCTTTCGAAAGATATTTAACTAAAAAAGACTCTCGAATTTTAAATATAAATATTATTTCAAAAAATAAAGCAGACACAAAATTAATTAAAAAATTAAGCTCAATTGAAAGCGGAGTTAATTATACAAAAGATCTTGTATCAGAACCTGGTAATATTCTTCACCCTGATGAGTATGCAAAAAGATTAATCTCTTTGAGAAAAATAGGTTTAAAGGTTACAGTTTACAATACTGCCAAATTAAGAAAAATGAAATGTAACGCATTACTCGGTGTCGGACAGGGTAGCTCCAGAGGTTCGTACATTGTTACAATGGAGTGGAAAGGAAATAAAAAACAAAAAAAACCTCTAGCTTTTGTTGGTAAAGGAGTTTGTTTTGATACTGGGGGCATATCTTTAAAGCCAGCAAGATTTATGGAAGACATGACATATGATATGGCTGGATCGGCAGTTGTAGTAGGACTTTTAAAAAGTTTAGCTCTTAGAAAAGCAAAAGTTAATGCGATAGGAGTAGTGGGATTGGTTGAAAACATGGTAAGCGGTAACGCACAAAGACCAGGAGATATTGTAAAATCTTATAGTGGGAAAACTATAGAAGTTTTAAATACTGATGCGGAAGGAAGATTAGTTTTAGCAGACGCAATCACATTTACCGAAAAAAAGTTTAAACCTAATTTTATAATTGATTTAGCAACTTTAACTGGTGCTATTGTGGTTGCTTTAGGCTCAGAGTACGCAGGTTTATTCTCTAACGATGATAAATTATCAAAACAACTTTTTAAAGCTGGTGAAGAGGTGGATGAAAAAGTATGGAGATTACCACTTCACGATAACTATGATAAATTAATGAATTCTAAAAACGCAGATATGCAAAATATTAATTATGTCGGTGGCGCAGGATCAACAACTGCTGCTCAATTTTTGCAAAGATTTATAATCAACAAGACCCCTTGGGCTCATTTAGACATTGCAGGTATGGCTTTTTCAAAATATGCAGGATCATTAAACTCAGGTGGTGCAACAGGTTATGGTGTTAGACTTTTAGATAAATTTGTTGAGGATAATTACGAATAAAATGGAAAAAACATTATCAATAATTAAACCAGATGCTATGGAGAGAAATCTAGAGGATAAAATTAAAAAAATATTTGTCGAAAATAATTTCGAAATAATTAAGGAAAAGAAAGTAAAATTAGAGAAAAAAGAAGCTGAGCAATTTTATAAAGTTCATGAGACAAAACCATTTTATGATGATTTATGTAATTATTTATCGTCGGGTCCAGTTTTAGTTATGGTTCTTAAAAAAGAAAATGCTATTGCTGATAACAGAAAAATAATGGGATCAACTAACCCAAAAGATGCAGATCTAGGAACAATAAGAAAACAATTTGGAATTTCAATAGATAAAAACTCTGTACATGGTTCAGATAGTAAAGAAAATGCTCAAAAAGAAATAAGTTTCTTTTTTAAAGATTAGTCAAAACTTTTTTTATTGCTATCGGGTAAAGTTTGTGCTCAATTTTCAACACTTTTTTTTCTATAGATTTGGCTGTATCTTTTTTTGTAATACGAACTTTTTTCTGTAAAATAATTTTACCAGAATCTAAATACATATTTACATAGTGAACTGTGCAACCAGTGTATTTTTCTTTATTTTTTATGACTCTTTTATGTGTGTTTAGGCCTTTATATCTTGGCAATAAGGAAGGGTGGATATTAATAATTTTACCGTTAAACGATTTAATAAAATAAGAAGGCAATATTTTCATAAATCCAGCTAAACACACTAATTTTATATTATTTTTCTTTAATATATTCAGAACCTTTTTTCCTAACTTCTTTGATTTTGTAAGGTTAATAAAATAATTATTAATATTTTTTTTTTTAGCAATTTTTAAACCTATTGCTTGTTGTTTGTTTGATATAACTATTTTAACAACATAGTAAGAATTGTGTTGCAAAGAATGTTTAATTATAGATTTGAGATTTGATCCTCGTCCTGAAATAAAAACTGCTATATTATGTTTTAACTTACCATTTAATTTTTTCATTAAGCAAAATTTTATTTTTTTTATCTTTAATAATTTGACCAATCACGTAAGGTTTAAATTCTTTACTAAAATATTTTTTTACTTTATGAACTTTATTTTTTTTTATTATTAAACAAAAACCAATACCACAATTAAAAGTTTTAAGCATCTCGGCGTCACTCACATTTTTACCTTTTATCCATTTAAAGATTGGTTTAATTTTTAATTTATTTAAATATATGTTTGCACAATAATTGTTTGGTATAATTCTAACTAAATTCCCTGGTAATCCACCACCGGTGATATGCGCACAACCGTGTATTAGATTTTTTTTTAATAGATTTAAAATTTCTTTCACATAAATTTTTGTTGGTTTTAATAATTCTTTTTTTAAAAAATTGCTTTTATTTATATTTATATTATTTCGATTTAATATATTTCTTACTAAAGAATATCCATTTGAATGCAGTCCATTAGACGGCACAGCCATTATGACATCGTGTTCTTTAATATTATTCTTTTTTAACAATTTTTTTGAATCAACAATTCCTAGTGAAAAACCGGCTATATCAAATTTATTTCTTGAATAAGTTCCAGGCATTTCTGCAGTTTCTCCTCCAACTAAACTACATCCACTAATTTTACATCCTTTTTGAATTCCATTAATAATTTTTTTAAGTTTATATAAATTTACTCTATCAATCGATATATAGTCTAAAAAAATAATAGGTTTTGCTCCTTGAACTAAAATATCGTTAACACACATTGCAACTAAATCTATTCCTATTGTATCAAATTTTCTGAGTTTATTTGCTATTTCAATTTTTGTGCCAACTCCATCAGTACTTGAGACTAATAATGGTTTTTTTAAACCTTTTGGAATTTTAGTGATTGAAGCAAAACTTCCTATATTACTGTTAGAGTGCTTAGATTTTTTTTTTTTATTTAGATTTGCTATATATTTTACAAAATTATCTCCTGCATTTATATTTACTCCACTTTTTTCATATGTAAATTTATATTTT
>CEQL01149260.1_pt1 | contig 15806 bp, 17 predicted proteins | sample 356281 | NCBI WGS metagenome assembly CEQL01 (sample SAMEA2621203, study PRJEB7988) | marine metagenome | biome: marine biome (ENVO:00000447); feature: surface water layer (ENVO:00002042); material: "saline water (ENVO:00002010), including plankton (ENVO:xxxxxxxx)" | depth 5 m
CGTCTTAGTCTTTCTGCTTTAGCTGCGTTAGCATATTCAGGCCCAAGACTTGCATCGGGCATAGTGTCTGGGCCTACATCGGGATAGGTTTGGTTTTGAGATTCTAAAGGTACTTCAGTAGATTCCTCTACAACACCGCCAGACTTTGGTGCTAATACACTTGTATCATCCAGCCCTATTTCTGGCGTTGCTTTAGTATTTGGTACTGGTTTCTGTTGCGGCCCTGTAGGGGCTTTTTGTGTATCAAGACCCGCACGAACATCAGCAAGCCCAGTATCTATCTGACCCTGAAGCTGATCAATATTATACGTAGGCATCTGGTTATTCATTTCCATCTTACGGAAATTTTCTAACCGCCTACGTTCTTGTAGTTCTCTGCTTATTGCGTCTCGTTCGGCAAACTGCCTAGCGCCTATAGTAAACCCGCTTTGAGCGTTAGCATCTACAGGTAGGGCAGATTGTAGAAAATCCATCAACCCCATATCTAAACACCTTTAAACATTGCATTGTAGCCATCTCTTAGCCCAGCCCTGTAGTCATCATTTCCATCCCCAGGTCTTGTAAGAAATCCGCCAAACATCTGGTTAACACCCTTTTGGGCTTCTGATCTTTTTCTAGCTAGATTAGCCTGTGTCTGCTGAAGACCTGTCAAAGCTGCACTGTAGCTGCCACCTTGATTCGGGAATGTGGACGAAGCCTTTTGTAGATAATTAGCTTGCTGGTTAAGACCTTGAATCATACCCCTATCGTAAGCTGAGCCTGTATTAGCAGCTGCGCCAAGGTTAAATCGTCTTTCTTCTGCAGCTCTTAGTCCAGCCCTACGTGGATCAATCTTAGCAAGAGCTTGACGTTTTGCTATACCAGCTCGTTGAGTAGCTTTACCATAAGCCTGTCTAGCAATTTGCTCTGGATCAAAATCTTCACCTAACTGAAGAAACCTTTTAGCTTGCGACATAGCAAAGTTATAAGCTTTTTCATCTCGCTCTTTTAGTCTTTCCATCTGTTCTTTTTGTAGACGTAAATTTTCTTTTTCTTCATCAGACATATCGCCTACACCCATAAGCTCAGCACCAATCAAATTGACACCAGCTTGGATAGATACATCTGCCAATGTTTTTGGATCTGTAAACCTATTAGCAATTTCTGCACCTGTCTGCTGAAATAAATTTGGCTGTGGTGCTGGGGGTGTCGGGGCAGCGGGATAATTAGGGCCACCTCCAGGCACAGTGGAAGGTACTCGATCCATTCCATATGTCGGTGACAAACCTGAAGTTGCCGCTGGATCAGGGCCGTAGGCAGAAGGTACTCGATCCATCCCATATGTTGGTGATGGGCCAGTGTTGACGTTAGGCGCACTAAAGTTTTGACCTTGTGGGTATTGTATGGGCTGACCTGAGTAATCTGTCTGAACTCCCGAAGTTGACAACTTATCGCCAAGTGTTTGTGCGCCCATGTCACCTGGCCCCGAAGGACTTGTAAATGTTGCAGGGGCTTGTACATCAGCTGGCACTCTATCCATTCCATATGTTGACATACCAGTTCCATCTGGACTTGCACCAACGGTAGCAGCATCACTATACATTGTTTCAGGCCCAGAAGCAGTCATCCCAGGATCAACTGGCCCTCCTGCAGGAGGTCTTCCAGCCATGTAACCTGATAAGCCACCACTGAGTGCGCCCATCATTGCACCTTGTTTCATTCCTTGCCCAGTATATGATCCAACTGCCGCACCCATTAGACCACCAGCTAAGGCTGATCCACCGATCATCCCAGCCATTCCCAGAGATGCAATCCCCATTGATCCTGCAACAGCACTAGCAACAATAGGTGCTGCAATCGGTATAGCAATAACTGCAGCTACCGATACAATTTTTTTAAATCCACCTCCACCATGCTGTGTGTAAGGGTTTATAGGTGTTAGCGCTGTAGTGCTAACGTAATCAACTTGTCTCATCTTGGGCCTCCGTTAAATCTAATCTCATATGAGTATATACTGGTTTAAATCCTAATCGCTTTATGATGCGTTCCATAGCAGGATTGGAAACTGAACAATCAACAGCCCTTACATTATTCATATAACACCAACCTAAAAGTTTTTCCCAGTACTTAGCTGATAAAACCTTTAAGTCAGAGCCACCTAAAATTAATAAGTTAAGGGCGGGTAAATTAGGATATATATGTGGTTCAAATACTAAAACGAGTTTTACTTGTGGTTCTGGCCCAGCATCTGATTTAACGACAATAGTGTAAGCTTGTCCTGCTAAACCTCGCTCATATATGTGATGAGCATCTATCTCACCGTGTGTTGTTTCTTTAAGGCATCTTTTAACATGTGGCTCTGCATAAGCCCAATACCTATCATAATGTTCTTTAGTGCTTAAGAACATTGGTTCAAATGAGTTCTCTGGGAACTCTATTACGTTAGCTGACTTTTGATCCATTGTTATTCTGTATTAGTTTATCAAAAAATTCTGTGCCTTTTCTAGCCACAACATCTTTAGGTATCACATACTCACCTTCATGGGCCATGATAGGGATACCACCACCTGGGTTAGGGCTTTCTTCTGGTAGTGCGCCACCAGCCCTCATACTAGGCATACCTTGCTGCATAGGCTGTCCCATTCCAGGGACTGGCATACCTAATGCAAGTTTACACGCAAGTATAACCATGAAGATAAGTCCTTCATCGTACTCCATAGGCAAATCCGCTTGTTCTGCCAAACCATTAGTAATAGCAAACTCACGTAATTGCGGGTAAAGATTTGGATCTTGAACAGCAGACTGTGCTAACTGCAATCCCATGTTTACTTGATCAGCTTGAAGCTCACCAGTTTGTATAGCATTCTGTAACTCAGCAGCTAGACGTTGGATGGCTTGTGGATCGTTTTGAACAGTTTGAGCCATCTGTCCATCCATTTCTTCAGCAGACATAGGTGCTTTGTTCATAGGCTGTGGCATACCATCTTGTACTGGCATACCTCCAGGGCCAACCATACCACCTTCTTGGAAAGCATACGGTTGAAAACGATAATCCAAAGCTGGGACTGCTTTATTACCAGTGCCTGTACCTGTAGGAATAGGTCTATTAACAGCAGACACATTTACCCTTGGTAAACTACCACCTTTAATAAGAGCTTGCAGCGCTGGTGGTACATCTAACGAAGGCCCTAAATTTGGAGCCTGTGCGCCTATAGGTTTGCCTTGAGCCGCTGGAGCTGCAATCTGGGCAGTAGCTGCTGTAGTGCCAGTAGGTGCTTGAAGACTAGCAGGTGTTGCTTGTACCATACCCCGTTGAGGAGTACGTACCTGAGTACCTCCTGCAGTTGTGGTTGGTGCGTTCAACCCCGCCTGCTGCTGTCTTCTCCTACGGCTACGCCGTCTTCCAAATAAGCCCATAATTACCTCCTTATGCTCGCCCCTTTAATTGGAGTAGTAATGTATCAAATGCCTCTCTTGTGGCAATTAAATCATTCATTAATGTTTGTACATCATTTATTAACTTTACATAATCATCATAGTTAGGAACATTCGTACCTGAAATAGTATTACCAAGACCTTTTGCGTTTACAGCTACCGCATCTTGCCGTCCAAGTGTGTTAATTCTTACTTGATCAATAGCTATTGCTTTACTAGCTAAATCTTCTTCTCCACGAGTACCTGTAAGTAACTCTACATTTTCTTTTAGCGCTGTAACAAGCACTATTGTAGATGCTCCTGTTAAGTTTCCTTGTGGTACTGCTGGTATAGCAGCGTAACGTGTTGCCATTATGATGCCCTCAATCCGAATGGCGTCTCACCTAAGTGTATACTTCTTATCCTAGCAGAGCCAGCCACTCCCACTTCAAATGTATCACTTCTGTAACCTGTAGGCAATCTAAATATGTTGTCAGATGATATTGTGTTTTCATAAACTAACACTTTGTTAACCCAGAATCTAAACGTAACAGGCAACGCCCCAGGTACATCTTGTAAATATGATGTCAAGTTATCTTCATTTATAGGTGCTGAGTTTAGTGTACCAAGTTCTACTACTGTAGCATTATTGGCGTTTGCAGTAGGCCCGTTAACAGTACCTATCTGTATATTATTTGCCCATATAGTAGTGTTAGTTGTAGGCACTAATGCGTTTGCAGCAATTAAAGCATTGGTTTGAGAGTCTGGTGTTGCGTAATCAGCAATAACCCTAGCTGCACCTAAGTTAAGAAAATCTTTTGTTGTAATTGTTTTTGACTTCCATTCTAGCGGAGCAAGTGGTTCTGTAGACTTGTCCCACTCAAACAAATCACCTTGCTGTCCAGATATAAAATAGAAATTATTAGTATCAGGATCTGCATAGGCTGCGCTAAACGTATAATCAACAGATACAAAGTACCCACCTATTCGTTGATCTTGTTCAAATATAAATGATCCTGCTGAATGAGACCCAAAATATTTACCATTATAGTAAGCACCTACAATAGTTGTAGGATCAACAGTATCATTCCAAGTATCCCAATCGTGAATAAACTTTGTAATTAAGTCTAGACCTGTCGCTGGATTATATACTGCCATACCTGCATAGGTAGCGTACATTATACCAAACCCCATGTTTACTACTGAGTCTTTAGATAAGCATGGATACGGTACATCTATCTTAGCAATGTCCATGTTTTGTGGTGTACTACCTGTAATTTGATACGCATTCTCTTCTGTCAGAGCTACAATAAAACCAGAAGCTACACCTAAAGCTACAATATTATATTCTGTAGTTAGCCTAAACTTAGCAGGCCATGCGTAAGGCTGGTAGGGTAACGAGAAACATACTTGGTTTCCAAAAAAGCCCACAAACACACCGTTTGCAGCAAGAGCCAAGCCCTGCATATTATCAGGTGGTGCATCGTTATCAGCACTATTAAGTAGTACTGTAAGATTACTGAATAAAAAATCATCCACAAAATGGAATGGATTAGTCAAAGCTGGATCACCAAAATATCTAGCAGGATCATCTGGTGACTCAGCAACATCATGGTACTTTTTGCCAGTAGTATCTGCTGTGGTGTTCTTATCTGCTCCAGAACTTGCATAAGTAATAGTTTTGTTACCAGTAACAGAAACAACTGTACCATCTGTAACGTTAAACGAAGCATCAGTACAACCAGATATTTTAAACCTGTCACCTTCTGCTAAATTGTGATAATCAGCAAACTCAACTGTTGCTACGTTAGTTGATCTAGACACTGTAGCTACCGCCACAGGATACCAAGCGTCAGTAAGTTTGTAGTAGGCTGTTCCTGATGCTGTAGGTATTGTACGGTATAACCTAAGTCCTCTAATAAAATTATAAGTAGGAACAGTAGGAGGTGCTGTAGGTAAGTTGTTTAGCGTTACAACTTGACCTTCTTTTATAAAATCTGTTTCCGATGGATCAGATGGTATAGACTCTTCATCCCAAGGTGTAATCCAACTGTATATATAATTACGAGCTTGTGTAGTACCAGCAAGATCAACTTTACCATTAGTATCTGCTGTAACTGATGTATTGTCACCCGTGTTAAAATACTGAACACTAGTATCACTAAGCACCGTAGCAGTAACGTTTGTAGAATTAAATGTTTCTGGGGTAGTTCCTGTAAAATCACGGATAGTTATGATGTTACCAGTTTTGATACCATGTGGGCCATTTGTAACAACAGTTGCCTGATTAGCTGAGTCTCTAGAAAATGATACTGAAGTCAAAGCATTAAACGCTGTGACCTGAGTAGTAGGTTTGGTATCTGGTAAAGGTAATCCTAACTGATAGAAACCGTTGTTTGCAGGGTATGGGCCAGCCCCAGAAGTAGCTAAATCGTAAGTAGATACTTTAGGCGGGCCATCACCTGTGTAATAAAATCTTTGTTCATCGTCTTCAAACGCATCACCCAGCGAAGCTTTAACAATATCAACACTAGTATTCCACGCTAACCATTTGATAGCACCTGTTGGGCTAGTCAGTGGATACACAGTTTTTATTGTACCTGTTCGCCCTACGTTCCGATCAAATACAGGTTTACGATAAGGTATCAAATCTCCAGAGTATAGCTTTGTATTATATGCTGTTTGAGCTGCACCGTCAGGCAGCAACTCTGTGGTTATTCTTGGCGCTTCACCTAGGAATTTTAATAACTTAACTGATGCCATTATGTCACCTCAAAATGTGGGGCATCTATAAAAGGGCGTTTGCCTTGCCGCCTACGTAATTCAATGTAGGCCATCATAAGCTCCTCCATAGTTCCGTTCCATTCTCTTATATCATCTATGTGCCAAGCTGCACCCCAACGTATTGACAGATCATGTTCCATAGCTGCTGTTTTCATAGCTTCGGCAACATCATCATAGACATTTAACTCCCAACATATTTTGGGGCCTACGTATGCGACAAGATCTACAGCATTACCATCAAGATGTTTGCTGTTCATTGTTTGTGATGCACCTGACTCCACCAACTCTTTTTGTTCTTCTATAGTTCTGAGTCCACAGGTAACACCAAAGTCAATCTTTGTGTAATCAATAGCTGATTGAACAACTTTGACTAACTTATCGTTTACACCTTCTAGCCTACTAAGGCTTCGTTCTGACAATACATAACTCATTGGGTATCCTTAAATTGTGAATCAGTATCCATTTGTTGCTTCTTTACTTTAGAATCATTACGCATTCTCCAGCGCATCATATGGATCTGACGATTGTTTGATAACCTATTACCACTGGCCCAAGCTTTCATAGCTTGTTGATACAGGCTACTTATTTCGTTTTGCCTTTCTTTAGTATTCATTTTTTACTGTCCGTTTTTTTCATCTTGTCGTATGACCTCATTCCCCCGATTCCGAGCATGCCAAACATTAAGGGCATCATCACAGACATATCTGCTTGCGGTATTGTTATCCCAAACCCTGCACAAATTGGGGCTACCATATAATTTATTCCGAGGCTGAGACCTGAGATCCAGCCTATAAGGGGTCTCCAAGATGACTGAAACCAATTCCCCTGGGCGTCTGCCTTCAAAACTTCTATTTGAGCAAGTGCTAATTCTTGAGCGTGTTTTTCTGACATAGTAGCTATGTCGTGCGCCAACTTAGCTTTTTGATCTGCGTCAGGTATAAATTTGTCTAATAGCCCTGTAACTGGGCCAATTAATGCTTGTATCATTTTCTAGCCATCCATGCCGTAGTTCCCATATATGCGCCTACGATACCAGCGCCTGATATATAGAAAAGGTTACTAATATCTGCGAGAGCTTCTACTCTCTCCAGAGGTACGAAAAACATGGCTGCAGTAAATGCGCCCATAGCAATAAGTGTAAACCTTGCCATACGCAGTTGCGCTAAGTTCTTTCGTAATGCCGTCTCAGTTTCTTTGATGGCTTTTACGTGAGACAATTCTTCATCACTCACAACACCATCTCCGTCTTCATCATACTCAGCATACTTAGATTCTTTTTGTAATTTCTTTTGCGTCATCTAAACATACTCCTAAACAGAAAAATTATTGCGACAACTAAAGTTACAAGACCGATAATTACAGTACCGCCAATAGTGACAGTCTCTTTAAGTTCTTCTCGTTCTTTCATCTTTCTCCGTCTTAGTTCTTTTTCTGCTTCTTTGGCTTCATGTATTCTCCTAGCCCTTTCTGCTATAATACCTTGCCACGTCCCAAATCCAAATCTGTGGTCAATAAGCTGTCTCATATCATCGAGGTGCTCTTCAGCCAACTTTGCATTTATAGTCTCCTCTGCAATATTCTTAATACTGAAAGGGTCATTATTAGCATCACGTTTAGCTTTCTGTGCTTCGTCTCGACCTTGCAATAATTTGTCTACATGCTTTGCTATATCTCCCACATCGTTTGCTGTATTGATGGCACTCTTAATACCGTCTACAGCAGATTTAACGAGGGCTATACCTGCAAGCGTTTCTGCTACAACCATGTTACAACCCTCATATTTTTATTATTTTCCTCTCTTAAGACACTTCTTTGCTTTTTTACAAGCTCCCTTTGATTTACATCCTTTACAATACTTCATTTTATGTCACCTTCTTGTTAGAGTTTTTATTTTTAGCTGCTATTTTTTTCTGTAAAAACGGTGGTAATTTTTTCTGGCCAGCTGTTAAACCACTTCCATTACCGTTTTTCTTTCCGTTTTTCTTCTTTACTGTATATGCCACTTTAACCTCCTAATCTGAAAAGTACGGCTGTTATTACCGACCCCGACCCCACGATCAAGATCCCTGCACAAGCGATCAGAAGACGTTCCAATCGGTTGATTCTAAATAAAATCATTTCGTAACGCTCTGCACATACTGCTTCATGCGTTGCTAAATCTTTTTCTACTTCGCCAACTCTAGCCATCAACTAATATCCCATAACGTATCGTACTCTGCTTGCACCGCAGCATTTATAGCAGTTATATCTGCTTTTATAGCATCAGTAGGAACAGCAAGCTCAGCCTCTGTATATTTGTTTGTTACCTCAAGATTTACTATAGAACGCATCTCATCAGCGTATTTAGCTTTTACTAGGTTTACACCATCTGCATCAGTTTTTTTGAGCGTGTTACCGTTTAAAGCATTAAAATCACTTAACCAATCTTCCCACATAGTGACGTATAATTTAGTGTCACTTAAGTTTGGATGCCATTTGATTGGGCTTACATTAGATTCGCCCTCCCCTGGATCAGTCTGAGCTTTAAGTTTCTCAGGATGTACTATCTTATCTAAGGACAATGTAGTCTCGTATAACTTACGAGTTAAGTTAGGTTTAAAACTCATCCTGGTGTCCTCCTATGCCAATGATGGTGGGCAGCATTATGCCGCTGACCATGCTGGTAATAGTAATTATTTCCTATCATCCATAATTGACCATCTTCCATACGTGCCCAGTGAGTCCAATAACCACTGTAATAATGCCCAGCTGATTTTATATCTATTATCTTTAACTCAGGAGCTTTAACTGGATCAAAACCATCTTGCGAGTCATTGGTATGATTCCAACGTGCAGGCCATAAAAACGCTTTGGTAAAATTAACTGAAGCACCTGTATTAGCGGCATGTTCATAAGCACTGCCACCCATTATTCCTGACATCCATAATCTATGTTGAGCATCTAACATCCAACACATATTATCTTGGTATCCGCTTGTCTTACATGGGAAGACAGCTACTATATTATCTCTAGGAAACGGTTCGTTAGTCTCTGAAAGAGTGCCATCTGCAGAAGAAACATTTCTATGATTATAGTTAGCCATACTGTCAGCTTCTGGCTGTGTCACAGTATTGGTACTTGTGGTGTTACCTTGCATACGCCATCCATGAGCATTATACCCAGCGCTACGTAAAGGCAACCCTGTATTCGCAGCAACACAATAAGTATAAGCATCACCTGGGCCATCTTGCCCTGAAGAGTTACCCAGCATAAACATTCCACCGTAAGTACTGCCATGACCAACTACATGTACAGCAGCATAATTATTGCCAGTATCCATCTGCCGCCATATGTTAGTATTGTTAGTCGTATTACCTTGTCCAGCTTGGTTATTACCGTTATATCCAGCGTGGTGTAAATCTCCGTTATCCCTAATTAGATACGCACCACCTATAACGTTACCATTGTAGTAATAGCTACTGGCGTTAGCTATTTGAGCTACGTTAGTTATGGAAGTATCTTGCCCAAAAGTATTTCTAGTTGCATTAAGAGCACCTGATACACCGTGATCATTCTGTCCTGTAAAGAAAGCATTACCACTACCGTCAATAATCCAACAGTTTCTATAACTTGGAGATACGTGTTTTACGTTTGAAACACCTTGTACCAACGTAGGTTTATTCCTGTTAGTAGTATCGCCATGTCCACCCATACCACTTCCGTTGTAACCCCAGTGGAACAAACGCCCATCATGTGTAACAGCGTAATAACATGTGTTACCCATACCTTGATAACCACCAGCATCGTTAGTACACATTGCTGCTACTTCCATACTGATACCGTTATTAGTTGCGTGAGCACCAATGTAAGGGTTTTTAATTAGCTGGTATCTATCTGTAGTATCTCCAAGTCCTAACTGACCACTGCCGTTTTCACCTTGGCAGAATACATTTCCTTTATTAGTTAGAGCCATTAAACTGTGCTGGTTAAACCAGATTCGTGTAATATACTCCCCTGGATCCATGCTGCCAAACTCCATACCAAAGTTCATTACATGCATCAGATGAGCGTGATAACTACCATTGCTATACCCTGTAAAACCATACTGAGCATACCCTGATAGCATGATTTCGTGATTACTATTTATAAAAGGAAAACAGGTATGCGTAGATACAAGATGCACTTTATCATGTCTTACTGGGCCACAGGGAGGGTTTACAAAACCATCGTATGGTATCCAGTCTGCACTAGCACCTGACTTACCATTATATTGTGCAAGCCAAGGATACTTACCATCTGTACCATAATGTGTTGTAGCATGCGTTTTAGCATATAGCGGGACATTAGAACCTAGTACATCTGCATCTTCCCATCCAGATTGATTAGCATAACTTACTGCGTTACTAGATGTTACTTTTAAATACTGACCTTGATTTCCTATAGGTAGCCTTGTTGCTGCGCTACCATTGTGTGTCATAATATCGCCAGAGGTGGTAAGCGGATTAGTTCCGTCTGCCATTAGATTCCAATGGCTTGAGTTACTTGATGAGGGTGCGCCCGCTGCAGATCCTGTTTTGTTTGCAGCGTTTACATAAACCCATGATGACCCTAAATGACTAACAACATCGTCTTTTTCATAAGTGTTACTTGTGGAAAAAGCACCCCTCCAAGTAAACTTAATTTTTCCTACATCTATTGTTGCCATAACTTCACCCTAACTCGTTGTTAATATTAAATGCCCACTGGCATTTATACTTACCTGTATATCCCCAGGTACAAATAAAGTTTCTGGATAGTCTGAATCTACATAGTTATCAGTGCTACCAGAAGCTGTGTAATCTATTTTTAAATCATCACCGCTTACATAAAACCCATAATACTCTATACGTTGGCCTCCGCCACCTTGAGTCTGTGTAAACAGATCATTAATAAGAGCTGCTACAACTCTCATCTCTACTCTGTCACCTGCACTAAACGATCTAGCTGTAGTGCCATCTTGTGCTCGTACAATAGTCAGAGCATCGCCAGCCCTGTTCGTACATTTTACAATTTCTGTATTTAGCGCTGAGTCTATAAGCGTTATATAAAAGTAATCAGTTCCAGAACTTGACACAGCTGGGAATAAAGCACCATCACCACTAGTTACATTTATAGTAGTAGCAAAAGTATTTATACTGCCTGTTAGTGCAGTTTTTGCGCTATTTGAGGCTACAGCTACCATTAAGTATTTACCTCCAAAGCTGCGTTAGTAGATATTTTTGCTGTGCCTGTACCGTCTAGCTCTGTCACCTGCATAGTTCCAAGGCCATTATGCGGGAAATACACATAATGATTACTATTTCGAGTAAAGTGTATGCAGTACCTTACAAAATCTGTTGTATTAGGCTGATCATAAACAGCAAATCCGCCACAATGAACATGAGCATTGCTATGCCAAGCAGCTACAGTATGATCTTCATCATTGCTTGTGCCATCTCCACCTGCTCTAATGTGACCGACATTTACTGTTGAAGCCGCAGCTGTAGTACCAGCGGCTGTAGATGCTGTGGTTCTACCAATCGTAGCGTAAGCATAACCTGAGTTACTATAAAAAGTCCCCGCCACTTCTATAAGGAATACACTAGAAGTAGACATAGGTTTTAAAATTACTGATAGAATATTGTGTGTTCCATTGTTTACAGGGGTTAGCGTAAATTCATTTGCTGTAAACCCTGCGGTAGTCCAAGCTCCACCTGAGGTAGGAAATCTACCATTAGACTGACCTGGATCTCCTGAGGCTGCTGCTGAAGCAGTGATTATATACTTATTTAAGATAGGAGAGTTTAGTGGAATATACTGATTGTTTACCGCATAAAACTCAGGTCTAGCACCACCATAATGATCAGTGTTATAACGTAAATATCCAGGGTTAGAAGACCCTGGTCGTTGTGCTGTAGTTCCTCTAGGTAAACTAAAAAATCCTGTATTGGTATTATTTTGACTGCTAAAATTAGTAACATCTAAAGCAGCAAATCCTGCAGTACCACTTGCACTTGTTAATACCTGACCATTAGCAGATGATTGATCTGGTAGTATCTCATCTAAATCGGATAATACAGTAAGCCCACCAGATGTAACTCTAAGCTCAATCCTATCGTTAGTGTTAAACGCTCTAGCTGTAGTTCCTTCTTGTGCTCTAACAACTGTCAACGTATCGTTAGTTCTAGCAGTAACTTTTATTATTTCTAGATTGTTAGATGTATCTAGTAACGTAGCAAAAAAATACTTTGTTCCTGTAAGTGTAGGAAATCTAGCCCCATGCCCTGCAGTCAAAACAATAGATGTCGCTGTAGTAGCGTAAGCCTGTGATAACGTACCGTAAGCATTGTTAGCAAATTGTATATCGTGATAATTTGTCATACTAAATTTCCATTCCAGTGTGCGGTAGTGTCAAGTCCACCTGGTATATCAAAACCAAAACACCCTTCTGGTTGCACATGCTCTTCTACAATCATGTACATAGTGCCTTCAGATCCATAAGGATAAGAAGTAGTACCTGATGTGGTTTCTCGTAAAACTATGGTGCGGAACCTAACAAAGTCAGTGACTCCAGGTCTAATAAACACAGCTGCACTAGGGCCGCTAAACACATGAGCAGACGCTGTAAACCAGTCGGGAGAATATGGGCCGTTTGCAGTATTAAAATCTGTATTATCTGTGTTACCGCTAAAATAAGCTGTTGGGTTATTAGATTGCGGCTGTTGGCTCACGCTATTAATATTATTAGGCCATGTTCCTGCAGTAACTCTACCATTAGAAAAAGCACTTACGTTATAATTATCAGCTACACTAGCAGGTAAATTAAACTCAGGCTGTACGTATTGATCATTAAACATGTAATGACCAACATTAACCACAGCTTTAGCTACAGTATTATCATTAGGATTTTTAAACACTCTATTATTGGTTGGCTGTGGATCGGCAGTCATAAAATCCATAACCACAGAAATTATACCGTTGCCACCAGCATATTTTGTACCAGCGTATCGTATTGTAAAAACAGAATTTACACTTAGTGGTTTACACTTTATTCTAAGTATATCGTGATTACCACCAGCTGTATCAGATGCCAGATTTGTATCTAGCTGTTCTGTGTACCGTTGGGAACTAAAATTATTTGTAGTACCAACTACGTAAACATTAGCTATCTGCCCTGCTACAGGCATATATGCATCTTCTTTTGCGTTTAGTATACCTGACTCGCCATTCATTGTGCGTATTGCAGGTGCTGTAATTTCACGTTTGTAATACACACCATCATATCTAGAGGCGCTGTATTCTTCTCCGAGCTGAGTGACTCTAGATGTGTAAAACTGAATCCTAGTATTATCAGGTACAGTTATATTATTGTTTAGAGTTAGTGTTACTGAATAAAAAGTTCCTATCTGACAACCTGTTACATAAGTCCCTGGAGGTATATTTACATTGCCTGCTCTTGTCGCAGGTGGGAATAAAAATTTACCAATCCACTGTTGTGCTGTTGCTTGAGGTGCTTGAGCAAGATCATCACTAGTGCTAGTGCCAGCTATGCTTGTGCATCTCCTTGTATTATCAATAGCTAGTGTATTAGAATTGTTTACAGCACCGTCAGAATCAGCAGCTGCCCATTCACCGTATGCGCCATACTGACTGTTGTTTTCAGATACATTAGCTAGATACGCTAACGAACCTTCTTGTATAGCTATGTTATGACCTTCCGCATGTGCATACAAACTTGTATTGCTACTAGTCGTTTGCATCCCATACCCACCACTAGCATTTACGCCAGTAGATGCATTTAAAAATTTTAAAAAGGTATTACTACGCAAATGGGATATATCGTAATGCCCCCTTACAGGAATATCAAAAAACCCAGTACTAGTATTATTATCGTTAGATATATCATCAGGGTTGAGTAAGGAGTAGGTTGCATTAGTACCGTCCGACCTAACGGCAAAACTTACATCTTCATCTTCTAACGAACTGTTTACTGAACCTGTAGGGCCTATATATCTAGTGCCTCCACCAGGGTTTGCACGAAACTTAAACTTATCAGGCTGTGCAGGGATAGTAGGTAAGATATTATCTAAATCAAATAAATCACTAATCGCATTGTTTGTGGTTCGTATCTCTACAGAATCACCAGCTGAAAAAGTATTATTTAGATTTCTAGCAGAACCATCTGCTTGTTTAATAGTAAGTGTATCTGCATTTCTAGCAGTTACACGCATAATCTCTGTATTAGTAGCAAGTGCTGCAGAGGTAACTGTTATATAAAAATACTCATTAGCGTTAAGCGCAGGAAACTTACCACCCTCTCCACCTAGTAAAGACAAAGTACCTTGGTTAGCAGAAATGCCTCCTGCTAAACTTGCTTTAGCACTATTAGCTGTTTTTACTAACGAATAATTTGTCATTTATGACACCGTTACTGTCCATGTAATTGCTAGCGTATCGTTTGCACCTTTGTTAATTACACTAAACACTGTGCGGCATAACATAGTACCGCCACTAGATGCATTCAGTATAGCTGCTTCTGTCAAAGCACCTGTACCTTGCCCGTTACCAAATGTTGACGAATACGTAATCTGCCCACCAGACACGTTAGTACTTGTTAGCGCTTGTCTGTTTGCTTCTGTAACTAGTGCTGTTTGACCTGCAGCAGCTGCTGTAGTACCTGTACCTATTGCCATATGACTCATGGCAGTAGCTGTAGCATCCTTCATACGTGACGCTATATATCCTTTGCCTGTAGTTACAACTAAGTTATCAAGGTCACGTTCATCTTTTATAATACCCATTTCATCAATAAGTAATATACTTAGGTGACCCTTAACTTTAATTTCATCATCAAACATACATGCCTCCGTTAAGTGCTAAAGAGTTGCAGCGCAAACTCTCTATTCAAAGGAGGCGTCTGGCTAATCAACCCAGCTGAATTAAATAGCCCACCGTCTCCTTCAAAGAATGCACCTATCTCATACGTGTTGTCAGATGCACTAATTGAATCTACCACGGGCTTAGTGGTTTGTAAAACTATATTTTGAGAAACTGACACACTGTCTGCTGGTGTAAGAGTAGGTAAAATCCTAGTAAAGTCAAATACATCAGACATGGTAACTGAGTCAGAAGCCATTGTAGCTGACACACTAAACGTTGGATCATCAGCCGTGTTAACTGTATCTTCTGGGTTAAAACCAACAGTAAACACTGGAGCATCAGCTACACTAAAGGAGTCAGCTAATGGTATACTTACAGTAATAAACGGAGTGTCAGTTATGGTAGCTGTGTCAGCTAACGTTTTCGCCACACTAAACACTATGTCTTGTGTTGGGGTTACAGTGTCAAGAAACAGTGGCTGTATATTAAATACAGGATCACTGTCTACTACAGGGAACGATACAGCAGGTAGATTCTCTACAGGAATAGCTTTAAATCGTAAGAGTATCTCGTGATTCTGTGGCTCTGCTTTAAGTCTATATACTACATCAGTAATTATAGGTTCTGAGACTAAGCTTATCTCACTATCTACAAGCTCTACATCAAGAGATATACCAGCGTCACCGTGTGTAGCATTTATTGTGTTGGCTGATACATCTAAAGCCAACCCACCTATAGAAGCGGCTTTAAGA
>CEQL01148752.1_pt1 | contig 15700 bp, 5 predicted proteins | sample 356281 | NCBI WGS metagenome assembly CEQL01 (sample SAMEA2621203, study PRJEB7988) | marine metagenome | biome: marine biome (ENVO:00000447); feature: surface water layer (ENVO:00002042); material: "saline water (ENVO:00002010), including plankton (ENVO:xxxxxxxx)" | depth 5 m
AAGATAATAATACAACCAATAGTCATGCGGATTTATTATCAAATCAATTAAGTACATCTAATTTTAATATTACTTTGCCTGAACGAATTAGCAATGTAAAATCAATCACTATGACACATGCAGAAATACCGTTATCTTATTATAATATTTCTAGTAATTTAGGCAATAACTACTTCAAAGTAATTGTATCTGGTACTGAAACAATGATTACTGTAGACGACGGATTTTATACCGAAACACAATTGCAAAATAAAATAAATTCACTTTTAGCAGGAGAAAGTATTAATTTAACACTTACAATTTCCTCCCTTTCTAAATCTAGTATGGTAGCAGGAAGCGGAACCATTTCTGTTCATTTTGACGTAAATAGTCAAGGAATTCATGATAAATACCGCATTAAATCCAAACTTGGCTGGTTACTTGGATTTCGATTACTTAACTATGATGTTACTACAAGTCCTGTATCAAGCGAAGAATTTTCAAGTATCAAAGGCTCTAAGTATTTATATTTAGCTATTGATGAATTCAGTAAAGGGAATCAAAACTCTTTTATGAGTCCTTTGCATAGTTCTTTAATTAATAAAAATATTTTAAGTCGCATTTCATTAGATAGTAATAATTACGGTCACGGTTCTATCTTACCTGCAAATCTTAATAACGGATACTTAGTAAGCGACACTCGTAGTTATAACGGAAATGTTGATTTGCAAAAATTAAACATTCAATTATTGAATGAAGATGGGCTACCCGTTATTTTAAATGGATTAGATTTTTCATTTTGCTTAAAAGTAGAATACCTATAAGTTGATATAATTATTTACATTATTGATATAAAATTGATAATGTAATCTATTTATAGTATAGATTAACATATGTCTAACAATGATATTAAGGTAGTAAATTTTGAACAATTTGCATATACTGAAGAACTACCAACTAAAAAAAGATATTCTTCCAGATTAGACACTTCTATTTTATCCAAAGAACAAAATATTGCCTATGAAAAATACAAACAAGGAGAAAACATATTTTTAACAGGGCCTGGCGGTACCGGAAAAACAAAACTCATTCAATATTTTGTTGATTACTCAAAATATTACGAAGAAAGATACCAAGTATGTGCAATGACCGGTTGCGCATCATTATTACTGCAATGTAACGCACGCACTCTTCACTCATGGAGCGGAATTAAATTAGCTAAAGGTACAAAAGAAAAGGTGGTTGAATATGTTACCAATAATAAGAGTGCTATGAAAAATTGGAAACGAGCAAAAGTACTTATTTTAGATGAAGTGAGTATGCTATCCAGAAAAATCTTTGAAATTATTGAAGAAATTGCGCGACATGCAAAAAAAAATGAAAGTCCGTTTGGTGGAATGCAAGTCGTATTTAGTGGGGATTTTTGTCAATTACCACCCGTTGGAAATTATGGAGAAACAGATACATTTCAGTTTTGTTTTCAATCTCCCATATGGAATAATGTATTTCCATTATCTAATTGTATTTTACTTAAAAAAATATTTCGACAGAGCGATCTAGCATACGCAAAAATATTGCAAAATATACGCCAAGGAATATTAAAAAAACAAGATTTTCAAATGTTAAAAAAGCGCTTGCATTTAGAATTTGACCCAATGCGTCATTTTGGATGTGTACCAACTAAATTATTTCCTTTACGTGCAAAAGCAGACCAAGTAAATAATGTTATGTATGAAAAACTAGATGGTAATAATTTTACTTTTGAAATCATCAAAAAGACAGATAATATAAACTTAGAAAATGGTAAGGCTATACCAAGAGAATTGTATGAAAAATGTAAACGTTTATCTCAAAAAGATATTGATTTAGAATTTACTTCATTAATCAATAATGTCCCTTGTCAACCCATATTACATTTAAAAAAAGGCGCTGTTGTTATGTGTACTATAAATTTAGATATGGACAATGGGATTTGTAATGGTTCTCAGGGAGTTATTACACAAATAGTAGAAGCAAATAATCAAGTTGTACCGTATGTACGATTTTCAAATGGGATAGAAAAACCAATTTTACCACATTTTTGGCAATGTGAAGAATATCCTACAATTTCAGTTGGACAGTATCCATTAATTTTAGCATGGGCTCTTACAATTCACAAAATTCAAGGCGCCACGTTAGATTTAGCAGAAATAGATGTGGGAAATAGTGTATTTGAATACGGTCAAACATATGTAGCGTTATCTAGAGTAAAATCTTTAGACGGTTTATATTTGTCAGCGTTCGAACCCGAGAAAATTCAAACCAATCCTATAGTCATTGAATTTTATAAAAGTATAGATTCTTTAGAAGAAATCCAATAATAAAGTAATTGTATAAATAAATAGTATAATGATTTATATATTAATGGTTGCGGCTAGTTTACTACCAGTTTGTATTTATAATCGCGAATTATATTTTTTATTTGGAAAGGAAAATAGTCTAGAAGATAGTGCAAAAGGATGGTCAGATTTCGGCGGGCATGTAGAAAATAACGAATCAATTTATCAAGGAGCCTTACGAGAAGGAGCTGAAGAAATGACGGGATTTTTAGGAAATGAGCACGACCTTAAAAAAAGAATTCGCAATAGTGGAGGATATCATAGAATATCGCACAATAAATACCATGTACATTTATTTCATTTACCATATGAACCGAAATTAGTTGAATACTACAACTATAATCATAAATTTTTATGGGACCGCATGAACCATAAATTGTTAAATAAAACTATGCTTTTTGAAAAGATTGAATTAAAATGGTATTCTTTAAGTGATATGAAAAAGCACCGTTCAGAGTTTCGCTGTTTTTATCAAGAAATTGTAGATAAATTTATTGAAAAAGAGAAAGAAATCAAAAAATTTTTGCATGATATTAAGAGATAAATTTATTTAAAAGTTAGTAAAAATCTGTTAATTATACATTAAATAACAAATACATATTTTGTTATTTAGTAAAGAAATGAGATTATAATTAAGTAAAAAAATACGCTGTAATTGTATAATAGAGTAAATATGTCCAATAATTCTTGGAAACAATATGGAGGTATTTCTAGAATGGAAGAATTTAATGTTATTAATGCAAATACAGTAGTTGCAGAACAGTTTGTATCTAGATCTACTCGACCCATTTATCAGTATTTAAACGGAACTTTTGAGGTATCAGGTGATTTATCAGCTGCAAATAATATAATTACTAGTACGAATTTCTATTGTAAATCAGATATAACCGTTGATAGAAACTTATATGCGAATGAAAAATTATTCTTTGGTAGTGGTAAATTTGAACCAATTACTCCAGATTTACCTAATGATTCTACTCATGCATATTTATATGGTGATGCAAGTTTTGTAGGAGTGAATATTAAGCAACCAAACACTATCTTTCATATTACATCAAATGTACCAGAAGAGACTAACATACTTACAGTAGAAAGTAGTAATAACTATATAAGAAATATTTTAGCTCAAAATAAAAATGATAAAGGTGTCGTGTTGGATGCGGATGATAATAGCGCAAATATATTTTTTCATGTAGATTCTAGCACTGATAAATTTAATGTTAGTGACGCAAACATAACATATTCTATTGGTGGTAACTTATCTAGTTATTCAAATTACAATAACTTGTATGCTTTAGAAAACATCACACTTAATAGTTCTGGTGGGTATTTACTAGATACATCTGGAACTACTACTTTTATTGACCGTAATAACGCTAATATTAGAACAGACCTTAGTGGAAATTACGATATACATAGTTCTGGAAACTATACATTAACTACAAAAGGTTCTGTTGAAATTCACGCTTCTGGTGGTTTTATTGAAGTTGATTCTTCTGGAGGCGAAATTCAAATGAATTCTCACCAAACAAATATTCAGAGTTATGTAAATATAGCAGTTCCTGAACGTGGTATGTCTGATGAACTATATGGTGAGACATTGACTGTATATGATTCATCGAATGTTTCATTTTTACCGAATGTTTATGACATTTCTCGCGTATTAACAGGAAACACAATTGTTGGCGTAGCCAAAGATGCTAGTGCAAATACATTCATGCGATTAGTTACAGGAGAAGGTTTATTAGGAAGTGCTTATGGTGGCGGAGTATTCCCTAACGATACAAGTCGTTCTGTAAATATGATTGGGTTAAATGATGCTAATGGAAATTATGTAAACAATCAAATAATTATTAACAACAATCGTAAAGATAAATATATGTCATCTGTAGGGTTCAATACATTTGAACCCAAATCTGACCAATATACAGTTGATATAAATGGTCCAGTACGAATTTCAAATGGAGAAATTCAAACATTGGAAGAAATTAACTTTGAAATAAATTCAATCTATTTTTCTAAAACACATCCAAATCATGGCATTGGAATAGGTACACCAAGTACATTGATAGATAGTAACACCAACCCTCAATATGACCAGTTTGCTGTATTTACTAACGATAAGGGTATTAATTGGCACATATCAGAGAAGGTATATGGAAATTCAGATTTGAATCAAACTAATGTTCCTTTTAATAGTGCCTATTTATACGACTCTACTTATGGATTTATTGTAGGTGAAAAATCATATGCTTATTATACTAACAACGGAGGGTTAAATTGGTACCGCATAACATTTGGTGATTTACTCTTTAGAGACCAAATGACAATAGTTGGAGGTACTTATGATAATAAATTACGTTTGTTCATACCATACAAATACAATAATGTTGCTACCAATCAAGTTGATAGTGCAACTAATCAAATCCGTTATTTTGATATACAAATTCCCAATTTATCAAGTACGTTGAATGGTCAAATCTATCCAATTGGTTCTAACGAGATATCTTTAAATATAAATGTAAAATGCTCTACATTCACTGCTAGCAAAGTGATTTTTGCTGGAAATGGTATTGCTGTCTTTAATATTAATCTTATTGGTAGTCCATATTATTTTTACCAATCAAATATTTATCATGATGTTTATGCAATTGACAATGATACAATTATAGCTGTAGGTAATGATGTAATCTCTTATTCACAAGATGGTGGTATTAATTGGTCATCTTTCAATATTTCTACAGAAACCTCCATGGCAAACAACAAATATAATATTTCAAATATTGTTTTAAAAAGTATACATGCTCGTAATAACAAAATTGTCGTTGTTGGTGAAGAAGGAATATTCGGCTATTCTGATAACGGGCCCGCCAAAGAAAATTGGAAAATAGTTCCCGATGCTATGTTAAATTCATCCGGTATTTCAGAAAGAATTAATGGAAAAAAGAATGAATTAATGAATGTTTATATGAAAGATGACGAATCCATTCTTATTACAAAAATAGCCGAAAAACAATTTAATGATGTAATAGATAACTCTAAAGATAGACCTGGATTAACCAAAATTCTACATGTTTTTATTCCTCCTTTATTTAATCGTTTGCAAAATAAAATCTTAGATATTTGCGGCAACATTAATATTGTTGGTGACATGGATATTTTAGATGGCGACCTTAGCGTAACAAATCGACTATTTGCTAACTATATTGATAGCAACGATGATGGTACTTTTCCCAATAATAAAAATTTATCAATAGGTGAAAATACACAAATCATCAATATTGGTGCAGTTATGCCAGATTCCAGAAAAACAGGAGAATATTATATTCGCGATGATTCTAGTTATAATTTTATTAATATTGGTGCTGTTCAACCAGATACTGACGCGAAGCCATATTATATTCAAATGGGTAACTATCTAGGAACCAAAAATCCCGATATAAGTCAAAATAAAATTGTTATAGGAGGTGCAACTGATGACCTTGTATTTGGTGGTGGCGGATTTGCAATTAAGTCAGAAGCCGAGTTATTGGTAACTAATAAAATTGTGCGTGTTAATAATGATACATCAAATCCTAATTCTTCTGCAGAGTCGGGATTATACATATATGAACGATACTCAGATGCAGTCAATGATACTGACCCAGATGCAGGATTTGTTCGCATTTCAGATGACCGTAAAGGATTTAACTTTAAATCTACTATCAATAATTCTCATATTGTAACACTTGAGACAGAGGATATGTCTTTGAATTTTGCTAATCCTTATAATACCGAATATGGAATAAACGATGTTCAAAATGGTTTACTTGTTCTTACAAAATCTCAACCTGAAACTGGTGGCGATTATTCAATTACCGTTAAACCAGTAGATTTAAGCAATGTTTTTATTCGCGATTCTCAAACATCTACAGAAGAAATGCAATCTATTTTGACCAAAGTATCCTTCAACGACAATTTATTATTAAATAGTCGTTTTTATGTACAAGACAAATCTTTTTTAAACAATGACGTTTTTATGAATAGTCGTCTTTTTGTTGAACAAGACGTGTCTCTCAACAAACGTTTATTCGTACAAGAAACAACTATTTTGAATGAAGATGTATCATTAAACATGCGTTTGTTTGTTGAAAAAGACGTTTCTCTTAACAGTAGGTTTTATGTAAAAGAAAATACCATTTTGGACGGTGATGTTTCTATCAATCAAAATTTATTTGTTGGAAAAGATCTTACCATTGACGGAAACCTCTTTGTAGAACAATACAAAAATGAAACCATTATAAATACTACGACTACCAATTACTCGCTTATTGTAGCAGAGGATTTATCATTAAATGGTCGTATGTTTGTAAGAGACGAATCTTACTTTGAAAAAGATGTTTCTTTTAATAGCAAGTTATATGTTGCGGATAAAATAGGTGTAAATATTCATGACCCAACTGTATCCTTAGACATTAGCACTAATGATGCTATGAAATTACCTACTGGTACAGATGCGCAACGACCCGTATTAAATAATGACTATTATGAAGGGTTTATTCGATTTAATAATAATCTTTTTTATAGCGAAACTGGTGCTGGTGATTATGCTTATGAAGGGTCATTTGGACCAGATACATGGAAACCATTGGGCCAACATTGGAAAGGCGTTATTGATACTGATGGTGATACGTATATTACTGCAGAAAATAGTTACGGTGAAGACAATGACGATTTAAAATTTTATACAAGCAATGAATTGCGAATGACTATCAGTCAAGACGGTAATTTTGGTTTTAATTCAGCACCAAATAGTGATATATCTTTCAATATTCATGGATACACCAATGTAGATGGAAGTTTAAATGTTACCGGGTTTTTAACGCAAGACAATGTAGCAGTTTTGAATGGTACCGGTTCAAGTGTTTCTGTCAACGCTAGGATTTTAGGTAATCATAGTGGCGACGACGGAATGTATATTGGTTACAACCAAACATCTGATAATGCAGATATACGTTTTTACACAAACGACAACTTACCGAAAATGGTAATAAAAACTAGTGGAGATGTTTCTATGAATGGCAATGTCACTATTGAAGGTGATGTTTCTATGAATAGTGATTTATATGTTACAAAATTGCAATCTCGTACTGGAACTACAATTAATCTTGGTAATCATACTATATCTTACAAAAGATTAACTGATGTTCCTACTGAAGCCGCTAACATTGAATCTGTTCCCGTTGGTGGTATTATTATGTGGACCAATCCCGATAATATTCCAATAGGTTTCTATATTTGCGATGGTGGTCAGTATACACCAGGTGTTAATCCTGCAACTGGGTATGATGCATCAAATGCAGGTCCAGTTTCAACATTTAGAAATCTAGCTGGTGTAGAACAACCTATTCCAGATTTACGTTCAAAATTTGTTATTGGATACCATGAAAATGACCCTTCTTTTGGAACAATTAGCGCTACTGGTGGTTCTAATTCTATTACTATTGATAATTTACCATCCCATACTCACGAATCTATCAATGATATTAAAGATGAAAATGGAAATAGCACAAGTCTATCCTTAGGTGATGGTAACAAAGCCTTTTCTGGTGCTGGTGGATATAATATGGGCTATGGGGGTAATTCTTATTTAACTGGTAATACCGGTAATAATAAGGCTTACTATCAACCATATTACGTAGTAATGTTCTTAATTCGTTTTACTACACCTTTAACGAGTGACGTCGCGTTATATGGTCGTAATGTATATCATGTTCCCCATAGGTTAGGAATTGGTACTACCTATCCTAGAGGAGAATTAGAGGTTGCAAAAGATATTAATCGTTTTACAGATGATAAATTGTCTACTTGGCATACAGATGCAAGTAATTGTCAAATCTTACTTAGTGGTGATGGTGATGATGGAGCAAAAGATAGGTTCGCTATTGGGGTTGACCATAGTGAACAGAATAATGGTGTTAATTATGCTTTCTTACAAGCTGCACATCATGACGATGATATTAGTAATAATATACAGAGATATTATAGAAATATAAGTTTACAACCTCATGGTGGAAAAGTTGGTATTGGTGTTACTCAACCAAATCAAAAAGTGAAACTAGAAGTTGGCGGAGACATTTCAGGAGGTAGATTGTTTGTAAGCGAATTGTCTACACATAGACCAGATGGTGCTATTAATCTCGGTAGTAATACAATCAGTTTCAATAATTTAAGAGATGTTCCAGACACTGCAGCAAATGTTGAATCGGTTCCAGTTGGTGGCATTGTTATGTGGAGCGACGTTAATAGTATTCCACAAGGATTTTATGTTTGTGATGGTGGTTCTCAAGTATGGCAAGGTGTTAACCCCCCACCTAATTCTTTAAATGAAGATGGTACTGCTAGAACAACGCCCTATACAACCTTTACAAATCGTAATCTAATTGAAACCCCTATACCCGATTTACGTTCACGTTTTGTCATTGGATATGACCCAAATGACCCATCTTATAATGCACTATATAATACTGGTGGTTCTACTACTTTTTCCGCAAATAATTTGCCATCACACAACCATTATTCTGTGCAAAATCATACAGTTGATGGTACCAATTATTATTTAGGTCAATATAATAGCGTAACTACACATGCATCGGGTGGAAACTATATTGGTGTAGGCATACCAGGTACTTCCATTGACAATGCCTATACAACTAGCACTACCGGGCAAGGTGACCCTTACAGTCCGCCGTATATTACCATGTTATTTATTATTCGAGTTAAAGTACCATTAACAAGTGATACACAATTATACGGAAAAAATGTATATTATGTCCCTCATCGCCTTGGAGTTGGTGTGCAAGAGCCTTTGGGCTGTATGCATATTGCAAAAAATGTAAACCCAGAAGATGTAAGTACCACCACAAATTGGCATACTGACGCTAGTAATTCACAATTAATTTTATCAGGTGGCCTTGGACATGTACATAAACGCTTAGCTCTAGGTGTCGATATTAGCGCAAATTACACATTTTTGCAAGGAGCCAACCACCCTATCACCGTAGGCGGTAGTATTGTTAGTAAAGCTCTCAGTTTGCAACCGAAAGGAGGTAATGTTGGTATTGGCACCACGACTCCTGAGACTACATTAGAAGTGAATGGAGATATTTGTGGAAATACACTTTATATAACTAATTTACGTAAAGCCGATACTAGTGAAAATACTACCATTCAATTGGGCACCAGCAAAATCAGTTATAACAATCTAACAGATATCCCCAGTGCCGAACAAAATATTGAATCTGTTCCTGTTGGTGGTATTATTATGTGGGGAGACCCAAATTTCATACCTGCAGGTTTTTATATTTGTGATGGAGGTGAATATACTGCAGGTGTGAATCCTACTAGCGGTACTACACCTGTTACATCTTTTACAGGGGCAGGCGGAAATACTGTTCAAATTCCCGATTTACGTTCTAAGTTTGTAATTGGTAAAGACCCAGACGTTGGAGCATTTGACAACATAGGCGATACAGGTGGTTCATTTCAAATATCTACTGGAAATTTACCTAGTCATAGTCACCCAATACAAACTGCTACTGATGACGTCGGTAATCATACTCACTTAGTGGAACTTGCAACGAATGGAGGAGCACACCACCACTATATGGGATTTTATCATATGGACGATAATCATGATGGTGGTACTGGTGATTCGGACAGTTCGAACAAGAACTTTCCAGCAATGGGTGATAATTATTATGCTAAAGAATCTAATTTTATTTCAACTGGCTTTCGATATGACGATAAATATGACCAGCAGCAGACAGTCCAGGTAGACCAAACATTCGGTCATGAAGATGGTGCACATAGTCATGGAGTACAGGGAGATACCAATCAATCTGGGGGCCACCATCATAATATTCAAACAAATACCGATCCAACAGGCTCTAACCATGACTATCGTCAACCTTTCTATGTTCTTATGTTCTTGATTCGTTATACAGTTCCTTTAACCAGCGATACTCAATTATATGGTCAAAATGTGTACTTTGTGCCCAATAGTTTAGGTATTGGCACAACAAATCCTATACCAAAAGTAGATGTAGATGGAGCAGTATTTGTACGAAATCAGACTCTTACGTTTGCTACTGGTGGTGGTGGACACAGCAGAACTGAAGAGGTTGCTTTAGTTTTCAATCAAGGAAGTGATAATAGAACATTAGCATTGAAAACTGATATTGACGCATCTTTATATGGAACAACAGGTGGTGGTGGTACTAGTGCAACAAATTGGTGTTTAGGAGGTAATACTAGTTATTATTTTAATAATGCTAATGTGGGTATTGGAGCATCGAATCCTGAACAAAAACTTCATATTCGAGGAGATGATAATGAATATGTTGTTTTAGAGTTTGAAGGAAGACGCAGTACAGGAACAAGAAAAGATAGGAAAGCGTTTATTGGAGTAGGTGCTACTGGAGGAAATTGGGGAACGGATATGTATTTTAGAATTAGAAACAGTGATGCTGCAAACGTAACATGGGATACGAATTCACATAATGTTTTATATATGAATGGCAATACAACCCATCTTTATACGGGAAATACTGAAAGAATGACTATTAATAGCGATGGCAATGTAGGTATCGGCACAATGGAACCAGAAGGATTATTAGATATCTACGATGTAGATACTAGTCATCGTATATCTACTTCGTTCGGTGGCTATTTTGGACATATATATGAGAGCTCTTCTGGAAATAAATGGCAAGTCTTTTTTAATACTAATAATATTAGATTTATGTTTCTTTTTAATTCGAGTTCTCGTGGTTACTTTCAGTCGAATTCCGATGTAGGCGCGATTGATTTTACTGGACAACATAGAGGATTTGTTGAAGATATACTATCAACCGAGGCCGAAGACTATATAGGGTTAATTGTATCTGCAAATAAAAATACTTATTATGATATTGATTATTCTATCAAAACTGGTAAAGATGCTATAAAAATTAATGAATCTCTTCCATATGTATCTTTATGCAAAAAAGAAAAAGATAAGAGTTGTTATGGCGTAATATCTGATAGCGAAGACGGAGAATCAAGAGAATATTCTACAGGATCATTTGTTTCTGTAAGTGAAAAACAATACGGAGATAACCGCATGTTTATTAATTCTGTAGGCGAAGGAGCTATATGGGTATCGAATAAAAACGGAAATCTAGAAAGTGGTGACTACATAACCACAGCGTCTATTCCAGGATACGGCCAAAAACAAGATAGCGAATTTTTAGCGAATTATACTGTAGCCAAAATAACCATGGATTGTGATTTCCAACCAGAATTACAATATAAAAAGAAAGTAATGAAGAGAAATGTAGATATAACTGGACCTGATGCTAGTGGTAATTATTATGACGTATTAAATAACGAACGTTTGTATACAATTGATTTAAAGAATGAAATTATTGATAATAAAAATAACAAATATACTCTAACATTTGATGATGAAAACAATTTAATTGGTGCAACTCAAAATGTATTAGATAAAAAAGGGCAAATCCAATGGGAAGACGAAAGCTTCATGGAAACTGCATACAATATTCGTTATGTAGACTCGAATGGAAATATCGTAACCAAGAATAAATACGATTCCATGATTGCAAATAATCAAGAAGCCTATATTGCAGCATTTGTTGGCTGTACATACCATTGCGGTTAATTAATTATTTCTACTCCTATACGGTTTTTATACATTGATATAATATATATATTATATAAATGATTCTCGATAGTTCTCTGAATATAACTTTGGATAATAGCAATAATGCGGTTTTTCGTATTTTAGGCGAAGAAAGATTTAAAATAACTAATGCTGGGACTGACATTAGCGGTAGACTTCAGTTCAGCAATGGACGATATATCCATGCATCAGTTCAAGATGACCCGGATGTGGACGAACTACGTTTTAAAGCATCCGGTCATTTGGACGAGCCACTACGAATATATGGCGGTTCAAATTACAATAAGCGAGTTGGTATAGGACGACTTTCAGAAAGTCCATCTAGACCCAATGAAGACATGTCAAAATTTGGTTTGGATTTGCAAGATACTGGAAACGGTTATTTATATGGTTTAAGATTAACGAATGATAGTACTGGAACCGGTGACACCGACGGAGGAGGTATATATTATGAGAATAGTAATATGTATATTCGAAATTTTGAAAGTGGCCCTATAAAATTTAAAATCAAAGGTGCCCAAGCAATGGTTATTGCAAGTAATGGTTGCATTGGTATTGGTGGAATCACAGATCCAAAGTATACTCTACAATTAGGATTTGTGAATAGTAATAGTGGAGGAGCCCAGAGGCATGCCAATTGGAATTATATAAACAGTAGTAATACCAGTTTTAAACAACTCAATGGCAACTTTGGGAATACATCCATATTTGTAGGAGGACATATCAGTATAAATGGTGCCATAATTTGCGTTAGTGATAAAAGAACAAAAACAAATATTCATCCTATGAATCCAGTAAAATCTTTAGATAATTTGCGGTTATTAAATCCAGTACATTACTATTATAAAGACTCTATTAATAATCCTAGTCAATTGCAAGCTGGTTTCATTGCACAAGAAATAAAACATGTTCTTCCAACTTCACTAGAGATGGCTGGACAATCAATACCTAATATTCTTGCAAGTGCTTCTTATTATGTAGATTCTTTTAAGAATAAAATTATTCAGTTCTCTGATTTCGATACAAGTAAACTTGAATTAGATAATTCTGGAAATTTTTATCCCTACCTTCGGGTATTTGATGAAGAAAACGATATAGAATTACCATATTGGATTACCATTTCTAAAATACTTTCTTCGAATTCTATACAAATTGAAACGAAAGAAGAATTGCCGTCTCGTGTCTTTGTATACGGGCAATATGTAGACAATTTTCATTTATTACATTATCATCGTGTGTTTACTACATTTGTTGCTTCCATGAAAGAAGTAGATGCAGAACTTCAAAAAGAAAAATTAAAAACCTTAGAATTACAGCGCGAAATGAATGAACTTATCTCTCTTGTGCAAACTATTCAAAAATAATTTCTCATTTTAAAACATCTATATATTTTAATATGTCTATTGACGGTTCTTTTAATATTACTACTGAAGGCCAAGACCTTCTTTTTGAAAAAGACAATATTGAATCATTTAGAATAGTTGAAACGGGTGGACTGCAAATAACCGATAAACTTTATCTCAACGATTTGAATACATATATTAATAGCGAAGGTGGAAGTAGTGGTTTTGATTTTGTTATTAACAACAACCTAGTCATGCAATCATCTTTATACGGAGATGTGTCTATTGGAACGGGAGTTCGAAATGGAGCATTGCATATTCATGATCCCACTAATGCAAGTATCGGGTTTTCAAGCCCCACTCAGCCAGAATTTGAAGACTCAATTCTGAAAGATACCAAAGGATTTTCTATCTCTATGAATGCATCTGATTTAATTTTTGATAATGATGATTTTTCATATTATTCATTTGGTGTTAATCGACAAGACAGATATAACAATCATATGTGTTTTCATCCTCGCATGTATAATGGTGATACAGTAATACCGCAAATGGGTATAGGTAATTGGAATCCTTATAGTAATACAGCTCAAATATACGTTGGTGGGGGTTGGGATCGGTCGATGCGAATTGGAAATTATAATATAAAAAATTTTAATAGTGGTACTAGAGACAATAACCAAACTCAGAGTGGACATCTTTATCCGGGAAACACTTGGGTTGGGCTAACTAATTATTGGACGAACCATCTTCATTCTGTGGGTTCTATGGCTTGTAATACTGCGGCTGTCTATAGTGACGAAAGAATTAAAAGGGACATTCAACCCTTGGAAAAAAGTTATGCTTTAGAAAAAATAAGGTCTATACAACCTTGTTATTTTAATTATATTGATTCTTTAATGAAAGGATTTAATAAAGAAATTGGGTTCATTGCGCAAGAAGTTGGCAAAGTATTACCAGAAACATCTTATGTACGTCATGAATATATTCCTAATATTTACAAGCCTGGAAAATGTGTACTTGAATCCAATAACGAATATTTTCTAACTATTGAATATTTCGATACAAAAGACCTCTTAATTGATGCATCCAATAATTATTTACCATTAGCTATATATGATGATAATTTAGAAAACATTCTTGAAATATCAATTCGTGAAGTTATTTCTTCAAATCAACTACGCATTCACTCAGAACAAACATTAACAGAAGATGTATTTGTACAAGGCCAAGAAGTGCCTGATTTTCGCGTATTGCAATATGAACATGTTTTTACTTACGCTACTGCAGCATTGCAAGAAGTTGACCAACTATTACAAAAACAAAAAATGAAAAATGAACTTCTTCAAAAAAAGTTGAAAATGTTACAAGAACGAGCAAAAAATCTTCTAGAAAAACAATAATATTTTATTTTAGAAAATATTATGGTTTTTAATTGTAGTGAATATATATAATATGTCCAAAGCTTTTACAATTCAGTCCGTATATAATGAAATTAACGGTGATTATTTTGAGTATGATATGCGCGATTACGGAGAAGCCGGAATTAAGAAGAGTTACCGTAACCAAAACTCGACATTGTTTCTTTTTTATAATAAATTTCATTCTGCATGGTGGATTCATGATGATTATAACGCGACTTTACGTACAAAAGATATAAGCGATTACACTGGATTTGGCGTTTTACACGCGTTGGGTTATCTTTCCGATGAACTCCATGGTCAATGGCATTATTTTGATGAAAATTTTCATAATAGAACAGGACCAATTCCTAATGTAGACAGTTCTATTCCGAATGGGTATATTTTATCGATTAATAACGAATATACTATTTTAACTAGCGACGGCTCGTATGTTGTTACATCACAAAACGCGTCTAACATGAACGCTGTCGAATTTAACTCTAACAATTTATACAATGCAATCAATCAAACAAATTCTTTATTGGGAATAGACAATTCGCCCATGTATTCTTCTACTATTTCAACCAGATCTCTCGAATTTACTTTGAACTCAGACAATTTACCTGTTATAAAATTACAAAATAATGAAAGACTTCTTCTTGATAATTCAGGCGTATTGTTCAAAAATGATCCTGTTTATTTTCCTACACAAAAATCTATTTCACAAGGAGAAAGAATAGGACCTACAATACGAAGTGAAAATAATAAAATTATATTCGGTATTTTAGATGAAGACACGGTTCATATCACCAGTGATGGTAAAATGGGTATTGGTACTGCAGACCCGTCTTACAATCTTCACATATATGTTCCACA
>CEQL01049515.1_pt1 | contig 15652 bp, 13 predicted proteins | sample 356281 | NCBI WGS metagenome assembly CEQL01 (sample SAMEA2621203, study PRJEB7988) | marine metagenome | biome: marine biome (ENVO:00000447); feature: surface water layer (ENVO:00002042); material: "saline water (ENVO:00002010), including plankton (ENVO:xxxxxxxx)" | depth 5 m
TTTTATCTAAATTCTTCCACCAATCGTAAATAAAATTTTCATAAAAATTTTTACTTTCCATAAATACCTGATTCTTCTATTAACAAATTAAAATAATTGCCCCTATCTTCAAAGTTTTTAAATTGATCAAAAGATGCGGCGGCTGGACTAAATAAGATTGTTTTTTTCTTTTTATCTTTTTTAAGTTCCTCTACAATTGTTAGAATTGCTTTATTTAAAAATTTTAGATATTTAAATTTTATTTTATTTTTAAATTGATTTACAAAGTATTTCTTATTTGAACCTATAATATAAGCTTTTATATTTTTATAATATCTTTTTTCCAGAATAAATTTATCACCTTTTTTAAACATCCCGCCAACTATCCAATAAATATTGTCATAGCTAGATAGAAGGCCATTTGTTGACGAAAAACTAGTAGATTTTGAGTCATTAATTATTTTTAAGTTTGTTTTGTTGTAAATAATTTGTTTTCTGAATTTCAAGCCTTTAAATAGATTTAAAGACTTAAATATTTTAAAATCAGATATTTTAAATTTTTTTGATATTTTATAAACAAAATGAATATTATTTAAACTATTTCTATCCAGTAAATAACTATTATTAATTTTTTTCTTAAAAAAACTGTCTTTATTGTAAGTTATTTTAACAAGTTTAGAATTGACTTTTTTTTTTGATAAATATTTATTTATTATTATACAGTCTCTTTCTATATACGATAATTTATATTTTTTCTGATCACAAATTAATTTTATTTTAGCATGCGCATAATTTTTTAAATTATTATGTCTCTCTAGATGATCAATGCTTAAGTTTAAAATAACCGCATAATCTGTTTTAAAATATTTGCTATAAGATATTTGGTAAGATGATGCCTCAATGATAAAGATTGTTTTTTTTTTAATCTTTAATTCACTTAACGGGGAATTGCCAATATTTCCTACTAATCTAACATCTAATTTATTTGAACTAAATATTTTGTATAACATTTGGCAAGTTGAAGATTTACCGTTTGTACCTGTGATTGTAATTTTTTTATTGTCTGGATAAGTGAGATAAAATATATCTAGTTCTGTAATAATTTTTTCTCGATTTTTTTGTAAGTATTTATTTAATTTACATTTTTGAATATCAATGCCCGGACTTAGAACGATATAATCAAATTCTAATTTAAATATCTCATTTTTATTTAAAAAGAATTTCTTATATTTTTCATTTTTTAATAAAATATTATCATCAAAAACTTTAACATTATTATTTTTTTTAAGATATTTTAGACACGAATTGCCTGAAAGACCTAAACCATAAATTAACACATCTTTGTTTGCTAAATCTTTGGTTAACATTATCTTAATTTTAATGTAGCAAGACCAATCATTGCTAAAATTAAAGAAATAATCCAAAACCTAATAACAACAGTAGACTCTGGCCATCCTTTTTTTTCGAAATGATGGTGGATAGGAGCCATCATAAAAATTCTTTTACCTGTCAATTTAAAAGAAATAACTTGAACAATAACAGATACTGCCTCTAAAACAAAAAGCCCACCTGTAATTGCTAAAACGATTTCATGTTTTGTAACAACGCCCACAGCTCCTAAAGATCCGCCTAAGGCTAATGATCCAGTGTCACCCATAAATATTTTTGCAGGGGGAGCATTAAACCACAAAAATCCTATCGATGCTCCAATAATAGCTCCGCAAAATACTGATACTTCACCTACACCTTGGATGTAAGGTATTAATAAGTACTCTGAAAAAATTATGTTTCCAGATACATAGCTTATAAATCCAAAACATCCTGCCACTAAAATAACAGGTACAGTTGCGAGTCCATCAAGCCCATCGGTTAGATTAACAGCATTTGAAGAACCTACAATTACAAATAGATAGAAAGGAATAAAAAACCAACCCAAATTTATTACTAAATTTTTAAAAAACGGAAAATAAAGATTATTGGTCAAGTCTGAGTCTACAAATTTATATAAGATAATTAAAGAAAGCAGGCTGAGAATAATTTGAATTAAAAATTTCTTTTTTGACGAGATACCATGAGAGTTTTTATTTCTTATTTTTTTGTAGTCATCAAATGCTCCAAGTGCACCAAATGAAAATGTGATGAAAAATAATAACCAATTGTAGGGATTATTTAAATCTGACCATAAAAAAACTCCTGTAAATAACCCAATTAAGATTAAAAGTCCCCCCATGGTTGGGGTACCAATTTTTTTTATTAGATGATCCTCAGGTCCGTCAGTCCTAATAGGATTTGTTAATTTTTTTATTGAAAAATATTTTATGAAATTATCACCTATGAGAAAAACTATGACCATTGATGTAATAATAGCTAGTCCTGTCCTTACTGTTAAAAAATTAAAAAAATTTAAAAAGGAATAAGTGTCAGAATAGCTAGTTAATAAATTGTATAACATTATAAATTTTGAATTATTTTATTTAAGCCTGTTGAATTGGAACCTTTTACCATTAAAAGACTATTATTTGGTAAATCTTTTTTTATTAAATTATAAATATCCATATCGTTATTCAATATTTTTCCTCTAATTTGTGGTTTTAATTTGTTAAATGTGTGCTTAGTATAATGTCCATAAGTGTAGATTTTGTTAATTTTTGAATTATTTATATATTCAGCTATTTTTTCGTGTAATTTTTTTGAATACTCACCAAGTTCAAGCATATTTCCAATTAATAGGAACTTTTTTTTTCTTATTTTTTTTATTGAATCAAATCTTTCTAAAGCAAGTTTTAGAGACAAAGGATTTGAATTATAACTTTCATCTACAATAGTCAATTTTTTTGAACCTTTTTTATAATTGAATATCGACCCTCTACTCTTTGGAATATTAAAACCCAAAAAAAGATCTTTTTTAAGTTTTGCAATATCAAAATAATTTACAATTATACTTAAAGAAGCAAGAATATTGTCTTTATAGCTAGATAAATTGTTTGGTATCAAAAAAGTTTTTAAAATACCTTTTATTTTAAATTTAAACTGATAATTATTCTTATATTTTGTTTTGCTTAAATAAACTATATCAGCTTTGTAATTATTTTTACTAAAAGTATTAACTTTAAGCCCATATTTTTCTGATTTTTCTTTAAAATATTTATAGTATTTATCATCCATATTAATAATCATAGAGCCATTACAAGTTATATTATTAATTATTTCACTTTTAGCTTTAGCTATTTGAGTTAAATTTTTAAAATTTTTTATATGTGCATATGAAATATTAGTTATTAATCCTAAGTTAGGTCTAATCAGTTTAGTGAGTTTATCAATTTCTCCTTTCTTATCCATCCCTACTTCTAATACTAAAAATTTAGTGTTTTCAGGTGCATTAAAAATACTTAATGGAACGCCAAATTTATTATTAAAAGATTTTTTTGAATAATAAGTTTTTTCTAATTTTTTTAAACAAAATCCAGTTAATTCTTTAACGGATGTTTTTCCAGCTGACCCTGTTATTGCTATAGTATTTGCATTTAGTGACTTTCTGTAAATTGAAGTTATCCTATTAAAAAAATCTAACGGCTTTTGACTAAATATAATTTTAGAATTTCTAATTTTTTTATTTACCACTGCTAAAATCGCACCTTTCTTAATTGCTTCTATTGCGAAATTATTACCATCATATTTTTTTCCTTTAACACCTACAAATATGGAATTTTTGTCAACTTTTTTGGAATTTATTGACACTAAATTCACCGAATGTTTTTTATTGATATTTTTATTTTTTAATATTTCTTTTAAAATATTAGTTTTTATTGATTTTGATAAATCATTATTTTTTTTTAAAATTGCTTTTGAAATTTCTAACCTGTCAGAAAAAAATTTCTTTTTTTTATATTCCTGATACTTTTCGTGTCCTTTTCCAGCAACTATTAGTACATTGCCAGCGTTTAATTTATTTATCGCGAGCGAAATAGCTTTTGATCTAGATGGAATTTCAAAAAATTTCTTGTTTTTAAATCCTCTTTTAATCTGACTTCTTATTAATTTTGGACTTTCTGACCGAGGATTATCATCTGTCAAATATATATTTTCACAATATTTCTGCGCAATATGCCCCATCATAAATCTTTTGTCTTTGTCCCTATTTCCTCCACATCCGAAGACTAAAGAAATTTTACTCAGGGGAAATTCCATTTTAAGATTTAATATTGCCATTTGTAATGCCTCAGGGGTATGTGCATAATCTAAAAAAACATTTGAATTATTTTTCAAGTTTCCAATTTTTTCAAATCGTCCTTCAATTGGCTTAATCTTATCAATTGACTTTAAAATTTTACTCATCTTCAATTTAGATAAATATGCCGCAATAATAGCAAACATTAAGTTTTTAATTTGGGTCTTTCCGATAAGTTGAGTTTTGAAAGAATAATTTGTACTATTTATAATAAAATTAACTTTATTTTGATTATTAATTTTTCTTATATTCATGACCTTAATAAAAGATTTTGATGATCCGAATGTATATTTTTTAAGTTTTCTTTTTTTTGATATAAAATTTAAATTTTTCGCATGTTTGTCATTATCATCAAATATTATATTGCCCTTTGGTATTAATAATTTGTTAAAAAGAATAAGTTTTGAATTTAAATAATCTTTTACATTTTTATGATAATCCAAATGATCTCTTGATAAATTTGTGAATAAAGCAGTTTTAAATTTGATATTATTTAATCTATGTTGTTTTAGTCCATGACTTGAAGCCTCCAGTATCACATTTTCAATTTTTAATTTTTTAAGTTTTTGTAAAGTTTTGTGAATACTTATAGGGTCTAGTGTTGTATTGCTTGTTTTCAAATTAAATTTTTCTGATGATATTCCTAGAGTTCCTAAAGATGCCACTTTCCTATTGTTTAAACTTAATATTTGTTGGTAAAAATTTGCAACCGATGTTTTGCCATTCGTACCGGTTACAGCTATGATGTTATTTGGTTTTAGTTTATAAATTTTGCTAGATATTTCTGATAATAATTTTCTTGGATTTTTATTGTAAATAAATAATACATTGTTTTTGTTTAATCCCTCAAATTTAATACTTGAAATAATTATTTTAGCACCGTTTTTTATTGCATTATCTATATATTTTTCACCATTAAATTTACTTCCCTTTATAGCGAAAAAAATATCATTAGGCTTGCATTCTTTACTATTAAATTTAATTCCATTAAATTTTATTTTTTTAAACTTTTTATTAATTTTTTTTATAACTTGGCCTAGTAGCATTTAATTAAAATCTTAGTACTTTGTGGCTAAAATTGGTCCTATTTTATCAATAATTTTTCCTGCAATTTCTACAGAAGTCCAGCCTGCAGTATTAAATGGGGTACCTTTATAATTTCCAGGTTTATTACGATATTTATACACATAATCTTTTGAAAGTTTTGTGTCCTCTAATAAAACTATTAAAACATATTTTGGTTCTGATGTGGGAAATATAGATGCAAAAGTATTGATTTTTTTATTTGTATATTTCCCTTCCTCAACAATCTGAGCAGTTCCAGTTTTTCCACCCACATCATAACCCTCAACATCAGATAGACTAGCAGTACCTTTTTGAACAACTTTTCTCAAAATAGGATTTACTTGAGAACTAAGATTTTTATCTAAAATTCTTTTTTTTTTTAAATTGTTATTTTCTTTTTTTATCAGCGTTGGTTTAATGTCATAACCACCATTAGATATAATTGCGTACCCCTTGGCAAGCTGGATTGGTGTTGTAGCAATCCCATGACCATAAGAAATAGTTTTAAGCTTACACTCTCTCCACTTAAAAGGTAAAGGTTTGCCTATCTCCTCAATATCAAAATTTAATTGACCCAAAATACCAATTTTTTTTAAAAATGTTTTTAATTTTTCTTTGCCAATTATTTGGCCAATTTTTACAGATCCAATGTTACTTGAATAAACTAATATATCTTCAACACTTAGATCTTTGGGTAAATTTTCATCATATTCAGAAATAGTTCTACCACCGCATTTCATTTTTTTCTCAAGATCTAAAAAGATATCTTTTTTGGATATCAAACCATAGTTTAAACCAGCTGCTATTGTGAAAGATTTAAAAACAGATCCTAATTCATAAACCCCTTTTGTTGCACGGTTTATGTAATTAGTGTCTGTTATATCCTCTCTTTTGTTTAAATTAAAATCTGGGATTGATACTAATGACAAGATTTCACCATTATTTATGTTCATTAATATTCCTGCTCCCCCAACAGTTTTAAAAATTTTTTTTGCGTTCAACAATTCGTTTCTAATTATAAATTGTAAATCTTTATCAAGAGTCAGAACAAGCTTATTTCTTCCATCTTTTAATTTCGAATCATAAGACTTCTCGATACCGGAAATACCATTATTATCCTCATCTATTTGTCCTATCACATGGGAAAAAAGATTTTTATCTGGATATATTCTAGTAATCTTTTTCTCTAGCCTTATTGATTTCTCTCCTAAAAGTTTAATTTTATCGTATTCCTCAGGTATCAATTTTTTTTCTATATAAAAGAACTTTTGTCCATTAATTTTTTTTTTTATTTCAGTAAAATCTTTATGCGGAAATGTATACTGTAATTTTAATAATAATTTTTTTTTATTCTTAACTAATTTTGGATCAATTCCAATGTTTGTTGTAAATACTGTCTTGCTAATAAAATCACCATTCCTATCAGTTATATCTGCTCTGTTAATTTCATCCATTTTAAAACTTTTGGTCTGTAATGTTTTTGAGGATAAATAAATAACTCTCGCAGAATATAAAAAAATTAAAATAGATATAAGTATAAAAATAAATGCAATTCGATTTAAGTTTATTTTAAACTTATTTTCATAAAAATCCCCTAAATCCATATTTGATTTATTAATTACTATTCTTCTGTTTTCACTATTTTTCATATTTTTCTAAAATTATGAAATTTTTAATATTTAGTGAGATCAAATCTTCATTAAAAAGTTTCTTTTTTAAATCAAATAATCTATTGGGTGAGCTCAAAAAATTATTTTCCAATAATATTAGTTCTTTTTTGTTGGTTAAAATTTTTATTCTTTCCTCAGATATAAATATATTAGCTTCAAGTTCTCTAGTTGAGGACTTTATTAAAGAAGTAAAGCCAATTAAAACTATTATGAATAAGATTATTAAATTATATTTCATAATCTTTTAATAATCTTTTCTACATCTAAAAGATATTTGAACTTTTCAAAGATAAATTGTGTATCTATTATATTTGTTCCTTCTCTTTTAATTGCTCTTAATTTAGCTGACCTTGAAGGAAGGTTTTTTTCAGTTTCCTTTAACGATGGTTTAATTGGTTTGATATTTATTTTTTTAAAACATATATCATTGATTTTATTTATCGGTAAATATCTTGAACCTTTCTTGTCGGTTGAAAGGTTATGAAAAAAAAATTTGCAAATTCTATCTTCTATAGAGTGAAAAGTTACTGTCACAATCACTCCATTATCTGAAATCAAATTACATGATTTTGACAATCCCAATATAAGTTCACTTATTTCGTTATTCACTAAAATTCTTAATGCTTGAAAAACCTTAGTTGCTTTATTTTTTTTTGTAAATTTTTTTTTGGTTGAGCTGATTATTCTTACAAGATCTTGGGTAAATATTTCTTTATGCTTTCTTTGTGTAACGATTTTTCTTGAAATAAGTTTTGAGTTTTTTTCTTCACCAAAGTATTTAAATATTTTATGTAATTCATTGATTGATAAATTTTTTATAGCGTCTTCTGCTGAGTATTTATTAAAACCCATTTTCATATTTAATTTTCCCTCGAAATTAAACGATAAGCCTTTTGCAGGGTCTTTAATTTGATCATACGAAAAACCAAGGTCAAATATAATACCTTTAATTTTTTCTGGTATTTTAACATTATCTATTTCGCTGAATTTTTTATGATAGAACTCAAATCTATCATGAAATTTTTTTTTAAATTTTTCTGCTATTGCTTCGGATTTTTGGTCTCTATCAAATGCTATAACTTTAGTATTTGGAAATTCTAAAATTTTTTTTGTATATCCACCTTGACCAAAAGTACAATCTATAAAAGTGCCACCTTTTTGAGGGGAAATAATACTTAAAACTTCTTTAAGTAATACCGGATAATGTAAATTGTTATCCGAAAAGTTGGTGGCACTCATTTATTTTTTCAAAGACCATTAATTTTTTTGTCTTCGTAAAAATGCTGGTATCTCCAATTCATCATCAGACTCTAAAGTAGAATTTTTCTCTGCTTCTTCAAAATTTGTTTCATCATCTGTGCTAAAAAGTTTAGGACTCTCATCGCTTAATTCGAAATTTTCAAGTCCATTAGAATTTTCTTGATTTAAATTATTTAGATTGAGTTCTTCATTTTCTTGTAGGTTAAGTGGTGCATCATGATGTTTAATTAAATCATTGTTAGTTGCATCATCAGAGGATTCAGTTGACAAATTGTCTAAAACCATATTCTCATCTACCATTGAATTTAATAATTCATTTTCAGTATCTTTGATATCTTCACTGTTAACTTTTAAGGCATTTGCCCCACTTGTGCTTGATATAAAATTACTGTTGTTACTAAAATTGTTATTTTTTTGTACACCGGACATATCATAATAGCCTGGGTTTCTATTTTGAATTCTATGAACCATATTTATTACAGACTTCGACTCAGGTTGTTGTCCATCAAGCGCTGTGGCAACAATCGATACTCTCATTATACCTTCTAACGCAGGATCAGTTATAGCACCTATAATTAGTTCAGCCTCAGGATCTACTTCTGCTCTTACTTTATTGACTGCTTCATCGACTTCAAAAAGTTTAAGGTCTTTTCCACCTGTAATGTTTACAAGTAAACCTTTTGCACCTTTTAAAGTATAATCATCAATTAATTGATTAGTTATTGCCATTTCAGCAGCTTTTGCCGCTCTTCCTTCACCTTCTGCTTCTCCAGTTCCCATCATAGCTTTGCCCATCGAACTCATAACATGTTCAACATCTGCAAAATCTAAATTAATAAGACCAGGTCTAACCATCAAGTCTGTTATGCTTTGAACTCCATGTAGCAAAACATGATTTGAAAGTTCAAAAGACTCTTCAAAAGTAGTTTGTTCACTTGCAACTTTAAAAAGATTTTGATTAGGAATTACAATTATTGTATCAACATGTTTTCTTAACTCCTCTAAGCCTTGTTGAGCTCTTCTCATTCTAGAAGGGCCTTCATACAAAAATGGTAATGTAACAACCCCAACTGTCAAAATATTTAATTCTTTTGCTGCTCTCGCAATAACGTGTGCAGAACCTGTTCCAGTTCCGCCTCCCATACCCGCAGTGATAAAGACCATATTTGCACCTTGTAAAACATTTATAATATCATTTAACGACTCATCAGCTGCAGCTTGTCCAATATCTAATTTTGACCCGGCTCCCAAGCCCTTTGTTAAATTCAAACCAATTTGAATTTTTTGTTTAGCTTTACTATGTTTAAGGTCTTGAGCATCTGTATTCACGGCTATGAATTCTACACCTTGTAAACCACTCTCAATCATACCGTTGATTGCGTTACCACCTGCTCCTCCAACTCCTAAAACTAGTATTCGTGGTTTTAATTCTCTAATGTCTGGTGTTTTAAAATTAATTGTCATTTTTCCCCCTTTTAGTTATTAAATTGACTTTCCCATTTAAGGCTAGCTCTATGAATATTTGATTTTTTTTTTGCAGTTACCTTAAATTTTTCATAGTTTGTGCGCTCCCATATTTGAAAAGTTTTTCCCTGGCCCACAAATAACATGCTATTTTTAATTTTTGCATGTTTTAAAAGTTTAGATGTTAATAAAATTCTTCCCTCACTATCAAACTGTAAACTAATACTTTCAGAAAGTACAGAAGTTGCAAAATAATCTTTTTTTTCCTCAAATGGATTAAGTAAATCTATAGCTTTAGAAATTTTTTCAATTCTGTCTTGAGGCCATGCCTCTATACAGTTATTATTAAAAGATGGATAACAAATTACTCCATTATAACCTAAATTTGAGAGATATGATCTAAAACTAGCAGGCACAGATACACGTCCTTTTTTGTCTAGTTTGTTTTCGTAAGTAGATAAGAACATATTTCATAATTTCCCATATTCCCTTAATTTGGGAATATATGGGATATTATGGGTTTTTTATAATACAGTCAACAGTTGTTTTTTACGAAATATTAGTGATTAGAACAAATTATAAACTTGAATGATAATTTAAAGATGCCAGACAAATTATAAGCCGGGTTCTGTCATTTAAACTTATCATTTATCTAGGCTTTAAGTTTCCTTAAAGCTCGAGCAACCAACCCTGATGACTAGCCAAAGACTGCTTTTCGTTGTTTCCAACATTGTCATCTCTATTTGGTCTTGCTTCCAGTGGGGTTTTCCATGCGTCTATTGTTACCAATAAGACCGGTGCGCTCTTACCACACCTTTTCACCCTTGCCTTGATAAGGCGGTATATTTTCTGTGGCACTGTCCCTAGGGTTCCCCCCGCCAGGAGTTACCTGGCACTGTGTCTTTGCAAAGCCCGGACTTTCCTCTTTATATTTTTATAAAGCGATAAGTCACTTGTCTGGCTTTAATAAATTATATTATATTAATCTACTTATCAATATTAATTAAACCCAGATTTAACTAAATTTTTTGCTATTACCAAACATTCCATATCTATTTTTCCATTAATATATTCTGGCCTAAATCTTCTTTGAAAAGCTTTGACTGCAGAAAAAATTGAATCAATTTTATTTTTTTTAAAGAAATAGCCAATTTTCAATAAATAATTTAAAAATAATTTTTTTTCTGAATCATTAACAATTTTTAGTCTGTTTTTTTTTAATAATCTCTTATCTATAGAATGCCAAACACCGATGTGGTATTTTGATAAAAATTGCCAAGGAAATTTTTCGCCTGGATCTTTTTTTCTGTCTGGCGCAATATCTGAATGAGCTAAATAATGCTTTTTTCCTAAATTATATTTTTTTGACAATTTTAATGACAGATATTTAATAGCGATAATTTGATTTTTATTAAAACTTTTATATCCATGTTTATGACCAGGATTGTGAATTTCAATTCCTATAGAATATTTGTTTAATTTTTTTAGATTTTTCCAGAATGAAACTCCTGCGTGCCATGATACATAAAGATCTGGCACTAAATTTATTATAGATCCATTTTTTTTTATAAAGTAATGACTGCTTACTTTAGAATTTGTATCAGACAATCTTTTAAGGGCAGATTTTTCATTTTTCATTCCAGTATAATGAAAAACTATATATTTTATTTTTTCTTTTTTTCTTTTATTAGTCTCAAAATTTGGTGAATAAAATCGTTTTATTTCCATCATTTAAAGGTTTTTTTACACATAATCTTATTTAAATTATCAATTTACTTTGTTAAAATATAGATTATAGAAATATTTATGGCTAAAGGATTAAAAATTATTATATCAATTTTTATAATACAATTATTAGTTGTACCGTTTTCTTTTAGTGAGGAAAAAAAGGTTAAAGATTGTTTTGAAAAAATCAATCGGGCAACTTTTGCATTCAATATGGCTTTGGATAAAGCAGTATTTAGACCAGTTGCTTTGGGTTATAGAAAATTACCTTCTCCTATTAGAGTTGGAACTAGTAATGCATTAAATAACTTATCTAATTTGGTTACAATTCCTAATAATATTTTACAAGGTGATTTCAGGGCAGCAGGAAACAATTCAATTCGATTTATTATAAATTCAACAATTGGGATAGTTGGAATATTCGACCCAGCTAACACTCTAGGATTTAAAAAATTAGAAAAAGAGGATTTTGGCCAAACTTTTGGTGCGATGGGAATAGGTGAAGGTTGCTATCTAGTTTTACCTGTCCTTGGACCGTCAACTGTGCGTGATGCTGTTGGATCTTTAGTGTCAATATCGGGTGGAGATGCATGGTATAACGTAACTGTTAAAAATGACACACAATATTTAAAAGAGTCTGATTACTATTTTTCTAAGTTAAGTGAAGGTGTAGATTTTAGAGCAAAAAATTTAGAGTCATTTGATAGCCTGGAAAAAACTTCTGTGGATTTTTATGCGACTGTGAGAAGTTTATATCTTCAAGATCGAGAAAGAAAAATTAAAAATCTAAAAGTAAAAACAGATACTTTGGATGATGGTGATTGGGACACTATAGATAAGTAATTTATAAAAAAATGAATAAATCAAGAATTGGTATACTTATTCTTAAAATACTACTTCTTATTAATTTTAATTCTATTTCTAATGCTAATATATCATCCAATTTTATCGATGATATAACTAATAGAGCTTCTGGTATTTTATCAAGTCAAGAAACGAAAGAAGCCAAGATACAAAAACTTATTAAAATTGGAGAAAGCTCTATCGATATAGATGGTATTGGTTTTTATACTTTGGGTAAACACAGAAAAAGTCTTAATGATAAGCAAAAAAACGAGTTTAAAAAGATTTTTAGAGAATATTTTCTTAAAAGTTTTTCAACAAGATTAGTGGAATATAAAGAAGCAAAAATAGTTGTTATTTCAGAGGAAGTTAAAAATGAGAAATATACAATCGTAAAGAGTAAATTATTAGCAACTTCCAGTAGACCAGAAATTACAATTGACTGGAGGGTTTATACAAAAGACCCTTCAAAACCATTAATAAGAGATTTAATAATTGAAGGACTTAGCTTAGCGAGAACTCAAAGAGAAGAATTTAATTCTATTATTTTAAATAATGATGGAAATATTAAAGCACTTATTGCAAGCTTAATAGAATTTAATAATAAATGAATGGTTGGTGGGCCCGCCAGGACTCGAACCTGGGACCAATACATTATGAGTGTACTGCTCTAACCAACTGAGCTACAGGCCCAAATCAACAATTATAGTTTTTTACTTCTTTTTTTATTTTGTTTCAAGTTAAGAAAATGTAATTAATTTTAATATTATGAATTGGTGGGCCGTGTTGGTTACGCTCCAACTACCCCTGCAATGTCAATGCAGTACTCTACTATTGAGCTAACGGCCCAGAATTGTATATAGTTACTAATTTAATTCTTTTTTTCCACAAAAAAAATATTTGTATTTTTATTTAATGCATACATCAAGGAAAAATTAATAAAAAATAAAGTTAAATTGAAATCGCTAAAAAATGATCCACTTGGTATTAATGGTACGAAGTTAGTCAACAAGTTTACAAAGCAACCAATTTGTATATAATTTTTTGACAAAATTATTATTTTAAGGTTATTAAATATCAAGTAAAAAAAAGTTGATAACAAAATTAAAGTTCCAATAATTCCATGTTCAGATAAGAGCTCAATATATATTTGATGAGGATGAGTTGAGCAAATATAATTATATTTTTCTATTATTTTTAAATCTCTGTTGCAAGTTTCGATTCTATAATTTTTATTGCCTACTCCAAAATATGGATAATTTTTGAATACATTGAAACCTGATTGGTATAGTCCAAAATAGAGATTTTCTTGAAAAAGAGTAGATTTTTTTTCTAAAAAAACTTCTTTATAGAATTGACCAATATACCTATGCTTCAGATAATTAGAATTTGAGACTATAAAAATTATTAATGTTGCAAAAAATATAGTTAATACTATTTTATACCTTACACTAATAAAATCTAATATTGCGATAAATAAAAATACTCCTAATGTTGCCTTGATAGTATTTGATCTTTCTCCTGTCGCCACTATTGAAAAGTATAAAAATGCTAGTAAAGAAAAAAATAAAATGCTTCTTATTTTATTGTTTTTTAATTTTGAAAATAAATATCCTGAAATTAAAAAAATAAAACTATTTAAATATGCTCCGGCTATTGGTTCATCTTTAAAAAAGCTAACCACTCTTGATCCATTTGGTTGTGGTACACCATTAATTTCTTGCGCCCCCCATCCAAATATGTTTGTTCCTGTAAATCTTTCCAGATAAACATCTAGAACAAAGATTATAATAAAAAAAGACCAAAAATTAAAAATCTTTAAATTGTTTTGATAAATGTAAAAAAAATAATTAATCAATATAAAGAATATTATAATTCTAATAAAACCTAAGTTTCTTACCAATCCGATTTTACTGTCTACTGAAAGAATTGAATTTAATATTAAATAAAAATATATAAATAATAATAATTTTAATACTTTGCTGTTAATTAAAGTTTTGTAATGATAATCATTAAAACTTACAGCAAAATAAATTAATATTAATATTAATATATTAATTAATGATATAGATGGTCCAGCAATTATTGACAAAGGTAGAATAGAGAAAAAAAAGAAAAAAAATTTGTTAAAATTTTTTACAATTTTCATTATTATTTACTAGTATTCATTTCTTGATTTATAAATGTTATAAATACCATCAATATCAAAAAAATGACAAGTAAAATTATACTTTTTATGCCCAGTATAGAGAGGGGTGGTGTTGAAAAAAATTTTTTTTTGATATCAAATTTTTTGGTAAAAAGAAAAAAAGATATAACAGTCGTAACATTGTCAAAAAAGTTCAGAAGCAAATTTGATAAAAAAATTAAGTTTGTCAGCTTAAGCTCAAATTTATGGGATAAACTCGGGAGAAGAACTAAATTTATTATAGGACTTTTATTATTATCAAAAGAGGTTATTCTAAATAAAAATCCTATCGTATTAAGTTTTCAAGCAAATATTTATTGCGGAATTTTATCCAAATTTTTACGTTTTAAATTAATTATTAGATCTAATTCGGCTCCTGATGGGTGGTCAAAAAATTTTATTAAACGGAAAATTTATAAAATTGGACTAAGTTCTGCAAAAAATATTATTGTAAATAGTGAAGACTTCAAAAAAAGAATTAAAGATAAATTCAAATTAGACTCTAAATGTATTTATAACCCTCTCAACAAAGAAGAGATAATCAAATTATCAAAAAAAAAAATAGTATTTGATTTTTTTAAAAAAAATCATTTAAATTTAATTAATGTTGGTCGTTTGGAAGATCAAAAAGATCATCATACACTTATAAAAGGAATAAATTCTATTAAAAATAAGATTAAAATAAAATTGTTAATAATAGGTAGCGGCAAACTTCAAGAACAATTAAGCAGTTTAATTAAAGATTTCCGATTGGAAAAAAATATTAAAATTTTAAACAACATATTTAATCCATACCCATATATTTTAAAGTCAGACTTATTTATATTATCATCTATATATGAGGGTCTACCAAATGTTTTGCTTGAAGCGATTACACTGAATAAATTTATAATATCCACAGACTGTCCAACAGGACCTAAAGAAATTTTGTCTAATGGTAAAGGAGGTATTTTGGTACCAATTAAAAATTACAGAAAATTAGGAAAGGAAATTATAAAATTTAAAGAAAATAAAAGTTTGTTAAAAAAAAAGATGATGTTTGCAAAAAGTCAAATTTATAGATTTGATAAAAAAAAAAATTTAGAAAAATATTTAGAATGTATTAATAATTTGTCTTAGCTAGTTTGAATAATCTTATTTAAACTTAAGTAGTGTCTAAACATTGTAAATTTTGCTGAATTTTTTTTTGCAAGTAACTTTTTTTTAAAAATATCATTTTTTTCAAGTTTT